>JAABUK010000340.1_pt1 | contig 102736 bp, 83 predicted proteins | sample 5559141 | NCBI WGS metagenome assembly JAABUK01 (sample SAMN10711869, study PRJNA513367) | rock metagenome | isolation source: Antarctica rocks | place: Antarctica: Victoria Land, Pudding Butte nord | collected 2016-01-03
CCCGCTGCTCCAACGACACATAGCTGAACATCCCATCCTGAAACCGCTCGTCTCCACGCATACCCGTAAGACGACCTCCACGTGCTCAGAGCCTGTGGATCGGTATCTATTTCAACAAGCTCTTAGAAGCTTCGCCTCCCGAGGCAGCAGGTGAGCCCGATGCGGACGAGCTGGAAGAGGTCGAGGCTGAATTAGTCAGCGATGCAGAAGTACACGAAATCTTGGAGCAGTATTTCGATGAAGCTCAGCTCGCGGAGGGAAACGATCAACCGCACCCGGCGCTTTCGGAGATGGCTCACATCGATGAGAGCTTTGAGAACGCTCTTTTCACGCTCGCTGTTACAGACGTAAGGAGCATTCCGCAGGCAGAGCCGGCTTCAGCAAGAGTTGATGATTCTCAAGCCGATCGTCTTGTGTCCTTTGAAGAGTTTCGTGCCAATCATCTGATCAGCGCGAAGGGGCAGCTGATCGCAGCACCCTGGAACGCGCCGGGGTTCCTCGGGCAACTCCGCGGCCTACTAAGCGAAAGTCTGCATAGCCAGAATCTTCCACACTTGCGTATCGCCGTGCGTGCGGCGGAGGACCTGGACGATCCCTGCTTATTGGACAGCGACCTTCTGCAGCAGGCGGTTCACTTCCTTCGCACGGGCCAAGCGCTTGCTCAGGAGACCTTTGGTACTACCTGGGCGCGCTGGCGTGCGACTCTGCTGACTGCTCCAGCAGTTGCTGAGGACGCGACCATCGTCGGCTCGGGCCTGACCGGTCTGAAGCTGCTCGCCTTTGTGCACGCCTTTGCGTCTAGCGATCCGGTGGATCTCTCTAACGTCGCGGGTGGCGAGGCCGACTTGGGATTTGAGAGCGCCGATCTCGAGGCAGCGTTCCTTCTATTTCATCAGCGATCGCTGACCACCCAGGGCTGGGCGGACCATCTGCGCGAGCGGCTCGGCAACATCGATCCGATCCATCGGCGAGAGCATCTTGAGGAGCGGATCGCGCAGGCTAAAAATAGTCTGCGCGCCCTATTTCAGGAACGCCAATCCCTACCTACCCTTAGCACTTCGTTCTGCAAGGACGCTTGGAAGAACTTCATCAAGCGGATTGGTAAGGATCGCGCCGACCTGCTTACCGAGGCGCCAGCGGCGTGGAAGTCAGCGCCTTCGGCCGAGAAGGTGCGGCAATGGAGCACGCTCTATGAACGCGAGATGGCGTCCGCCAAATACATCGACCGCGCGCGTATGAACCGGGTCTTTGACGATCTCAGCCGCCACTCGATCACGCTGGCCGGTCTGATCGAGCAATGGAAGAGTTCGGCGATGACGCATCCGCAGCGGGAGTCGGACCAGGCAGCGATCGGACCCTTGAAGCAGCTGCTCGAAGGCGGCCCTCTGGCGGACGGGGAGGAAGAGCTCTGCCGCAGGATCACTGCCGCAGTCTTGTGCGAACGGCTGGTGCCAGAAAAGACCTACGATCTTCCCCTTTCTGAGCTCATCATAAGGCCGGCGCTTCTGGAGTTTACCGGCGAGATGCCCGAGCCGGAGTGTGACGCTGAAGGCCGCCGGAACCTCGACGCTCCCATTATTGTCACAGAGGATCTGGCCCAGGCCCGCCGCCTCGCTGCGCGCCTGCTGGAGGGAGCCGGGCCGCTGCCTGAGCCGGATGCTGATCTCCTCTCATTCGTGCGCGACTCGCTCGAAAGGCGCGCGCGCGCGGATCTTGAAGACCGGCTCACCGCCTGGATGGATGAGTCTGACCGGCGCAGGCTGTGGAGCCAGCGCCGCCAGCAGATTGAAGATCTGCAGCAAGAGGCCCTCACGCTCAGCCAGCTTGCCCTCAAGCTCAGCGATCTGATTGATCCGCGCGCCGATGATGTGCGCGGATACGCAGACCACCTACGTGCGATCTCTGAACGGCTGGTCCGGGTTGGATTCGAGCTGCCTTTGGTCCAGGCATGGTCCAGACAAATCGCACAGGCCAGTCGCGGTCTGATCGAATGGCATCTGCAGCACCTGCGCGAGCGCTTCGCCGGTGATCTCGCCATGCTCGACGCCATCGAGCGCGAGGACTACGCCGCCGCGACGGTGCCTGCGCACCATGACGGCGAAACAGTACCGAAGCTTCGCGAAACGCTCTTCCGGCCCGCGGCGGAGAAGTTCTTTGCTGATCCCGTGGCGATCATCAAAGAGATTGCGGAACGCCCACTGCGCAACGTTGCACCGAGTGAGGAGCGCGCCATCGCACTAGCGGCTTCATGGGACCCCAGTAAGCTCCGCCACGAAAACTCGGCCAAGAAGCTGAGGAGTAAGTTCCTCGAGTTTGTCTTTCAGATCAAGTGCGCCAACAGCCCACTCTACAACTGCGTCACAACCAAACACGGGCGCGCCGTTCTCGAGTGCGCAAAGCTCTGCGAGGCGTTGGACGATGACGACGTGAATCCGTCTTACCTGCCGCAGATCGCAAGGATCGGAAATGTTCAGGTTCTTACTCCTGAACTCGTTACTGTGAGCACCATCCTCAACCCAATCAAGACTCTCGGAAATGACCTCTTCATTGTCCTGGTGCCACGCGTCACGCCAAAGGTGATAGCTGAGGTTCGACAGGCGGCAAGGGCCAAGCTCATAGCCGTGATTGACGATCTGAACCTGTGCCGCCTGCTTGCGCTGCGGACTTCAACTGATGTCGCTCCGCTGCTGGGCCTGCTCGAGATAGCGCTAGAACAACAACGTTGGGAGCAGGTCGACCCCTATGAGACTCAAGACGGCCAGCATGTCCGCAAGGAGATGTTCGTGGGGCGCGCTGACGAAGCCTCCAAGCTCGCACTGACCAATAACTACAAAAAGCTCTTCTCAGGCCGCAAACTGGGCAAGAGCGCCCTGCTTCGGCATGTAAAGGATCGCTACGACAATCACTCGCTGCCAAGCAAGAACACGCTACGGGTCGTTTACTTGACGATTGTCGAAAACTTCGAGGAACATGACTTTGTCCGCTGTGTCATTGCTGGTATTCAGCAGGCTTGCAGCAATTGGAGGCCGCCACTCTCCGCGGGCAAGGCGGGAGATCGTCTACTTGAGGCGGTCAATCACTTTCTGGAGTTTGAGCCCAAATGCAGCCTACTGATCGTTCTGGATGAAGCGGATAAGTTCGTGGAAAGTGAGCTTGAGATGTATCTAAAGAAGACCGAGGGCAGCCTGTCCTTCCGGCTGCGTTCGGAGATCGAAGCCTTGACCGACCGGAACGGCTTTCCCCGTGTGCGCTTCCTGTTTGCCGGCTATCGCCAGACAAATCGCTCGGAAGGAGCTTGGAGTAATTGGGGATCGACTTTGCGTCTTTCGCCGCTTGGGATGAAGGACGCGACAGCACTGCTCGCCGGGCCCTTAGCAAGGGTAGGCATCGATCTGGGTGATCTCGCCGGTATTCTCGCCTATCGCTGTGGCCGTCAACCAGCCGTGTTGCTGCGGGCTGGAAAGGCGCTGCTGACGCGCCTTGCGAGACAGCGTCCCCTTGATCAATGGGAGTATATGAAGGTGCCCCGGGCTGAGGGCATGGCGGTGCTCGAAAGCCAGGAAATCCGCGATGAGATTAAGCAGGTCATCAACAACAACTTCACGCAGAACAAGCTTGGCCAGGTTGTCTTCTATGCGGCGGTTTTCCTTTTGTCCGAGGGGCCGTTCGGACACGAACTGGAGGATCCAGCAGAGGCTCTTATGTGCGTGCTGGCGGAGCGCGGATCGAATGCCGAACTCATTAGCTGGATGAAGCAGGATGAACGCAGCGCGCGCGCGCAGATTGAGGAGCAGCTCAAAGAACTGGTCGAACGCGAGCTGCTCGTAGCCGAAGGGAACGGTCCCGTGCGTTACCGGTTGATGTTCCCCCACCACGTGAGCGCACTGGGCGGACGACAGCAGCTGATCACGCGGCTGGAGCAAGATATTGATGATCTGCCGGGCATCACCTTCAAACCGGAGCGCCGCGGAGCCCTCTCGTTCTTTGCCGCGGACGAGATCCGCACCTTCCGCAAAGAACTAGACGACTTCAAAGCTGGTCAGGAGCGGCTGGTGCGCGCGTTGATCGCTGCCGGCCACTGGCTGTTGCCATCGGAGCAGAACCCAGTGCTGCACCCGAGTTGTGGGATCAAGGCGCAACTGGGCAGCGAAGAACAGCCTCCGCTCATCTCCGCCGGGGAAGCTTCGGCTGCAGTCCAAGGATCGCACCGTCTTCCCCTGCTGGCCGGTGGCGCGGATCTGTTGCGCTGGAGTCTCGAACAGCCGCGGGAGGAGTTCCTGGATGAGTACGCCTGTATCCGGCGTCTGACGCGGGATGATCTCGCCGCTTGGTTCAGGCATCTATACGAGATTGAAATCGCCAATCACCAGTTAGACCGTATGTACGAGATGACCAGCGGTATACCGCACCTGGTCGGTGCGTTGCACCGGATACTTTTGCCGGAGGGAAAAGCACGTCCCGAAAAGCTGGAACAATCCTCGTGGCAGAGAGTGCAAGAGAAGTTCGCTGAGGACCTGCCGTCGCTCTCCCGTCAGCTGCGTCAAGGTGATCCCGATGTTCGCCTCACAAAACGTGAGATCGAGATTCTGGAGATGGTGTCAGCGGCGCAATCAGCTACGGTGGATCAGCTGGCACGCGATCTGACTAATGACTGGGCCGAATACAACCGACCCGAGATTCTCCCGCTCGATGAGCGTGACGAGCCTGCTGTCGAGCTGCTCCAGAATCTCGGTCTCCTGCCGATGCGGCGCGACTCCGGCTTGGGACCTATTCAGTCACTGCTCCCGCTTGAAGCCTCTGATGCTTTGCACATCATGCTTCGGCACCTGAACTCCTGACGCGGATGCAGATTCAGGTTCAGATCGCGGCCACTACGGAGACCTGGAGGCTGGGGCGAGGCGATGAGCTCGCACTCTGGCTGGAGCGGCGGCCTTGGCAAGGTGGTGAGATCTGCTCCGCCCGGAGCTTTGCGCTAGGCCGCGCGGCGGCCCTCGATCCCGTGGTGCGAAAGCTAAGCCAGCTTCTTCACGCGGCTGACGAGGGCTACGTCTCACCAAAGGTCTTTCTGCCTGTGATCCTCGAGGGGACGAGCCTGCCGGAACTGCTCTCGGCCAGCATCTTTGGAGCGCCACGCGATTTGAACAACCTGGAACTCAAGCGGTTGTTGATGGATCGGCTGGAACGCAGTCCACAGATCTTCCTGCTCGCCGACGCGTTCGCGCTCGCGCCTGCCATCACCGATCTGCTCGCTTCCTTGAATAACACGGGCAGCGCCTACCCGCTGATCGTGCTGGATTTCCGGACCGGTTCCAGGCGCGGCAGCCACGAAGAGTTTGAGCTCTATCCCGCGATGCCGGCACACGCAGTTCTGCGTGATCCGAGAGCTGATCCGGAGACCCTTTGGCAGCGTTACCTGCACTCGCGTGGCGCGTGGGAGTCGGGCGGAAGTATAGCTTTCGCCGAACGCCTGGGAATGGCCTGGTCCTCCGTGCCCACTTTCGACGACAACGCGGTCGAGACCGCCTCGCAAGAGGTTGCGAATCAGCAATGGCTGGCTCTCCCTGAATCCGTACGGAAAGAATCTGCTGAGTACGGCGGTCTTATGGCTAGTGCGGCAAGTGCCAGGCAAGTTTCCAGGCTGGTCTTTGATCTGCTGGCTGCTGGCGTGCTTTGGTATCCGCCGGGCCACGGCTCCTATACTCCAGCAGCATGGGCCGTGCGAGGCCGTGCGCCCTCTGCCTCGAGCCTCAGTCCCGTGGACCGGGCTGCTTTGGTCAACGCGCCGCTTGTAGCTGAGTTGCTGTCAGGATGTTTTCATCTTGAGGCGCTCGAGCGCGCCCGGCTGCCGGAACCCCTTTCGGCGCACATGAGTTCTGATGCCAGCGAAATGCATCAATCTTTTCTTCGCAGGGAGCCAAGGTCTCAAGCCGTTTTCTACCCGGACACATATCTTTATCGAGCTACGCCAGAAAACTTCGAGTCGTTCGGCTCCTGTATAGGTCTGATCCCACGCGATGAACAGAGCGATGCCCGTAAACGCCTTCTCGCATTGCGTAACGCACTCTGTCACGGACACTTCGCTGGCTGGTATGCGGTAAAAACGTTTTCCTCAGTTCAGGAACGTCTCCTCGCTGATCGTATCTCGCCGCTCTGAAACGTCTTTGATCGCCCTCGCTCGCCTCGTTGATCCGTTTGGCATTTTCATCCCAGCGCGGACTGGATACAGGCTTGCGGAAGCCTCTCGTGGTAATCAAGAGTCACACTGACTGCCCAGAGAATCTTTGACACTAGCTACAAGGGCAACGCGACTGTCGGCGGAGAACAAAAGGCTAGGCCTCCGACATCCTCGCTATGACTGCATTGCCGTGTGAGATCCACTGCGATCCTCTCGGACCGAACCAGCGACCAGAGCCACGAAAGACGACTCACTCTGCACGCGATCACGTTGTCAGCGCTCCTGCTCGGCACGGCATCTGACCGCGGCTGCAAAGGCATAGCAATTCTTAGCCTCCGCCCAAACCTCGAGCTGACCGGCTCATCTTCCAAAGAGATGGGTCAGGCTCCTACCTCACGAAACGCCAGTAACTTAGCCCCACGCTGAGTCTGTTCCAGATAGTCGGCCCATTCTTGCATCATCTTCGCGCGCCCTTTCAGATGCAGAGCATGGTTGTAAGCCGCGCTGACCGCATTCCTTGGTGCGTGCGCAAGTTGAAGCTCGATATGCTCGTGAGGGTAGCCTTGCTCATGGAGGATCGTCGACGCAAGACCCCGGAAACCGTGCCCGGTCATTCTACCCTTGTAGCCCATACGCTCCAGCCCCTTCAAGATGGTGTTGTTACTCATCTGCTTTTTGGCGCTTCGGTCGCCCGGAAATACCCATTCTGTGCTCGTCGAAAGATCCCGCAAGGAGGCAAGCACTTCAAGCGCCTGTCGGGAAAGTGGCACAACGTGGGGAGTCCTCATCTTCATTCGCTCGGCCGGAACGTTCCAACGGGCGTCGCTTACGTCAAATTCCGACCACCTGGCCCCGATCAGTTCCCCAGTCCGGACAAAAGTCAAGGCCATCAGCTTGATTGCAAGCCGCGTAATATGCGTACCCGGATAGACCTCAATTTGTCTCAGCAGCTGGGGTAGCTCTTTGGCTTCGATCCGCGCATAGTTCACCTTGTGGGCCGCCCGAAGGATGTCGCGGGGTCGGATTTCCGTTGCCGGGTTTCGCTTGGCGTATCCATTGGCGATGCCGTATCGGAAGATCTGTCCGGTTGTTTCCAGTGCGCGCTTAGCGATGTCCCGAGCCCCCCTGCTCTCGATGAGGCGCACCATCCCTACCACCTCAGGAGCCTCAATTTCTGCCATTGGCCTCGTACCCAAGCTGGGGATGATGTTGGCCGTGAGGCGGCGCTTGGTCGAGTCAACGTGGCGATGGCTCTTTCCGTGTTGCCAATGCTCGAGCCACTGCGCCGCGACGCTTCCGAAGGAGTTCTCCGCCGCGATACGCTCAACGTGCTTCTGGGCCTTCCGCTGAACCATTGGGTCGGTTCCTTCCGCGAGGATCTTCCGTTCCTGAGCGTGTCGTTCCCTAACCCGTGCCAGAGACACATCCGGATACCTGCCGAACGTCATCACCTTCTGCTTGCCATCACACCGATAGGTCCATCGCCACAGCTTGCCTCCCGCCGGCGTGACCCAGAGATACAGACCTCCGCTGTCGCTCAGCTTGAACGGCTTTCCCTTCAGTTTGACCCGCTTGATTTCGGTGTCGGTAAGCGGCATGCTATTGCTCCACTCGGAATGTACCCACAATCTTGAACCAAGGTACCCCCAAACATACCCACACACAACAGCGGCTTCCTCTAAACGTCTTTGGACGTAAAAAAACAAAGAACCCTGCTTTGACCGGGGTTTTGTGTGTTCCTTCGGATGTCCTTGGACTCTCTAAAACGACCTGATGGCGGAGGGAGAGGGATTCGAACCCCCGTTACCCGTAAAGGTAAAGCGGTTTTCAAGACCGCCTGTTTCAACCGCTCACACATCCCTCCGCGGCTGCGGTTGCCTCTTCGAAGCACCCCTGCGAAGAAGGTTAGCAGGAATTTCCGCACCGCTGCCATACTCAGAGACGTCAAATGTCACACGGCTATGGCTACCACGAACCTACCCAAGACGGGCACCTTCGAAACTACCATCGCCACCGCGCGGACCACCATGGTCTACAGCGAGATTACCCACCTCGCTCTCGATAGCTTCCGCGCCTCCAAGGTCCGCTTCCTGCTCACGATGTTGGGCATGGTCATCGGCTCGGCCTCCATCATCCTCGTCGTCACCGTCGGTCTCACCGGCAAACAATACGCCCTCAACACCATCTCCAACATTGGCCCTAACAAGGTCGAGATGCAGTACGTCGGCGGCGCGACCATGGGATCTGAAAATACCAGCACTCCTGACTATATGACGCGAGAGGATATGACCGCCGTTATCGAAGCCGTGCCCGGCATCATCGCCTCCTCGCCCATGCTCGAGTTCCACGACCGCGTCTCCATGGGTGGTGGCGTCACCAAAGACAGCATGCTCCTCGGCGTATCCCCGCAATACAAAGAAGTCCGTAATCTCACCGTGGTCGCCGGCCGCTTCTTCGACGAGCAGGACGCCATGGCCCACACCAAGGTTGCCGTCGTCGTCGAACCCTTCGCCATCGCCCTCTTCGGCAGCGCCCGCTCCGCCGTCGATCGCAGCATCTCCGTCCAGGGCATACCCTTCATCGTTATCGGTGTCTTCAAGGAGAGCGTCGAGACCTTCGGTCAATCCGAGATCTCGGAGCAAACCATCCTCGTTCCCTACGAGGTAGCACGCTACTTCACCGGCACCGACACCCTCAAAGAAATCTTCTTCACCATGAAGGACTCAAGCCTGGTCAAGCCGGCCGCCGCCGAAATCACCTCCGTCATCCAAAGCCGTCATCGCGCTACCAGCGTCTACAAAGCCCAGACCCTTACTGAGATCCTCAGCGTCATGGCCAAGATCGCCAATATGCTCACCATCGTGCTCACCCTCGCGGCCGCCATCACCCTCGTCGTCTCCGGAGTCGGCATCATGAACTCCATGCTGGCCAACGTGCAGGCGCGCGTCCGCGAAATCGGAATCCGCAAGGCCCTGGGCGCTACCGGAAAGGAGATCCGAATGCAATTCCTCACCGAGTCCGTCTTTCTTTCGCTCTCCGGAGGCCTTATCGGCACGCTCGTTGGTCTGGCGCTCCCACTCTCGATCGGACTCCTAACCCCCTACAAAATTCCCGTCTCCATCTGGTCCGCCGTCATCGCCCTTGGCACCTCGGTGCTCGTCGGTGTCCTCTTCGGAACTCTTCCCGCCAACCGCGCCGCCCGCCTCGACCCGGTCGAAACACTCAAGTACGAATGAGTTCCAAGCCTATCCAGCCTGCCTGCGTCATAAGGCCGTTCCGCTAACTATTTCTCTCGAATCACAATCCAGCAAGCGCATCGACTTGTCCCACGATCGGCTGGCTGGCGCGCAAGCGCAACGAAGAAGACGCACCGCCCACTTCCGAGCGATGCGTCTTCCGTGCGCCCTCAGGACGCCTACGAGGGCGCAGCCTCGCCCGTCTCGTCACCCTTGACCGTAACCTTCACGTGGGCAGTGACGTCGCGGTGCAGCTTCACCGGCACGTGGTATTCGCCAAGGCTCTTCAGCGGGTCCTCCAGCGAAATCTTCCGCCGGTCGAGCTTGTATCCCTGTAGCTCCAATTGATGCGCGATGTCGCCCGAGGTCACCGATCCGAACAGATGCTCGTTCTCACCCACCTTGCGCTCAAACACCAGCTCCACAGCCGAGAGTTGCGTCGCCAGCTGCTCCGCCTCACCCTTCTCCTTGGCGGACTTGCGAACCGCCGATCCCTTCATCTGCTCGATCACGGCCTTGTTCGCCGCGTTGGCCTCAATCGCCAGCTTGCCCGGCAGAAGGTAGTTGCGTCCGTATCCGTCGGCGACCTTCACGACATCACCGCGATGTCCCAACTTGTTCACATCCTCTTTCAGAATCACTTCCATCGCAGATCTCCAGATCTCTGTACCTTGCCCGGTCGCTCGGACCGGGCTCCCTGTCAAATGATTAGAAGCGCGCCGCAAACGCCAGCAGGGCAATGTTGCGCGACTGCTTGATCGCGAGCGACAGCTTGCGCTGGTGCCGTGTGCAGACGCCAGACAGGCGCCGCGGAACAATCTTCCCGCGCTCCGCCACGAATCCCTGCAGCAGACGCACATCGCGGTAGCTGATCGCGTCGATCTTCTCCGTGCAGAACTTGCAGACCTTCTTGCGCCGGAAGAACTTCCGCCCGCCGGGTCCGCCCGGTCGCGGAGGTCGTGCTCCACCCGGTCCGCCCGGGCCACCAGGGCCAGAACTGCGCGGCCCCGAGTGTCCGCTCGAAGGTGTCGTAGGGGCGCCCGCAGCCGGTTGCTCCGGTGTTCGCGGCGTGTTGCTGTTCGTCTCGTCAGCCATCTCTATTTCCTCTCAAACTCGTTGAGCCTCGGTCCGCTCCAGACACTCTGAGGTGTCTCTGAAAGTCCACTGGCCTCGCCGTATCATGGCCGCCGTGGGCAGAAGCGAATCTCCGGCAATTCAACTCCCTCGCAGTCCGAACAAATCCTCGAACCGCAGATCCCCAAAACTAAACCTCTGCTGCAACCACCTCGGGAGGAGCATCCGACGCCACTTCGGCGACGGGCTCGGCCCCCATCTTTACCTCTTCGGGCTCAGCCGCCGTCTCCTCTTCTGCCTTCTCCGGAGCTGCCGTCTCAACCGCCGCCGCGGCCGGAGCCTGGGGCACAGGCGCCGGAATCGCGCTGCGCTTCACCTTGGTGTCGCGAATCGCCTTCACCTTTGCCAGCCGCTTGTCTTCCTCGTCCGTCCGCACCGTGATGAACTTGATCACCGGCTCGGAAACCCGCAGCCTGCGCTCGATCTCCGTAATTAACGATCCCGCAGCCGATATCGTCAGCAGCACGTAGAATCCATCGTTGAACTTGCGTACGGTGTACGCCAGCCGCCGGCGTCCCATCTTCTCGACCGCCGTAACCTCGCCGCCGCCATTCGTGACGTTTAACGAGAAACCCTCGATCAGCTTGTCGAGATCAGCCTCTTCCACATCGGGCCGAACAATAAACATCACTTCATAAGTACGATTCATCCGCTTTACTTCTTTCTGCGAAGTTCTGCTTCGCACCGTCGCCGCGTCTGTCCTGCGGCCCCGGTCTGGAATGTGCTGCACTCATCTCTGCCTGCGCCCGAAAAAGCGCAGGTGACCAAACCAAATCTCGTTACAAATCCTTGCTGCCCGTCGCCGGCTTCTGATTGAACTCGTTCATCGCCGGCCCAACGCCCTTGGTCAAAACTGCCTCAACCGCGTTCCTCACCCGGTCGAGCACCTCATCCATCACCAGCAACTCCTGCCTTCGCATCGGCGTCAGCAGGTACTCTCTGCCGCCCGACTTGATCTCCCGTCCGTCCGCCAGCCCAGGCCGTCCAACACCGATCCGAACCCGAACCCATTCCTCCGTCCCAAGCGCACCGGAGATCGACCTCACCCCGTTATGCCCGTTCGCTGACCCGTGCTCCTTGATCCGAAGCTCGCCCAGCGGAAACGCCAGCTCGTCATACAGCACGATCAGGCCGTCCGACGGTATTGCAATCTCCAACTCCCGAACCAGCGCGGCCACAGATACCCCGCTCAGATTCATGAAGGTCTCCGGCTTCGCCAGCAGGACATCCTCTCCCGCCACCTTCGCCCTCGCGGTCAAAGCCCGTCCACGTCGGTTGCTCAGCACCGCACCGCAACCCTCAGCTATGCGGTCGATCGCCATGAAACCGGCGTTGTGCGGCGTGAACTGGTACTCGATGCCAGGGTTGCCCAGACCGACCACCAGCTTCACGCCGCCAATCCTTCCAGCGCCACGCGCAAACTACTTCTTTGCGCCCTTGGCATCGGCAGCCGGAGCAGCCTCGTCCGTCTTGCCCTTCTTGGCCACCTCAGGCTCCGCAGGTGCGGCCGCCGCAGCCGCAGCCGCGACATCTTCCACCGTCTCCTTGATCACCGTCACGTGCGCCACCGTCGCGTCCTCTTCCCCGAGGAACTTCAGCTTGCCCGAGTGCGGGAGGTCGGAGATATGAATCGACTGGTTCATCTCCAGGTTCGTGACGTCGACGTCAATATGGCTCGGGATGTCGCTCGGCAGACACTCAACTTCAACCTCGCGCAGCACGTGATCCAGGATGCCCCCCTGCGTCCTCACGCCCAGCGGAATGCCGACCAGCTGCACCGGCACCGACACCCGCATCGCCTTATCCATCGCAATACGCTTCATGTCGATGTGAAGCAGCTTGCTCTTGATCGGCTCACGCTGCCAGTCGACGATCATCGCCTTCGATGCCGCTCCGCCCGCAATGTTCAGATCGAAGATCGTGTTATGACCCGACTCCGAATGCAAAATCTTCGTGATCGCCTTCGGATCGACCGTCACCGCGATCGCGTCCAGCCCAGCGCCGTAAACCACCGCCGGAATCAGACCCGCAACCCGCACACGCCGCGCCGCATTCTTGTTGAACTTGCCCTCACGGGGCGTCGCTACAACCGCTTCCACTGTCCCTGCCGCCATCGTCCTTCATCCTTTCGGGCACGGTCTAAAGCTCTTCCACCAGCTTCTAGCTAGCAGCCAAACCTCTCCGCTCCGTTCGCGACCTGAGCCGCTTGTCTGTATTCCGCACTTCCCTGCACTCATGTTTCCAGACCGCCAACCCTTTAGCTGAAGGGCCAGAAGCTACTGGCAAACAGCTTGCCTCTAGTTAAAGAGCGTACTCACGCTGGTCTCCATGTGAATACTCTCAATCGCCCGGCCCAGCAGACCCGCAATCGAGAGCACCTTAATCTTCTCAACCCCGCGCGCCTCATCGCGCAGCGGAATCGTATTCGTCACCACAAGCTCCTTCAACCTCGAAGCCGAAATCCGCTCCACCGCCGTTCCGCTCAGCACGGCATGCGAAGCGCACGCGTAAACCTCGTTCGCGCCTTGGGCCAGCAGCGCATCCACAGTCCTCACCAGAGTTCCCGCCGTGTCGATGATGTCGTCGAGAATCAGGCAGGTTCGCCCCCTCACATCGCCGATCACATTCATCACCTCGGTCACGTTGATGTCGGTCCTCCGCTTATCAACGATCGCCAGCGGAACATCGAGCTTCTTCGCAAAAAACCTCGCTCGTTCCACACCTCCCGCATCCGGCGAAACTACCGTCAGATCCGGCAGGTTCAGGTCGCGGAAGTACGTCACTAGCACCGGACTCGCGAACAGATGATCCACAGGAATATTGAAGAATCCCTGAATCTGCGCCGCATGAAGATCGACCAGAAGGGCCCGGTTTGCCCCCGCCGTCGTCAACAGGTCCGCCACCAGCTTGGAACTAATGGCTACCCGCGGCCGATCCTTCCGGTCCTGCCGCGCATAGCCGTAATACGGAACCACGACCGTAATACGCCCCGCGGATGCCCGCTTCAGAGCGTCGATCATGATCAACAACTCAACCAGGTGCTGGTCCACGGGATAGCACGTGGGCTGCACCACAAAAACATCCGCTCCGCGTACATTCTCGAGCAGCTGAAAGTAGATTTCGCCGTCTGAAAACTTCTGCATCCGCGTCTCGCCCATCGGAACCCCGACGAACCGGCAGATCTCCTCGGCTAACGGCCGGTTTGCCGTCCCGCAGAAGATCTTGAAGCGCTTATCCTCGCTCAGGCGGTTGGAGCGCTTGCGCTCCGGTGCCGTCTTTGCAGTCTGCGCGCCGTGGGGCTGTCCGTTGCCCGCGGCGGTACTCGTTGGTGCGGGTGCAACGACCGGCTGAGAGCCTGTTTGCTGAATCAGTCGCTGCTCTTCAGCCTGCGTCGTACCTAGTGAAAGAACTGCAGTCGTGTCTTGTTTGCTCACGTCGTGAAACCCTCCAGGCTGGTTGACCTTGGGAATCCATACTGCTGTCTTGCCGAGACCTTGTTGCGATCCCGTTTACCTCAATTGCATCGATCCTCGTTGCGAAAAGCTGCACTTCCAAAGTAAATAAACTTCGTTCTTTCAAAACTCCTGCACGGCTGCGCTTGGTTCCGCCGCTCGTACGTGAACTCTTACCCTTGCGGCACGTTCTGCCGCCAAAGATCCTAGGCCCTTCTAGGGCGTTCCACTACCGATGTTTGGCCGTCCCATGGAGCAAATGCAGCAAACGACATCTGGTTGGGCGACTAGGATTCGAACCTAGACAAAGTGCGTCAAAGGCACTTGACCTACCGTTAGTCGATCGCCCAGGAAGCCTGGCTTTCAAAATAGGGAGGCGGTGCATCCACGTTCCCTATCGGACAAAAGCCGGAATACCCTTAGCCTACATCAGCGAACATCCTCGCCCAGTACTCCGCTCGGGTCAGGGTCTCCGTCAGGATAGCCTCGGTCCCCGAACTCTGGACGCGTTGTTGAGCCGCTCGTGCATCCCCCTCGGACCGGTAAAGTCCAAAAAGCGCCGATCCGGAGCCCGAGAGAGCCGCATATACCGCAGGCGCACCCGAGTCTTCACCCGTCAGCAAACGCTTGATCTCACGCAAGGGGGGATGGTACGGAAAGACGACCTCTTCAAAGTCGTTTTCGATCCCGGTGCGGACAAGCGCGAGGAGGGTATCCCCCGCCAGATTGCTGCGTAAACCCACACCACCATTCGCGGAGATCCCGTGGGGGCTAAGGTCACCAACAATACCGGAAGTGCCCGGCTCAGCTCCCTGCAATGCAGACGTCGCATAAGCGGAGGAGTAAGCGAGACTCAACTCATCTAGACTAGCGGAAGGGTAGGAGAAAGTCAAAGCATTCGCTACGGGCGATCTCCCTTCCTCCGCCCCGGCCCCTGACTCGACCCCCGTCCTACCCGCCCCCCCAGCGCCCCTATCCGGAGCTCCTCCGTCCGCCTCTGCTCCGGGCGTTCCCAGCGTCGCTCCATGCCGCGCATCCCACTCCCGAAACGCAAACGGCGTTGATACCCCGATCTTCGGCATCGCCACCACGCATGGCACTCCACCCCCGCGCCCCTCACCCCCCAGTGTCACATCCGGCATCGCCACGACCAACTCCCCCCGGCCCCGCCCCAGCACCGCCCCGCCCACCAGGAACAGCGGCACGTCCGACCCCACCTCCGCCGCCAGGCGCAACCGCTGCACACCTGAGAGCGCCGGGACCACAACCTCCCACCCATCCATCTCTCGCTCCAGTCCAAGCAGCGCAGCCGCGGCGTTCGCACTTCCCGCTCCCATCCCCCCCTGCACCGGCAGCCGCTTATCAATATGGATCGCAACCTCCGCCGCTACCCCCATCGCCAGCAGCGCGCGCTCCACCATCTGCCACGCCGTATTTCGCGCATCCACCGGAATACGCGGGTGATCCGTCGTCAACACGATCCCGCTCCGCCCACCATCCCCGACCCGCTGCGCCGACACCGTCACCACATCATGCAGCGCCAACGTCTGGTACATCGTCGCCAGTTCATGAAAGCCATCCGCCCGTACCGGCCCGATCCGCAGACCCAGGTTCACCTTCGAAAATGATCGAACCCGCGTCGCCATCCCACCATTCTAGAGTTCCCCAGCTAGAGTTCCCCGGGATCGTTCGCCTCAATCCAACCCCGCATCCAACACGGAGGCGATCCGCCCACCGGCGATCCATGGTTAACTACCACCTCATGCCCATCCCCATCCCCCACGACCCGTTTCAGCTGCAACGCTTCATTGACGCGCAGACCTCCACCCACGAGCAGGCCCGTGCAGAGCTCGCCGCCGGGCAGAAGCGCTCACACTGGATGTGGTTCGTCTTCCCGCAGATCCACGGCCTCGGATCCAGCCCCATGGCCCAGCGCTTCGCCATCTCCGGCCTTCTGGAAGCCTCCGCCTACCTCGCCCATCCCGTCCTCGGCCCGCGGCTTCGCGGCCTCACCGCCCTCGTCAACTCCATCCCGGATCGTTCCGTCGAGCAGATCTTTCCCTACCCCGATAACCTGAAATTCCATTCCTCGATCACCCTCTTCGCCCACGCTGCCCAGCCAGGCTCTGCACCAGAAGACGCCGTCTTCAGCGCCGCCCTTAGCCACTGCTTTTCCGGCAGACCGGATCGCGCCACGCTCGATCGCCTCTAGAGTTTCTCGATCCCCCTCGAACGTTCGACCGCCTCTCGCCCTCGAGATTGCCTCTATCCCCCCGCCGCTTCACGTCTCCATCTCAGCCCCCTGTATCCTCACCAGACCCGCTCTCCCGCTGTCCTGATCCCGCTCTCCCGCTTCCCCCGCTTCCACTTACATACACACAGGAGCCCATCCTTGCCGCCTCGCACACCTCGCGCCGCCGCCGCCATCCTCCTCGCCACCGCTGTGCTTGTTAGCGCCTCCCGATCCCAGTCAACCGCGCCTCTCCCAGGTCCACCCCCGCCCGTTCGAGCCCACCACGCCATGGTCGTCACCATCCACCACGACGCCACCGACGCCGGCGTCCAGATCCTCCAGGGAGGCGGCAACGCAGTCGATGCCGCTGTCGCTGTCGGCTTCGCTCTCGCCGTCGTCTACCCCCAGGCCGGCAACCTCGGCGGCGGCGGCTTCATGCTGATTCGTAACCGGCGCGGGCACAAGCTCCATAACCACTTCATCGACTACCGCGAAAAAGCGCCCGCCGCTGCCACCCGCGACATGTACCTCGACCCCCAGGGCAACGTCGTCCCTGACCTCTCGCTCGTCGGCTACAAAGCCTCCGGAGTTCCCGGAACCGTCGCCGGCCTGGTCTACGCGCAACAGCACTTCGGTCGTCTCACACTCGCCCAGGACATGGCCCCCTCCATTCGCCTCGCCACCGACGGCTACGCCCTCTCGCCGGAGGAGGCCCGTAACCTCGAATCCCCTCTGCTCTCCCGCTTTCCCGCCTCGGCCGACATCTTCCAGCGCGACGGCAACCCCTACAAGGAGGGCGAGGTCTTCCGCCAGCCCGTCCTCGCCGCCACGCTCCGCCGCATCGCCGCCGCCCCCGCGGACTTCTACCATGGCGACCTCGCGCACACCATCGCGACCGCGATGGCCGCCGGCGGTGGCCTAATCACCGAGGCCGATCTGGCCGGGTATCAGGTCAAAGATCGCGCTCCCATCATAGGTAACTACCACGGTTACCAGATCATCACCGCGCCCCCACCTTCGTCCGGAGGTATCGTCCTGATTGAGATTCTGAATATCCTTTCCGGTTACAATCTCCCGAAGCTCGGTCCCACCGGAGCCCTCACGCCCGATCGTTCCTCCCCTCAGGTGCACCTCATCACTGAGGCATTCCGCCGCGCCTACATGGACCGCGCCGACTACCTGGGCGACCCCGACTTCACCCCGCAGCCACTGCGCGAGATGGCCAGCCCAGCCTATGCCGCCGCTTGGCGTTCCTCCATCTCGCCCTCCGCCCCAACTCCCTCCGCCGATCTCAAGCGGCCCGCCGGCTTCCTCCCCCCACCCCCCCAGCTTCAGCCCGAGGTACACCAGTCCACCGAGACCACACACTTCTCCATCGTCGATGGAGATGGCAACGCCGTGTCTAATACCTACACCCTCAACGGCACCTTCGGCTCCGGCGTCACCATCGCCCCACTCGGCTTCCTTATGAACAACGAGATGGACGACTTTGCCTCGAAACAGGGCGTGCCCAACACCTACGGCCTCATCCAGGGACCGGCGAACTCCATCGCCCCCGGCAAGCGCCCGCTCTCCGCCATGACCCCCACCATCGTCACCACCCGTCCACGCTTCGGCCGCCCTGGCAAGCTCCGCCTCGTACTCGGCACCCCCGGAGGCTCCACCATCATCACCACCGTCGCCAACGACCTCATCTCCGTGGTCGACAACGGCCTGGACATCCAGCAGGCCGCCGATGCGCCCCGCTTCCATCACCAGTACCTCCCCGATCGCCTCGACCTCGAACGCACCTTCCCCAACGAAGTCGCCGATCAACTCGCCGCCATGGGCTATCACACCAACCGCCAGATGGCCGCCGACGAGCACTCCCCCGGCACCTGGGGCGATAACGAGCTCATCGCCGTCGACCCCAGGACGCACGATCTCCTCGGCGGCCACGACTCCCGCCGCAGCTACGGCAAAGCAGCAGGCTACTAGGGCCTATTCCGCCGCAACGGCAGATCAGAGAACACGACGTCGTCACACCTGCTCCTCCAGGGCAGCCCGGCCCAGTCAGCGCTATGCGAGCACACCAAAACAGTTGTCCCGCCGGCATACTGGTGCCGTTCTGCGCCGCATCCAAGGCAGAAGCGCAGGGGAGCGCCGTCCTCGACCTATGGAGAGGCTGAGCCTTCCTGCCCAGACACAGCCCGGCAGACCAAAGGAAAACATCTCAATATGCCGCAAAACGATAAGAAGAACCAGAAATCCTCCACGCCCGGCCCCGTCACCCAGATCGTCGACCGCATGTATCCGAACCGCGTCGCCCTCTCCGACGAGATCAAGAAGCAGGTCGTCGGCGTTATGCAGGAGTCGCTCGCCGAAGCCAGCGATATGTACTCCCAGGCCAAGTTCGCCCACTGGAACGTCAAGGGAGACAACTTCTACCAGCTTCATCTCCTCTTCGATCACATCGCCAAGGTCATCGGCAAGCAGGTCGATCCCATCGCGGAGCGCATCACCCAGCTCGGCGGTGTCGCCAACGGCACCATCCGCCAGGCCGCCTGCACCTCGAAGATCCCGGAGTACCCCGTTCAAACCGTCGCCGGCATGGACCACGTTCGCGCCCTCTCGGACTCCCTCGGCCACTACTGCCAGGAGCTCCGCGAAGCCTCGGAGAAGGTCGGGGACATCGGCGACGATCCCACCTCCGACTTCTACAACCAGCTCATCATCGATGCCGAAGAGCAGCTCTACTTCCTCGAATCCCACCTCGAAGCAGGCGACGTCCAGTAGTCCTCATGTCGCGGCAGGTCAGCGCTCCATCCGCCCTCCCGCCGATGGAGCACGTCTCCGGCCATGGGATACGGGCGGCGCACAAGCGTCGCCCGTAACCCCTTCTCCCACCAGCCATGAGAGCAAAATCCCACGCACTCGCGCCGCCGCCGCAACTCGAGCCTCTCCGCATCGGCACCGCCGGCTGGTCCATCCCACGTCTCCAGGCTGGCGACTTCCCCGGCGCCGGTGCGCATCTGGAGCGTTACGCCCGCGTCCTTCCCTGCGCCGAGATCAACTCCACCTTCTACCGTTCCCCCCGCGCGTCCACCTACGCCCGCTGGGTCGCCTCTGTGCCCGAGACCTTCCGCTTCTCCGTCAAGGCTCCCAAGGCGATCACCCACACAGCCGCCCTCGCCTGCACCTCCGCCCACCTGCAAGTCTTTCTCGACGAGGCCCGGTCACTCGGCTCCAGACTCGGCCCCCTGCTCTTCCAGCTCCCGCCCAAACTGGCCTTCGATACTGTCCTGGCCGAGACCTTCTTCGCCAGCCTGCGTAACCTCCACCCCGGCCCGGTCGTCCTCGAACCCCGCCACCCTACATGGTTCGTTCCCGTCGCCAATTCACTCCTCGACCGCTTCCAGATCTCCAGGGCCGCCGCCGACCCGGCCCTCACCCCCGCCGCCGCCCATCCCGGCGGGTACCTCGGCCTCACCTACTACCGCCTCCACGGATCCCCGCGCACCTACTACTCGGCCTACACCCCAGAGTTCCTCTCCGAGATCGCCCGTTGCGTCAAACGCGACTCAATCTCAGCGGCATCAGTCTGGTGCATCTTTGACAACACCGCCCACGGCCAGGGCGCCCCCAACGCACTCACACTCCTCAACCTCACCAACCAGCCTTCAGATCCGGAAATACCCGCAGCAAACTGACGCCAAGACAAACGCCCCGATCTCACCACCGACGGAGAACCTTGAACCCTTCACCTAAGGCTCGGATCACAGCGTTTCCGCGTGCACAACTCTAAGGCCGAGGTATTGTTCGAAGGCGTCGAAATCCCGGTCGCGATGGAGAAGGGAGTGGCCCTCGGTCATACAGAACGTAGCGATAAGGCAGTCGATGGTCTTGCGAACGGTTATGCCCTTGGCGCGCAGCGTGCGGTAGTTCCGGGCGGAGGTCAAGGCAAGGGCTTCCCCGCCGGTCGAGAAGATCTCGAAACGCGAGAGCTGTCTGTGGACGCGATTCGCGTCCACGTCTGACCGAAGGCCCTGAAGGATCTCGCAGAGGATGAGGTCAGTAAGACCGAGGCGCTGGTGCTCGAATTCGCGGTCAAGCCATTCGGTCTCGGAGTTGAGCGTGCCGGCGAGGTAGTCGATCCAGACCGTACTGTCGACGATGACCATGGCGGTTAGTCGTGGGTGCGGCCGAGGCGAGATTGGCTCAGGTCTCCCTGCCACTGAACCTTGCCGCGAAGCTTTCGCATAGAAGTCTGTGCGTGAGTCTGGACGAGGAGACGCAGCGCGGTCTCAACCGCGGCCTTTTTGGTGCGCGCTCCGGAGGTTTGCATGGCTTGGCGGAGGAGGGTGTCGTCAATTTCAATGTTGGTGCGCATGGGCGTGCTCCCGATGTGTAAGGATCGCATGTTTCTGTGTACGCAGACCGCGGCTAGGCTGCGAAGTAGTACCCTTTGAGGTTGATCTATGGGCAGAATCTTCTCTCACTAGACTTCCGACGACCTCTGCTTCCTCGTAAGGAGCCCAAACCGAGTAACACCCACCGGGAAGTTGCCTTGGCTGAGCCCCTGGGCAGCACCTTTGAAACCTTGCAAACTACCGAAAGGTCTCGGTCCGTTTAGGACCTCACAATGTGTGTTGGAAAAAAATTCGCATACTCGAGAACATGGGCTAGCGCGTTACGTTCCTGCTCAGGGGTCGCCCCTTTACCGTGTAATATCGCGTCTCGAACTCCCTCAGCAACGATCAGAAGGGAACTGTAGCGTCTGGTATAGGTTTCCCATATACGATCGCGAACTGCTTCCTGAACCCCTCCCGCGTCATTGTGAAATTGCCGTACAGCTCTCTTTGCTATACCCGAATCGACTTGATGAAACTTCACTACTCCACAGGGGAGCGAATTAGCATGTGCTCGCTCCACACGGGCAAAAGCGTAAGCGAGGCAGACATCGAGTGAAAAGCCTTCTCGTACCACCTGTTCTAGTTCGCTGAAGTTATCCCTCACATCAGAAGGACAGCTCTTGTAGAACTTCATCAAACCTGGCTTGACTTAACCTTTTCCATAAGCACCCTACGGGTAGATTCTGTTCAACGTCCTGGCAAACGGGATGGTCTCGCGAACGTGGTCCAGACCACAAATCCAGGCGACGACGCGTTCAATGCCCATGCCGAAGCCGCAGTGGGGCACGGAGCCGTAGCGGCGGAGGTCGAGGTACCACTCGAAAGCATCGAGCGGCAGGCCGTGGTCCTCAATGCGCTGCTTCAGCAGGTCGTAGCTGTCGATGCGCTGGGAGCCGCCGATGATCTCGCCGTACCCCTCGGGGGCCAGGACGTCCACGCAAAGGGCCTTGCTGGGATCGACGGGGTCGGGCTCCATGTAGAAGGCCTTGATGGCGGCGGGATAGCGGTGGACCATGACCGGCTTATCAAATTGGGAAGAGAGATACGTCTCGTCGGGGGAGCCGAAGTCGTCGCCGTATTTATGTTGAGTTTCGATGAGGCCCTTCGTAAAGGCGTCGTCGAGCATGGCGTGCGCCTGGTCGTAGGTGAGACGGGGGAACCCACTCCGTAAAATTTTGCTTCCCTCGGCGTCGCCTCCCGAAGACTCATCGGCCACAACGGCTTCGAGCTTGGCGGTGTCGCGACCGATGACCTTGAGATCGGCGCGGTGTTGTGCGAGCACGGTGGTGACGATGTGGGTGATGAAGTCTTCGGCGAGCTCGAGCAGGTCGTCAAGGTTGGCGTAGGCCATCTCGGGCTCCACCATCCAGAACTCGGTAAGGTGCCGGCGAGTCTTCGATTTTTCGGCGCGGAAGGTGGGGCCGAAAGAGTAGACCTTTCCCAGCGCAAGGGCAGTCGCTTCGATATAGAGCTGGCCGGACTGCGTCAGGTAGGCCTTGCCGTCGTCGAAGTAGTCCATCTCGAACAGCTCCGAGGTTCCCTCACACGCATTTGGTGTCAGGATCGGCGGGTCGGTGCGGATAAAGCCGTTCGTGTCGAGGTACTCGGCACAGGCGCGCATGATGGTGGCGCGGACCCGGAGAATGGCAGACTGCCGCGGGGTGCGGAGCCACAGGTGGCGGTGCTCCATCAGGAAGTCAACGCCGTGCTCTTTGAGCGAGATGGGAAAGGGGTGGGCGGGGTCGACAGGCGAGATGATGTGGATGTCCTGAACGTCGAGCTCAAAGCCGGAGGGGGCGCGTGCGTCGGCGCGGACGGAGCCGGTAACGGTGAGAGAGCTCTCAAGCCCGAGCTCTTTAAGAGCGGTGAACACAGCCTCGGGGACGGCGGCCTTGGGGACGATGCCCTGGATAGTCCCGGTGCCGTCGCGGAAGGTGGGAAAGAGGAGTTTGCCGGAGGAGCGCAGGTTGTAGAGCCAGCCCTGAAGCATCACGACGTGGCCGACGTGATCGCCGATACGCGCAATGGTGGCGAGAGGTGCGGCAGGCGCATTTCCGTATGTGTGAGCGGGTGAATTGCTGGTCGGGATTTGCGTTGGTTCAGTCTGGTTTGGTTCGGTCATAGAGGGCTCAGGATCAGACTACTGCAGGCGGCGCGGAGGTAAGGAGCGCGGTCCGGTGAGGCGCAGCCGACGGAGGCGAGAGCGCGCGGACGTTGTTGGCGATGTGCTTCCCGCAAGACGAAGGGCGTTGGCTGCTCCATGATCCTGAACCTCTGACGCTTGCTCGTGCGCGGATGTCCGCTCCGGTAGGTATGGTGGGGGCCGGTGTAGCGGCGCCTGCAATGTTGGATCGCTGCCCAACCTCTCCCGAGCCGGCAGACCGGCGTGATCAGGACGACAACGACAGTGACGACAACGACCATCGCGCAGAGCATCACCACGGGCACGATCGCAGCTAAGCCAGCGACGTTCACTGGGGCCTCTCTGTCGGTGCACAGGACGTCGATGCGTGAGAAGGATCACGCCCGGCACCCGTCGGGGAGCTCTCGGTCGGCTCAGGCATGTCCATCAGAAGGCTCTCACACGATCAGGAAAGGCCAGCTACGCTTCGGCGTGGCTGGCCTTTCCTGCCTGCAGGTCCGCGTCCCGGCGAAAGGCGTCGAAGACCTCCCGTGCATGTTGAGCGACGGAGTCGGTGGTTTCGCCAAGGTCGTGAGCGATCTCGAGGATGCCGGTAGTGTCTGGCGAAAGCCTCGAGAGGAGGCGCTGGACGTTGTTCCAGTCGACGCGGTTCTCAAGCGGACCGTCAGCGATGGAGCCCGCAGCGGGGGCGGCGCCAGGCCAGAGGTGCTGGTCGGCCCTGCCATTGTTCTCGTGGAGGTGGAGCTGGACGATGCGGGTCTGGAGCAGATGGAAGGCGGCCTCAATCCCGGCGCCGGGGTTCGCGTAGTCGGTGAGGTGGGCATGGCCGACGTCGAGGCAGACGCCGACAGAGTCGAAGCGTCCGATGCGGAGGATCTCGAGGAGGTGCTCGGGGGTGGTGACATCGTTCTGAAGGTTTTCAAGGAGTATCTGGACGCCAAGCGGAGCGGCGAAGGTCCTGAGGTGCTCGATCGCGGTGAGCGAGTTCTCGAGGGAGCGGGGGCCAGCCTCCTCGCCCTTCATGCCGAGGTGCAGGACGATGGCGCGGAAAGGAATCTGCTCCGCCGCCTCGAGGGCTCGCTTGACCTCGTCCATGGCGTCGATGCGGCGGGATTTGTCGGGGTCGATAAGGTTCAGGGTGGGTGCGACATGGCGGCTCCACTGCGCGTCGGAGTAGAGGGGCTGGTGGAGAGTGGGGAGGGTGGAGGTATCGCGGAACCAGGCGGCGATCTCGCGCGTGGCGGAGCGGTCGGTGTAGTCGAAGTGGTGGCGGGCGGCAAAGATCTCGATAGCAGTCGCGCCGCCGCGGTGAAGGGCATCGAGGAGGCCAGTGGAGAGCCGTTGCTGTAGGAAGACGTGGGTCGAGATGCCGGGTCGCATGCCTCCTAACACTACAGCGGATGGCGAGCGGCGAGCGCAGGGAGCGCCAACGGACGGAGACGCTCTGGCGGAGGTGAGCCGGACACATGCCTGCGCACGGCACTTTGGGATGCGCGCGGCACTTTGGGATACGATGGGCGCATTCTTCCGACGGAGAGGTCCATGGGTCTGGTGCGAAGTTTCGGTGTGGCGATGGCGTTCACGGGGGCGTCCTGGGGGCAGGCCCCGGCAAGGGATGTGCCGGCTCCCGTGGTGGCGATTGGTTCTGCTCCTGCCATGCCGGTGCCGTCAGCAGAGGAGATGCAGAGGAAGCTGGCAGACTGGCCGCAGCTGGGGCACTATCGCGAGGCGAACAGGATGCTCGGGCCGGCGGCCGCCGGGGAGCGCCGAGTGGTGTTCTACGGCGCTTCGATGACGGAGATGTGGGGGACGAACGGAAGCACATTCTTCCCCGGCAAGCCGTACCTGAACCGCGGGATTGGAGGGCAGACCACCGCGCAGATGCTGGTCCGGTTCCGGCAGGATGTGATCGATCTCCATCCGCAGGCGGTGGTGATTCTGGGTGGAACCAACGACGTCGCAGGGAACACCGGACCGATGACTCCCGAGATGACGGAGGGGAACTGGCAGTCCATGGCGGAGCTGGCGAAGGCGAACGGGATCCGTGTGATCCTGGCATCGATCACGCCGTCGAGCGACATTCCGTGGCATCGGGGTCTCCATCCTGCCGAGAAGATCCGGGCGCTGAATGCATGGCTGAAGGTGTACTGCGCCAGCCACGGAGCGACGTACCTGGACTACTACTCGGTGCTCACCGATGCGGCGGGCGGAATGAAGGCAGATCTGACCACGGACGGTGTTCACGCGACTCCCAAGGCGTACGCGTTGATGGCGCCGCTGGCGCAGGCGGCGATCGATACAGCTTTAGCATCGGGGGAGACGCATGGGGAAAGATGAGGGGATCAGGATGCTCGTGAGTGCCATGGTTCTGGTGTGGTCTGGGCTGAGTGGTGGGGGCGCCTGGGCGCACGCTCCGGCGTCCGCGGCACAGGCTGCGGCTCAAGCTGCGGCTCCGGCACAGGCTGCGGCGGCTGCGGCGAAGCCAGCCGACCCGAAGAAGCTGCCGGACTGGGCGCAGATGGAGCGGTACCGTGCGGAAAACGCGACCCTCCCGGCTCCAGGCCCGGGGGAGCGGCGGGTGGTCTTCTACGGTGACTCCATCACGGATGCATGGGGTCGTAGGCCCGAAACGGGTACGTTCTTTCCGGGCAAGCCGTATGTGAATCGCGGGATCAGCGGGCAGACCACGCCGCAGATGCTGGTGCGGTTCGAACAGGATGTCGTGCGTCTGCGGCCCGCGGCAGTCGTGATCCTGGCAGGGACGAACGATGTCGCTGGGAACACGGGGCCGGAGACGCCCGAGATGATCGAGGACAACTTCCGGGCGATGGCGGCGATCGCGAAGGCGAACGGTATCCGGGTGGTGGTGGCATCGATCACGCCGGCATTTGCGTATCCCTGGAAGCCGCAGGTGGAGCCGGTCGAGAAGATACGGGCGCTGAACGCATGGATCAAGGAGTTCTGCGCGAAGGAGGGGCTGGTCTACCTGGACTACTACACGGCGCTGACCGATGCGCGGGGCGCGATGCGGGAGGGGACGTCGTTCGACGGCGTGCACCCCAACGCGGCGGGGTACGCGGTCATGGGGCCACTGGCGGAGAGGGCGATCACGGAGGCACTGCGTCGATAAGACGGCGCCGTTGGGCAATGGAGAGTCGGTGCCAAGGGAGCGAGCTTGTCACAGTTCCCACGCACCCGTTTCGGACCCGTAGAAGGGTCGATCTGCAAGTAAAAGCCGCCCCGGAAGGCGGCTTTTACTGATTCATATCGTTTGACCTGCATGCGCAGCAGAGCTACCGAAAGGAGCTCTATCCGCGGTTGGTGAACCTGCCCATCGTTCGGCGAAGGAGACCCGCGCCGCTCACGATGCCTGTCCCGAGAAGCAGCAAGGAAGAGGGTTCGGGAACGGGTGGGGGCGGAGGGGTGTTCGGCGTCCCCGGGAGGAACGTATCAGGACCCGTTCCAAAGGAAAAGGTAGCACTCGTGATTGTGGTGTTCGCTGTGACGCCCGAGAGCGCCAGGCTAAAGGTAGCTGGACCGATCGTGTACGGGTTGAACTGCTGAAATCCGTTGTTCACACTGGAGAAGGTCCCGCCGTTGGCAAGAGAGGGCGTGATCATCTCAGTAGGTTTGCCGCCACCGATCGCCTCCAGGGTAACCGTGTTCCCGACTATCCCGAAGCTGCCCTGCCCTCCGGCTCCGAGGAACCTGGTTGGAGAACCGGCGACATAGGTTACGACACCGGTCGAACTGACGTTGCCGAGCTGCCCGGAGGCGCTCGTCGCTCCGAGGGTTCCCGGGGCGTTGCTGAGAGTGAAGGATATGTCGCTCAGCGCCTGACCGGCGCTGATGATGGAGCTTGCACTGAGGAGATTGGTCAACGTGACCTGGAGCAAACCTGCACTGGTGGTGAAGGCCGCGCTGGCTGCCAGTGCTCCGTCACTCCCGGTGCCGCTTGCGTTGAAGGTGATTGTTGTTGCATTGGCGGGTGTTGCCAAAGCCAGGGCGAGCGGCACCATGGCGAGGGCAGAAGACCAAGACCGTATTTTCATCGTATTTTCCTCTTAGAGCCGGGCAGGTCGTCCAAACCAGAAGCGGGCCGCTGCCCGGTCTTTTGCATTGCTCCTGGAGGTTGATAGCCCCTACACCGGTGCGTGCGAAAAGCTCCTGTACACCTGCACCGAACTTAGGAATGAAAGTTTCCGAAAAGTGAACCAGAAACAGATATTTATTAGCGTGCAAGTGCTAGTGCACTTCTGTGGCCAATGTAGTCAAATCTATCCGGCTTAGCTAAGTAGTACCTTGGTCCCACTTCAAGGAGAGCGGCCGCAGTCAGACGGAGCCAATATATGAGCAACATGCAACCCTGTTCACAGGAAAGGGAAGTTGTGTGCCCTACCTGGGCAATCCGAAGGGGACGCCTCCTTTCAGCAGACAGGAGTTCCGAGCCGAGATCAATCCGCATACCTCTCCCGGAGCAGAAGGGCAGCCGTTAACCAGTTCTTTGCCGGAACGCCCGATGCAAGGCAGGTGTCGCACGCGGTACCGGAAGGTCACGGCGGCGATTGAGATGTGACTGGTGATGGGGGATAATTGGCTTGCTTACGAGACGCGCTATCCCCCGCCTTCCGCGGACGCGAGTCTTCGCTGACCGACCTGCCGAGCGTGGTATCTCTCCCTTGAGAAATTCTGTAGTGGACTGGACGAACGATGGAGCTTTGGAACGACTTCGAAGGCAAGAACGTAGACGGGCGATTTCAGCTGGATCACCTGATTGGACCGAAGGGGAGAAGCGCGTACTTCACAACCAGGGACGAGACGGGCGGACCGGCGGTGATCCGGCTGATCGAATCGTTGAACGACGAGGAAGAGATCTTGTCGCGGTGGCGTGCGGTGACGGGGCTGCGGCAGGAGAATCTGGTCGCCGTGCTGGCATGTGGCCAGACCGTGATCGACGGAACGCACCTGGTGTATGCCGTCATGGAGCCGACCGACGCGGAGCTCGCCGACGTCCTGCGGGAGCGGGCGTTGACCGCCGACGAGACCCGGCAAATTGCGCTCAGCGTGGCGGACGGGCTGGAGGTGCTGCATGCCAAGGGCCTCGTGCATGAGCACGTGGAAGCCGAGAACGTCCTCGCCACCGGCGAAACCGTAAAGCTGCGGAGCGACGTCGTTCGGCAGGCTCCCGAGGGAGCGGAGGGCGAGGCCCTGCGCGCAAAGGACGTGCGCGATCTGGCGCTGCTGGTGGTCCAGTCCCTGACCCGGCGGCGGCAGATGGGAGAGACGCGATTGCCGGTTCCGTTTGACGAGGTGGCCCGAAAGGGCGAGAGCGGAGCCTGGGGCCTGCGGGAGATCGTGGCGGCGTTGCGGCCCGGGGCGGCGGTCTCGAGACCGGTTGTGGCCGGAGCCGGAGCCAGCGTGGTTCGGCCCGGGGTGCCGGTCCGTGTAGTCGGCCGGCCAGGCACGAGCGAAGTTCCGGCTGCAAACGGAGCTGCCGCGGCGGCATCTGCGAGCGCTGCCGGTATTGGGAGATCTGTGGGAGGAGCGGGCGCTGCGGACGCTGCCAAGGCTGGAAACGGGCCTGGGTCTGCAGCAGGGGTTCCCGCGACGGCGACCGCTCCATCGAACACGCCGGCGGCCGTAGCCAGCAGACTGGCGAACCAGGCGACGGCTCCGGGTGAGGGTTTGGCGGCACACCTGCGGTCTCCCCGCGCTCCGGATCGCATCATCCTGGAGCCGGGCCAGAGGCCGAACCGGTCGCGGCTGCTGGCCGCGGTTGCGGCTGTTGTTCTCCTGCTCGTGGCGCTGGGGGTCTATCTCCTGCGGGGATCGCATTCGGGCCCGTCAGGGGGCGCGGTGCAGAATGCTCCGTCGGCGGTAGCGGCTCCGCAGCAGGGCTCCGAGAGCCAGCCGACGCCCCGTGAGACGCCGGGTGCGCCCGTTCCGCAGCGCGTCGGGGAGAAGCCATCGGCAGCGGTTGAGAGTGCGCGGGCAGCGCGCCTGCGCGGCCCCGAGGTGGTCACCGGCGCGAGCTCCACCAACGATCGGGCGCAGTGGCGTGTAGTGGCGTATACGTACAATCGCGAGTCGCAGGCGGGCCAGAAAGCGCAGGCAATCGCGACCCGGCATCCGGGGCTGAAGCCGGAGGTCTTTTCGCCAAGCGGCCGAGCGCCGTACTTGGTCACCCTGGGTGGGTGGATGACCGCCGACCAGGCCGGGGCCGTGCGAAACAAGGCTCGGTCCGAGGGCTTGCCGCGAGACGTTTACACACGGAACTACCGCGCGAAGAGCCGGTAGATGCGGCTAGGTCAGACGGCTCTGGCGGAGGTGCGGTCAGGCGAGGCCTGAGTCGCAAGCGGTGACGGCGCACTGAAAGGCCAACTCGAAGACTCTGCGCAAAACGCGATGCAGGTAGGACGAGGGCAAGCCTCCAGGTCCACACCCGGGCGTCCGCCTACCACCTTCGTTGTAGACCCCACCCTTCCCGCCTCCCCATCCGCTATAAAGGTGTGCGCGCCCAAGCCCCTTGTTCCGCGCACCGCACCTCCTCCCCTTCAGCTGCCCCCAAAGGCAGCCCATCCCAAACCCTCCCCAACCAGCAGGCAAGGACTTCCCATAGATCCCTTTGTAGGCGAAATCAGACTTGTAGGCTTCAGCTTCGCACCCCGCGGTTGGGCCTTCTGCGAGGGCCAGGACATGCCCATCGCTCAGAACCAGGCTCTCTTCGCCCTCCTCGGCACCACCTACGGCGGGGATGGAAAGCAGACCTTCAAGCTACCCAAACTGCCCCACACCCACGCGACCACCCCCTCCGGCACCCACATCATCGCCCTCCAGGGCATCTTCCCGGCTCGGGACTAAGACCCACGCCGCCTCGACCGGAGCACCGCCCGCACGTCGTGTCGGGCGGTGCTCCTGCGTTGATCTGGCCCGATCAGACGCCATGGTCGCCTCGGGCTGCCCCAGGCGCACATCCAACGCTCACCCAAGGCGCATCCAGGGCTCAACCCCAAGGCGCACGTGAAGCGCATCCAGAGATCACGCGGCAGCTCACTCATTTCCTCCCAGACGGAAACTGATTACCCACGGATCTGGTTCCGAAAGAGACCTGAAACGGCGCTCGACCCCGAATCCCTAATTAAACGGTGCCAATGATGGTCTCTCAACAATGGCCAGCAACTTGCAATATTGCAAGTCATTGCACCAGCCACAAAGATGGCCGGGCAGAAAGTAGGACCACCCATGGCCTCCACTGCAACCTTCACCTGCCTCTGCGGAATCCAGAAGAAAACCAGCAACCACTGGATCCTCGCTACCCATACCTCCAGCGGGATCCGGTTCGCCCCTTGGGACTGGAACCTTGCCCTCAGCGACAACGTCGTCGTCCTCTGCGGCGAAGGCTGCGCCGCCGCCCTCCTCAGCCGCGCCCTCGGTAACTGGAAGCAGACCAGTATCCGCCAGCTCTCGGCGGAGTTCGCCCTCGCTGCCGCCTGACCCGGGGCAGCAGAGGCCACACTCGGCCGCCTACTTCTCGCTGCTCGGAGGCGGGAGCCCTTTCAGCCGCAGGTACAGCGCAAGCGTCGCATACTGCTCATTGTCATGCGCCACATTGCCCCACATCAGCCCCACCCGCGACCTCTTCCCGCCAAACGCGTCGAACGCCTCGGTCATATTCGCCTCCGTCAACGCCCCATACGCCTTGTCGCACTCCGCGAAGGATCCCTTCAGCGCCGCCACGATCGCCTCCTTGTCGGCCGTCTCCGCCGGCACCTTCGCCATCCCACCCACAGCGGTCCGGTTCGCCGCCCCGCACGAGCGTAGCTGCGCCTCGGTCACATGGTTCACCACCCGCGCAAACGTCCGTACGTCCGGCGTGGGCTTGAACTGGTAGTCCGCCGCCGGCATCTTGTCCGCCGACTTCAGCACATTCGCCTTCACCGCCGCGTAGCTCCGCTGCACCTCGGCCGCCGGTCCCGTCGCTGCGCTCGCCGGAGCCGCTTGGCCATGCCCCGCAACCGAGCCCATGATCACCACAACTGCTGCCATCCCGCACCACATCCGCATCCACTGCATCGCTTCTACCTCCACGTGTCCTCCACAGCCTAATCGCCCCGGCCCTAACGGTCCATCCGTCCGCCCACCTTTTCTGATCTGGCGTACTTAGCGTCAGGGCTCGGTACAATTGGAAGTGGGGACATCAACCCGCTTCTCCACTCGACCCACAGCTTCAGCTAAGCCCATTGCTTTGACGAATCTACCTGCAAGTCCCATGCATAGACGAACTTGCAGAACCTCACTTCGGTATCTCTAACCTTCCACACTACTTAGGACACCCAACCCGGGGGGGGAAGGGGGTACGCTGCGTTATCATGCCACTCCATGTCCTTTGCTCCCTTTGCATCGCCCGGCAACTTCGTGCGTCTAAACGCTTGTGATATTCTGTGATTCACTGGGAACGTGTGCCCTCGCATGCCCTCACCTACCTAAGGTCACGGCTGGCCATAGCGGTCTTCACCGCAAACCTGCTCCCAACACCTACGTCACAAACAATGGGATTTCTCCGCCTTGTCGCGAACCGGCGTCACTACGGGAGTCCAATAAGACCTATTTTGAGCAGGAGTGCGCGCGCCCGTGGCTGAAGAAAACGATAAGTACGAAGACGATATCGATAAGCTGATCGACACCGGAAAAGAGAAGGGTTACCTCACCTATGGAGAGGTGAACGATCTCCTTCCCGGAGATATCACCACACCAGACGATCTGGATGATCTCCTCACCACCATCAACACCCAGGGCATCGACGTCCTCTCCGGAGAGAGCAAGTTCTCCGGCGACCGCGAGAAGTATGAGCCCGAGGCCGGCGAAGAGTCCGACGACGTCGAACTCGACCTCTCTCCCGGCACCCTCGAGAAGACCAACGACCCCGTCCGCATGTACCTCCGCGAGATGGGAACAGTTCCTCTCCTCACCCGCGAGGGCGAGGTCGAGATCGCCAAACGCATCGAGCGCGGCCAGCTCCGCGTCATGAAGGCCATCTCCCGATCCCCCATCGTCATTCGCGAGATCGTCGGCCTGGGCGAAGATCTCCGCCGCGGTGTGCGCAACATCAAGGAGGTCGTCACCTTCGACGAGGAAGAGCTCACGGAGGAGATTCTGCAGGCCCGCGTGCGATCCACGACCGGCAAGATCGATACCATAGTCAAGCATCAAAAAAAGGTCCAGGTCCTCGAAGAAAAGCTGGAAGCCGTCGCTACCAAGGACGTAAAGTCCAAGGCGAAGGAGCAGCGTAAGGCCCGCTGGCTCATCGGGCGCGAGCACGTCTACATCAATCGCATCGTCCGTGAGCTGAAGTACACCAACGGCGAAAAGAAGCGGCTGCTCGACAAGGTCAACAAGACCGTCGACGCCATGCGCACGCTCGAGCGGCAGATCAAGTCCCTCGATGTCAAGTTCGAGGCCTCAAAGTCCGAGGATCTGCGCAAAGAGTACAAGCGCCAGCAGAAGAACTGTCGTACCGATCTCGAACGCGTCGAAGAGGATGCAGGCATTCCCATTGCCGATCTCAAGCGCACCCAGCGCGAGATGATCCAGGGCGACATGGACGCCGAAAAGGCCAAGCGCGAGCTGATCGAAGCCAACCTCCGCCTCGTCGTCTCGATCGCGAAGAAGTACACCAACCGCGGCCTCCAGTTCCTCGACCTCATCCAGGAGGGCAACATCGGCCTTATGAAGGCCGTCGATAAGTTCGAGTACCGTCGCGGGTACAAGTTCTCGACCTACGCCACGTGGTGGATCCGGCAGGCCATCACCCGTGCAATCGCCGACCAGGCCCGGACCATTCGCATCCCGGTCCATATGATCGAGACCATCAACAAACTCATCCGGACCTCGCGCCAGCTGGTGCAGGAACTAGGCCGCGAAGCCTCTTCGGAAGAGATCGCAAAGCGCATGGATATCCCGGTCGCCAAGGTCCGCAAGGTCCTCAAGATCGCCCAGGAGCCAATCTCGCTCGAGACCCCCATCGGCGAAGAGGAAGACTCGCACCTTGGCGACTTCATCGAGGACCGCATGGCTGTCAGCCCCTCCGACGCCGTCATCTCGGTCAACCTCAAGGAATACACGTCGCAGGTTCTTCGCACCTTGACCCCGCGTGAGGAGCGCGTGATCAAAATGCGCTTCGGCCTCGAAGACGGATCCGAGCACACCCTGGAAGAGGTCGGCCAGTCCTTCCAGGTCACCCGCGAACGCATCCGACAGATCGAAGCCAAAGCGCTCCGTAAACTCCGCCATCCAAGCCGCAGCCGCAAGCTCAAAGCCTTCGTGGACGGAGTCAAAGAGATGTAGCAACGCCAAGAGGAATGGCCGCCCAGGGGCGGCCATTCCTCTTCCGAGCGCCTCCAAATTGTCAGTTACCAGGTCACTTCGGACTCGGAGAGGTGATCGAACTCGACCGAGCTCACACCGTCTTTCACAGCGACCTTCAATCCGGATCCGTTCACCGTCACACTCTTCACATCCGCGAATCTCCACCGCACCGTCACCCGAGCCGGATCTCCACTGATCTTGAGCGCCCGCGCCCGCCGCACGAGTCTCCGACCCTCGAAGTCCACCATGGCGCCCTCTCCCGATCCCGTTCCGGTCATCTCGTACACGCGCCGGTTGTCGATGGACTTCACGGTCTTGTTTCCGCTCTCCTTTTCCGGCACCAGCGTCATCACATCCTCGGGAATCTTGGGCAGCACCGCCCCGGCACGGACGAACAGCGGCAGCACATCCAGCGGAGCCTCCACCACGATCGTCCTTCTGCCCGCCACCGGCGCTCCCGTCCAGTAATCCACCCACTGGCCCTCCGGTAGGTACACCACGCGCCGCGTATTCTCATCCACCACCGGCGCGACCAGCAGGTCCGGACCGAACATGTACTCGTCCTTCACCGTGCGCGCGCTCGCATCATCCTGATACATCAATGCCAGGGCCCGCATCGGCGGCATCCCGGTCTTCGATGCCTCCTCCGCCGCCGCGTACCGGTAGGGAAACAGGCTCATGTGCAGAACCGCGTACTTCCTGTATATGTCGAGCGCCCGCGTCCCCCCCGTCGCCCGGTCCCAGTCCCACGGCAGCGTGTTCGCCTGCGACAGAATCTCCATCGTAGGCGAAAATGCCGCGTACTCGGTCCACCTCGCCTCCAGCACGGGGTCTGGAGCCACCAACTTGTTCAGGTAGCCACCTAAATCAGCAGTCCACAACGGCATGCCACTCAAACCCGCATTCAGCCCTGCCAGAACCACCGTCGGTAGACCGTTCTCCTGGCTGAAACTTGACTCGTTATCCCCGCCCCACAGGAACCCGATCCCATTCGCCCCGGCAGTAACGCTTCGCGCAAACAGAACACCATTTCCTTTCAGATCCTTCTGGATCAACTCCTCTATCGCATTGTTGTACAAAACCGCGTATCGATTGCGCATCACCTCCGGGCTGCTTCCATCCGCAAACCGTACGTCTCCCTCGAAGCTGCCTTCCGCATCGTCATCCTTGAACCCGTCCGCCCCCGCTCCTCCGTCCAAATGAATCACCTTCCGAACCTGATCCTGCCACCACGCCTTCGCTGCTGGGTTCGTAAAATCGATCAGCGAACCCTCCCCCTTCCACCAGCGCCCAACGTACGGCGCACCATCCGGCCGCTTCACAAAGTAACCGGCCGCCGCTGCCGCATCATAGTTCTCCGCATGCTCTTGCAGCTTGCCTGCAAAACCTCTCTCGCCTGGCGCGTCGGAATTGCTGTTGATCCACGGCGTGTGCCACAGCACCAGCTTGTAGCCTGCTTCATGAATGCGCTTGACCATCGCAGGCGTGTCCGCAAACTGCTTGGGGTTGAACTTGTAGCTGTTGTAGGCCGTTGCCCAGGGAGAGTCGATTACGATCACGCTTGCCGGCAGTTTGAGCGCACGCGTCTTCTCAACATCTTGCTGCACCTCAATCTCACTCTGGTGGTAATCGCGCCCCATCCATGGAGCAAAGGCCCAAGGAGGCGGAAGAATGGCTCGCTGCGTCAGGGCGGTAAACTGCTCCAGCATCTTCGGAAATTCGGAGTCTGAAAAGAGCACGACGCGGAGGCGTTCGGCAGGCACCGTAACGGTGATGTCCGTCAGCGCCGAAACGTTCATATCGAAGGTCGCTTCCGCCGTCGTGTCCACCCAAAGTCCATATCCGGATGTGCTCATGAAAAAGGGCATCGGTTTGTACGTGGAACTGCCTTTACTGCCTCCGTTGTCCTGCGAAGCGTTGCGCACAAACGTGTGAGCGTGGTTCAGTGTGTCGAAATGCTCCCCAAGTCCGAAGTAGCTGCCCTGGTCACGAACCTGGAATCGCCACTCGCCCAGGGAGTAAGCGATACTCGTGATCTCGACCGCGGACGAAGAGATTCGCTTGAAATGCAGCTTGTTGCTGTCGACCGTGTTCCCGTCAAACTCAAAACCATGTAGCACAACTTCAGCAACCGATCCGGCTTTAGCCGATCGCGTCCCGCTCAACGCAAGCGCAACGCTGTCGTTGTTGCGCCGCGTCAAACCCTCGACAGGAGCTTCCGCGCGCCTGAGAGCTGCCGCCGAATCTGAAGCCTGCGCCGCTGCCACCCCAGCCCCAAACTGCCCTTCACTGCTGACTGTCGCAACGGCTAGGCACAGGACCAGCGCCGCGTGACGCCCCGCCTTCGCAACGCTCAACGCACCGGCAATGCGCCCACCCGAACTGGATGCGCCGCAAACCGGGTCATAAACGCCGGCTGCGAATCTATCGCATTCGGCCAAAACTCTTCTCATGCGGGAAACGATGGCGACCTTCTCTCCTCAAGCTTGGGAAACACACGTGTCGGTCGGTCGTGCACTGCAGGTAGACCATCACATGTTCGTGTGACCACCGCGCATATCTTCGTTGAATGTTGGCTTAATGAACGCAAGCGCATCCTGCAGCTCCGCCACATACTTCGTCCGGTGTCCCATCAGCGCGTCGGTCGGCGTCGCAAATTCCGTATTCGCCGCGAGATGGAGGATGCCTTCGCTCGCCAGCGCCCTTGTAGTCTCACCGAGCGCCGCTACCGTAGTGTTCAGGTACTGCGCGTCCCGCGGATCCAGGAGCCATACCGGCCGTCCTGCTCCCAGAACACCCGAGAGCCAGAAAACCTTTGCCGCCAGGAACTCGCTTCTCTGCGCCTCGGTCGTGTCGTTGAACACAAACTTCTTCTGCTTCACACTGTAGTACCGCGTTGTAACCGGAACTGGCTGCCGATTGCCGCTCTTCACCAGCTCTAGTTGTCCCTGATCGATCGTCTTCCGAACCGCGTTGAAGAGGAAGCCTTCAGCGTACGGCTGCTCCGGTGCAGCGACAATCTCCCCGAACGTGACCGTCATCGAGGCTGAGATCTTGGCGTGGAGAACGCTCTCCAAACCATCCTCCAGAAGTATCTCTCCATGCACCAGAAGGCTGTCCGCGCCGGAGGTGGAGCGATGAAACGGCCAGGCAAAGTTCCTGAAGCTCAAGGGAATCCCGTTGATGCTCAGATAACAGTCCGGCCGCGGATTTCTGAGGCGGTTCGCCGCCTCCTTCAGGTACGCCTCCATCTGAGGCTTCAAGTCGGGTCCGTCCTGGAGATCGAGCCCCGCACTCATCTCCAGCACCTGCGTCGCGGAGGTGGCGTCAGGAAGCGCGAGCTGAAAACGAAGCGTCGGCTCCCCCGAGAAGTCCGTTCCCCTGTCAGTGTTCTGGAGCGTCAGACCTGCCGCCTGCACAGCTGCTGCGACCTGTGTTGCAAGAAGGGTGGGTGTATCGATGCTCATGCGGCTCTGGCGCTCCTGCCGGGACTTCGTGTCCGCAGCTCTGACTCTCTGCCTTTCGCAGCTTCGATTCTAAGGCCCATCGCCCATCTGCTCACACCGCCAATGCTGAAATCTGGTCCCCGCTAGAATAGTCGGGTGACCGACCTCTCGAGACTCACGACAGAGCTCCGCAACCCCCGCTCCGAGCAGATCGACACCCTCGAGACAATCGATATGCTGAAGGTTATCCACGAGGAGGACGCCAGCGTCTCTGACGCCGTTCGCGAGCAGCTGCCCTCCATTGCGCGTGCCGTCGATGCCATTGTCATCCGAATGGCAAGTGGAGGCCACCTCTTCTACATCGGCGCCGGAACCAGCGGCCGCCTGGGCGTTCTCGACGCCAGCGAGTGCCCCCCCACCTTCTCCGTTCCTCCAGCCCTCGTCCAAGGCATTATCGCCGGAGGAGATGCAGCGTTGCGACGGTCAAGCGAGTCGTCGGAGGACTCTCCCGAGGCTGGAGCCGCCGATCTCTCCAACGCCGGTTTCACAAAGCTCGACACCCTCGTCGGCATCGCTGCCAGCGGTCGCACCCCTTACGTCCTGGGGGCCCTGTCCCACGCCAGGCATATCGGAGCCGTGACGATCGCTCTCAGCTGCGTGCCGGATTCAGAGATCGCGCGTCAGGCGGACATCGCGATCACGCCAGCAACCGGCCCAGAGGTGCTCACCGGATCGACCCGTATGAAGGCCGGCACAGCCACCAAGCTCGTCCTGAATATGCTCTCGACCGGAGCCATGATCCGGAGCGGCGCAACTTACGGCAATCTCATGGTTAACGTGCAGCCGACTAATGCGAAGCTCCTCGACCGCGCCTGCCGCATCATTACGTCCATCACCGGCTGTGACGAATCCACCGCCGCCCGTCTTCTCTCCGAGGCCGGTAGCGTCAAACTAGCGATCATCATGCACACGCTTTCGACTGACCTTTGTAGTGCATCAGCCATGCTATCTGCGGCTGGGGGTTCTCTTCGGGCGGCGCTTCGGAGCTGAGCCCCCCGTCCATCAGGAACAGGTCGGATCAACAACCGGCTTCCCTTTCTCATTGCGAACGATGTAAGCGGAGGGCACATCATGGTCGTGCGTGAACAGGACCAACCATTCACCTGGTATTGCACGCTCGTAAAAGCGCTTTCGCTGCTCGATCACGGTTAGTGGAAAAAGGTCGTAGCCCATGCACCACGTAGGCTCCAGGTGTGCCGAGGTCGGAATCAGATCGCCGATGTAGCACGCGTGCTGCACGGTGCCGGCCGCGCTCTTGGACTCGATGTGGACTGCCATCATGTCGGCCGTGTGACCGGGAAATAGCTCGACCGAAATCCCCGGACAGAGCTCGGGACGTTGCTCGACGCGATCGCGATCCAGCAACGTCATCTGCCCTGACGCAATCAGCGGATCGTAGTTCGGCGAGAGATAGCTGACCGCGTCCCGTTCCAGTTGCAAGCGCCCGTGTTCTACCTCGCCCATTGCGGCAAAGTAGCGCGCGTTCGGAAACGTCGGAGTCACGGAGCCGTCCGCATGAAGCGTGGTGTTCCAGCCGCAGTGGTCGAAATGCAGGTGGGTGTTCACTACAATGTCGATCTCGTCCGGACGAATCCCGGCCGCTGCAAGCGATGCCGGCAGCAGCTCCTGGTTTCCGTGAATCTCCCGCATCTTCGCGCTCTGCTTGTTGCCGATTCCCGTCTCGATCAGGACCGTGTGGCGTCCTGTGCGCACAACCACGCTATTGAGCCCCAGCCGAATCCGGTTGAGATCGTCAGCCGGCATTCGCTTCTGCCAAAGCGTCTTCGGGACAACTCCGAACATTGCGCCGCCGTCCAGATGGTAGGTTCCATCGCTGCACAGCATAATCTCGAAGTCGCCAAGCATGCGCCGCCCGCGGACCAGGTCGCCAACCGCCGGCCTGGCATGCTGAATCCTTGCTTGAGATCGAGGAGAAGCCATGCTGGTGACAGTCTCACACACGCGCCCGATCTGGCCGCCATAAGCGGTCCGCCATCGGAACACTCCTCAATCGACTAAGCCGGCGAAGCCGAAGACAGCAGATCCACCCGCGGCACGGCCAACTCGGCGACAACCGACGAGTGCCGACCGGTCTCCGGAAGCAACCCCATCGGAAGTGAGCCCTTATCCGGCGCTGCCGCTGCTTCCGCAACCAGCGCAGGTCCTGCCAGCGACCGTTGCGTCTGAAAGCATTGACGGCATAGAACGGGGCGGCCCTGTGTTGGCTTGAACGGCACCGTGGTCTCGATGGCACATGCGGAACAGCTGGTTCGCGTCTCCGTTCGAGAGAGCCCAGCTGCTGCCGGCCCTACCCCGGTCTGCCCGGCAACACCGGATCGGCGAGACTTGCAAGGTTTACAGCGTTTTGGGTCGTTCTTGAACTGTTTATCTAAAAAAAACAGTTGCTCCCCGGCAGTGAAGATGAACTCTCCACCGCATGCGCTGCAGGTCAGAAGACGGTCTACGAATTCCATGTCACTTCTCCCATTCGTCGGAAAAGTACTAGGCCCGGGTGGTGCTCTCTTGGGGAGGAATCCATGTGGCCGGTCAGCCTGGAAGCTGAGATCCGGAGCTAAGTACGCGGGGAGGGGCATACCTTGCGGTTGAAGCAGGCCGTCTCTACACGCTCCGCGGAGCTGGTGACGGCCTGCCGATATTAAGGAGAGGAACTAGTCCTGCTCCTTGCGGACCTTCTTGCGATTGCGCTTGCGGGCAAGCGCCTCTTTCACCCGCTTCTTCTCACCTGGTTTCAAGTAAAAAGAGTGTCGCTTCACTTCCTTGATGATGTCTTCCGTCTGAACTTTGCGCTTAAAACGGCGGAGCGCATTCTCAAGGGGTTCGCCTTCCTGCACTCGAACCTCTGCCAAAAAAAACACCTCCAAACAGCCCTGATCGGGACTAAGCAAGAATAACGCTGTTCCAAGCGCTTCTGAACACAATTAAAGCAAGAACTCCCAATTTTCTCGCTGGGACAAGCCGCTCAAGCCGAAACATTGCCGACCACGCGCACGCCACGTCCAAGACCGGGACAAATCGCATGGGACTGATGCTCCCAGCCAGGAGTTGGGTAAACTCTGTGCATGGCAGTCATCTTCAAGGTGCGGGGCACGCGTGACCTTCTCCCGCCGGAAACGGAACTCTGGAATCGAGTCGAGCAGACTGCGCGTTCCGTCTTCGCACGCTACAACTTCGGCGAGATCCGAACCCCTATCTTTGAGGACACACAGCTGTTCCTCAGAGGCGTCGGTGAAGAGACCGATATCGTCTCCAAGGAGATGTACACCTGGGAAGATCGCGCTCGCGCCGAAAGTGAGCGTTCGCAGAGCCTGACGCTTCGACCCGAAAACACGGCCGGCGTCGTTCGCGCCTACATCGAGCACAAGCTGCACGAGAGCGGCATGCTGCAAAAACTCTTCTACATCGGTCCGCAGTTCCGGCGCGAACGCCCGCAGCGCGGTCGCTACCGGCAGTTCTGGCAGATCGGCGCTGAGGTCCTCGGGCCGGCATGGTCCAGCGCGGACAGCCCGCTGCGGGACGCGGAACTCCTCGAGATGCTCGCCACCCTGCTCGAGGAACTCGGGCTCCATGGATGGCGGCTGGAGCTCAATTCGATCGGGTCCGCCACTGACCGCCCTGTGTACCTGGCCGCCCTACGCGAAGCTCTGGCGCCCATCAAAGACCGCCTCTCCCCTGATAACCGCCGCCGCGCCGAGACCAACCCGCTGCGTGTGCTCGACAGCAAGGCAATCGAGGATCAGGACCTCATCAACACACTTCCCAAGATCGAAGACTTCCTGGACAGGGAGTCCAGCGAACACTTCCGCCAGGTACTCGCCGCACTCGACGCTTCCGGTGTGCCCTACACCCTCAACTCGAGGCTCGTCCGCGGTCTCGACTACTACACCCGTACCACCTTCGAATTCACCGTTCCCGACGGCAGCGGTCTCGGCACCCAGAACGCCCTTCTCGGCGGCGGCCGCTACGATGGCCTGAGCGAGATCCTCGGCGGCCCCAAGACCACCGGCATCGGCTTCGCCATCGGCGAGGACCGCCTGATCCTAGCTCTTCAAGCGCAAGCCGAACGGGATAACGTCGTTATCGAACGCAAGCTGGACGCCTTCATCGCTCCCATGGGCACAGCGCAGAATGCCGGCGCCTTGGCCCTCGCAAAAGAGCTGCGCGCGGCGGGTCTCTCGATCGAGTTGGGCGACGGGGTCTTTCGCCTGCGAAAGTCCTTTGAAACCGCCGACAAGCTCGCGCACCGCATGGTCATCGTCGGCGAAGATGAGATTAGCTCGGGCATCTTTACCGTCAAATATTTCGCGGCCGGAGAGCAGAGCAAAGTCGCCCGCGCCGAACTCGTCAACGCGCTCAGGAGCTCCATTCTCTCCGCCCGCAGCTAGTGACCTGCGGATGCGGAGGCGTTCTTCGGCGGTCGCGGAATGAAGAACACCAGTGGCAGCATGCAGGCGCAAAAGATTGCCAGGTACTGAATAATATCCAGGTACGCCAGCATTCCAGCCTGCCGATGCATCTGGTTGTAAATATTCGCCTGCGCCGCGTGCACCGCCTGCGACCCATGCCCAAACAGTCCTTTCAGAGCGTCGACCCGTTCGCGAAAGGCGCTGTCTGAGCCGGTCAGGTTGCGCACCATATTCGTCTCATGCGCAGCGCTGCGCCGCGTCAGCATTGTTGCCACGAACGCCGTCCCGCACGATCCGCCTATATTGCGCGCAAGGTTAGTCAGCCCCGAGACATCGTTGTTCTCCGATTGCTTGACCCCTACGTACGCGATCGTGTTGATCGGTATGAACAGGAACGCCAGCCCGGACGCCTGGAACACCCGCAGAAACACCAGCCGCCCATAGCTGACGCCGAGGTTTAGTGTGTGAAGGTCGATCAGCGACGCCGTCAGCATGATGAAGCCGAAGGCAATCAGCTTGCGTGGATCCACCTTCCCCGAAAGGATGCCCACCACCGGCATCATCGCCATCATCATAAATCCCGCAGGCGAAAGCACCAGGCCCGCCAGCTCCGCCGTATACCCCAGCAGTGTCTGGACAAACTGCGGAATCAGAATCGTGGTTCCATACAACGAAAATCCGAGCACAAACATCAGGCAAAAGCTGATCGCGAAGCTCCTTCGCTTGAACAGTGTGAGATTGACGATCGGCCGGTTCCCCTCCCGCAGCTGCTTCAACTCCCACCAAATCATCAGCGCGAACGCCGCAACCATTGTTATGACGAAAAAGACTATGAGATTCGAACCGAACCAGTCGTCCTCCTGACCCTTATCCAGAATGAACTCAAGCGATCCGAAGGTCAGGCCAAGCAGACCGAAGCCGAGGAAATCGAGCTTGATTCCTCCCTTCTGCGACTCGGCTACCTGCTTGCGAACGTAAGGTGGATCCTCCACAATCCTCGAGGTCAGAAAGAGCGACAACAGGCAAATAGGCACGTTTAGAAAGAAAATCCATCGCCAGTCGTAATTGTCCGTAATCCATCCGCCCAGCGTTGGCCCGATCGCCGGCGCCACAACCACCGCCAAACCATACATCGCAAACGCCTGGCCCCTCTTCTCGGGAGGAAATGTGTCCGCAAGGATCGCTTGCTCGGAAGGAGCCAGACCGCCCCCGCCGATGCCTTGCAAAATCCGAAAGAACACCAGCAGCGGAAGCGACGGCGCGAGCCCGCAGAGCGCGGAGGATATCCCAAACAGCATGACGCAGATCATGTAAAACTTCTTGCGCCCGATAAACGTCGTCATGTACGCGCCCGCTGGAAGGATCACGGCATTGGCCACCAGATACGCGGTCAGGACCCATGTCGCCTCATCCTGAGTCGCCCCCAGGCCGCCCGCAATGTGTGGCAGAGCGACGTTGGCGATCGAGGAGTCCAGCACCTCCATGAACGTTGCCAGGGTCACCGTCATCGCAACAATCCACGGGTTCATGCGAGGCCGCCACGGAACTGTGGAGGCGGCGGCGTGGACGTCGGATCGATCGAGCGCGGCTGTTGTTCCCATGGATGCCTTGTTTAAGAGTGGCGGCCGGGCAGCTCGGATGCAAGAAGATTTGAAGTTTCGAGACGCCAGTCGAGCTCGCACCATGGCCGCATCTCAGCAGCATGCGCCTTTCGAAGTTTCTCCACTCCTGCGTACTTCTTGAAGGGAATGGCTCCAGCATCCTCTTCGATCCCGGCAAGTTCTCCTTCATCGAAGGTCTGGTACTCCCTGGCAGCTTCAGAAATCTCTCTGCGATCCTGCTTACGCACGGGCACCCGGATCACCTCGACATCGACGCCCTTTCCGCCATCATCGCCGCAAATCCCGCAGCTACGATCTATGGCAACGGCGAGACGCTGGCCGATCTGGGAAAAAGCCACATCAAGGCTATCCTCTTCGAAACCGGATCTCGCCAGGTCGGAGGCCTCAATGTGCAGGCTATCCCGGCAGAGCACGCGCCCATCCTTGGCTCGCCCGCACCCCAGAACACCGCGTTCCTCGTCGACAACCTGTTGCTCAACCCGGGAGACTCCTTCGCCCCGGCACTGGATGCCTTTAGGGGAACGCCCGCCTTGCTGCTGCCCGTAATGGCTCCGTGGGAAAAGGAGCTCGAGATGATGGCCTTCGCGGAGCGCATGAAACCGCAGATAGTCGTTCCCGTCCACGACGGCCACGCGAAGAGCTTCTTTCTCCACCAGAGATATGCCACCTTCAAGCAGGAGTTCGAAAGGCGGGGTATCCGTTTCGCGGAGCTTTATGAACCAGGAGCCGGGATGGACCTCCCAGCCTGAAGCTGTGGTCCCGCATTGCCCGCGCGCGCCAGCTCCGGCGCTCTAGATCCAAAGCCACTGCAGCCAGCCTGCCTGGAAGCACCCTACATCCACCAGCGTCCCGGCGCCGTCGGGCGTTACCATAGTCTTAGATGGAGAGTGGATGCACCCTGATCTTGAAAAGCTGATCGCACTGCAGCGCCTTGACCTTGATCTCAAACGAGCACGCGATGAGGTGGACGCGCTCCCTCGGCATCTGGCCGCCCTCGCCGCCCGCTCTGCCGCGGCACAGGGTGCGCTTCTTAAGGCCGATGAGTCGCTTGCAGTGGAAGACAAGCTGCGCCGTTCTCTCGAAAGCGACACCGGCGACCAGAACCAGCGGATCGCCCGCGCACGTCGGCAGATGGATGTCGTCACCACCACCACGCAGGCCGGGGCGCTTGAGCACGAGATCGCCTTCGCCGCAAGCGAGGTCAAACGACTCGAGGACGCAGAACTCGAAAGTATGGAGCGCACGGAGCTCCGGAAGGCTCAGCGATCCAGTGCAAACAGCGATGCGTCCGCTGCCGAAACTCTGCTCCAAAGCGAGCGCCTCCGCGCATCCGACCTGATTGCCAGTGGTCAGAAGCGCATCAGTGAGCTCGCAGCGGATCGCGCCCGTCTTCGTCCTACCATCGGCGAGGCAGCGCTATCCACCTACGACCGGGTCGCGAAGTCCAAAGGCACGGGACTCGCCGAAGGCATCGATCACAAGTGTTCCGCCTGCCAAATGCTCGTCCGTCCACAGAAGTGGAACGACTTGCGCGACCGCGGGAACGACGAGACCATGATGACCTGCGAGAGCTGCGGCCGGCTTCTCTACTGGGACCCCGCCCGCGACGCGCCGGCAAAGCCCGCAGCCCACGCGCCCCATGGATCAACTTCCCCAGACACCGGCTTAGGCCCTGCCGGGAACGCGCGGAAGGCCGACCTGCCTTGAACACAAGACCGGTTCGCAGCACGCGGAAGCGCATCTGCATCGATATGGATGAGGTCATCGCAGATGCCGTAAGCGAACATCTGCTGCGCTACAACCGCGACCACGGCGAGCAGATCACCAAAACGGACCTCGCCGGCAAGTGGCTCTGGGACGTCGTCTCGCTGGACCGGCACGCAGCGCTCGAATCCTACCTGCGCTCCGAAGACTTCTTCGCCGTGCTCGACGTCATGCCCGAGTCCCAACGCGTCATCGAGCGCCTCCAGGAGCGATATGACGTCTTCATCGCCACCGCCGCGATGGAGGTGCCCACCTCCTTCACCGCAAAGTATCAGTGGCTGGGGCAGCACTTCCCTTCCATTTCGCCCTCGCACATCGTCTTCTGCGGCGACAAATCCATCCTCTCCGCGGACTTCCTCATCGATGACAACCCGCGCCAGTTGCGCCGCTTCGGAGGCGAGGGCATCCTCTACAGCGCTCCCCACAACGTCGCCGTCACCGAGTTCCGAAGAGTCGCAAACTGGCTCGAGGTAGAACAGACTTTTCTCAGCTGACCGGAGCGATTGTCGGCCGCTCTGGGACGACGCGAAGTTTACGCCATCTTCCACTTCAGCTCAGGCGTAAAGCGCCGATTCGAACCTCTGCAGAGCCTCGTCGCTCCATGCGTGCGTGGACTTCCTCCACGTCTCTCCACCCTGCTCCAGAAAGTTCGGGAAGTTGGTCCTGCAGTACCCCGTGTGCATCTCGAAATCAAAGAGCGCCTGCGCCGTCCCGTCCAGGTACAGCACCGCCCGTAGACCATCGCGTGACCACTCCACACTCGCCAGCCGCTGCCTCTCCCGGTCCTGCAGGCTCGATACGTTATAGATCAGCATCGCGTCTAGGATGCTCTCCTCATGCGTCTCTCGAGACCGGTCGCACGCATAAAGATAGCCGGCGATCCCTTCGTCCTCGAACACCACCGTCCACGGAACGGTCGTCGAGTCGACAGAGAGAAAAGCGCGTCCCGGAGCAAACGAAAGCGACTGCATATCCCTCACGATACACTCGGAAAGTGGCGCTCGAGGCTGCATGCCCGCCTCTCCGGCCCACGCTGACGCCCCCTGGACGCGTCCGGGAGGCACGGATCGAGACCACCAATCGATTGTGAGGAGAATGAGGCGGTTTCGTTTTCAGGTCGGTCGGCCTCAGCAAATCGCCGCTCTCCTTCTGCTTTCGTTCTTGGCCGAGTGCCTATGGGTCGTCGGTCAGCAGCAGCTCTCGTCGGCGGACTTCCGCTTCGCTCGCTGCGGCCGTGAAATGTGGGAGCGTCCCTCCCCCCTCGCCGGATACTTCACCTCCTGCGGCAATCTCAACGGCGACGGTACCTTCGCCTACCGTATCGCCGGCCTCCCCCTAACGCTGCAGCGCCTGGCTCTGCTCGGCGCCGACCATCTGCGCAAGCCAGAGAACCGCGTCTACGCCAACGGTTCCATCAACGGATCCACATGGGAGGCACGCCACCAACTGGGTGAGGTGAAGTACCTTCTGCACCTCCCCTTTATCCTCTTTGCCGCATGGTTGGGCGCAGGCCTGTGGTGGGTCAGCCGGCGCCTGTTCGGCAACGCCGGCGCCGCACTCGCACTGGGTCTTTATTGCTTCTGCCCGGATGTCGTCCAGTACGCCGTCGTCCCGAACAACGACGTGCTCGCGATGTGGGGTCTATTCGGCCTGGTCTACACCGCGATTGGAGTCGCCCACGCCATGCACGGTCCCAGAAGCCGGTGGCGGCCACGCATTCTGCTCCTGATCATGGCTTTGGGCCTTACTGCCATCGCGCACCTCCTCGCCGCAATACTCGGTTTCGCGGTTGCGGCTGTCTTGATGATGTATTTGGCGGAGAGGCGGCGGGGTGATGTCTTGGGGATACTGATCTTCTCTGCCCTTGGTGGGCTCTTCATCGTGTTTGCCTCGTATGCCTTTCGATTGCAGCCATTTAGCTATGTCTTTACAGGGGGTGGAGTGCGGTTTTGGTTCTCTTTGGAGCCAGCAAAAGCCTTCTTTTCGGACGTTTCCCATGGTGCAATCGTGGTCGCCGTGCTGGTTTCGCTGGTGCTTTGGATGGGTGTTAGGCGGTCGCGGTACTTCGGGAACACCGTGCCTCTGGTCCTGGCCGCGGCTCTGTTTCCGCTTGTGACTACTCAGACTCCGACCGCGCCCTGGCTGTGGGCTCTTCCCTTTCTGCTCACCTTCGTTGGCGGCGTCTTCGCGGACGCCCTTGAAACCCGCTTTCGCCGGCTCTTTCTGTCCTTAACCGGCGGCCTCCTTGTCACGCAAGCACTAGTCTGCCTGGCGACGCTCCCCTTGCTGGCCCGAAAGTAGTACCACGGGAGCCTCCGAAGGTGCGCTGATTACCCGCCGCGATTGGCAACGTCCGTGTATACAAAAGCAGGGTGACGCAATTTCAAGAGAGTTAGGAAAGGCTGGTGGGCTTGTGGAACGACGTAGGCTGGTCAGGCGTGTGGGCTCCGGTTGCGTCATGGCGGCGTTGCTGCTGGCTGGGGGTTGTCGCCGGCATCGCAAGACCACATCCGCGCCAAACACGGCCGAGTACGCCGACAATCTGCAGGCGCTAACCTCGCAGCCGCAGCTCCCCATGCTGCGGTGGTCGAACTACAGCGACTTCCAGGCCGACGTGAAGACCTTCTACGACGACCGCAACTACGAGGTCGCATGGACGCGCGATCACAACCCGACCGCGGCCGCCCTGGGATTTTTGGAGGCGTTCCGCAACGCCGACGCCAAGGGTCTGCGGCCGGACGACTACGACGCGCCCAGGTGGCAGGAGCGAATCGCAAAGCTTTCCGGCAAAGACCCCGACGCCATCGCCCAGTTCGACGTGGCCATGACCATCAGCGTTATGCGCTTCGTCTCGGACCTGCACATCGGCCGGGTCAACCCGTCGCACTTCAACTTCGCCATCGATACGCAGCAGAAAAAGTATGACCTTCCCGAGTTCGTCTCGGACCGCGCCGTCGATGCGACCGAGGTCCCCAAGTTGATCGCCGAGGTTGAGCCTGATTCGGACGACTACCGCAGCACCGAGGCGGCGCTGAGCCACTATCTCGAACTGGAGAAGCTGCAGGAGAGCCAGCCCGTCGAGAACCTGATCACCGTGTCCAGGCCTCTCAGTGTCGGGGACACATATCAGGCCGGGGAGGAGCTTGAGAAGAGGCTCACCTTCGAAGGCGATGGCAAACAAACAGCAGGCGCGCCGGGCAATGGCAACATGAACCGCATCACCGCTGGTGCGTCCGAAGGCCTGAAATCCTACCAGGAGCGGCACGGTTTGACGGTCGACGGCAAGCTGACGCCTGCAACCGTGAAGAGCCTGAACGTCCCCATGTCCGTGCGCGTCGCGCAGCTTGGAAACTCGCTGGAGCGATGGCGTTGGCTCCCCGACCCCTACCTGCGGGCGCGCCTGATGGTGAACCTCCCGGAGTTCGTGCTGCGCGGCTACACACCCGAGCACCGGGTCGATTTCGCGATGAAGGTCGTGGTCGGAAAGGTGGTAGGCGAGCACCGCACGCCCGTGTTCGCGCACATGATGAAGTACCTCATCTTTCGTCCGTTCTGGAACGTTCCCGTCGATATCGTCAAGAAGGAGCTGGTGCCCCACATGCAGGCCAGCCCCGGATACCTCGGGGCTAAGAACTACGAGGTGACCAACAACAAGGGTGAGATTCAGGCGGACTACTCACTCAATCGCGTGGAGCACGGCGGCCTCCTGGTGCGCGAAAGGCCGGGACCGACCAACTCTCTCGGCCTGGTCAAGTTCATGTTCCCGAACCAGTACGACATTTACCTTCACTCCACACCGCAGACCTCCCTCTTCGAGCGCACGCGCCGTGACTTCAGCCATGGCTGCGTGCGCGTCCAGAAGCCCGAGGATCTCGCAGCCTGGGTGCTGCAGGGGCAAGCCGACAAAGATGGGCTGCCATGGGATCTGGAGAAGGTCACCGACGCTATGCAGAACGGCGATGACAACAAGCAGGTGAACCTCAAGACACAGCTGCCCATCGTGATCTTCTACTTGACGGCTCATGTGGGCGACGACGACAGGGTCGACTTCTTCGACGACATCTATGGCTACGACCAGGAGATGCAGCAGGTGCTCGAAAAGGGGCCGCCGTACCCCACCAAACCGGAGCCGGTGAAGATCACGACCAAACCCGGAGACACCGCTTAGTCTCCCGTGATGTGTTGAAGACGCCCTCGAGTGTTTCGAAGGCGCTTCGAAATCCAAGAGGGCCGGGAAGCTCCCTCACTGACCTATGCGAGCAGCGAGACTACCTTGTGCATGTCCATCGGCGAGTCAGAGGTGGTTCCCCGGGGCAGACCAGGCCCGATGGCGATCGCCTCCGAATGCCCCTCGAACCAGACCAGAAACCGAAGCTCCTCCGAGCCCGTCAGCCGGCGCATGCTCAGCCACGTGTAGTACGCCCCCAGGTCTGCGTCCACCAGCGATCCGGCAGGGTCAGGCCCCAGCGACCTCGCCCCGCTCAGCATCGTGTTCATCGTCTGCGCCTGTTGCCGCGTCGCGTAGCGCACGATCAGCGTCTCCGGATGCGCCCGGCGCACACACTCCCGCGCCGCCCACTGGACAAAAGTGGTCGCGAAGATCTGGGTGCCCGCGCCTTCAGTCAGGAGGCTTAGCTGGAAGTGGTCGAGCATCGCGTTCGCCCCGGTGTCGCTCAGCCCGACATCGCCTGGGCGCATGCGCGCCAGCAGGCTTCGAAGCTCTTCAGGCCCCATCTGTCCCGATGCAATCGCCTTCTGAATACGGTTCAGAAGCATCGCGCGCGCCGGCTCCAGCCGCGCATACGAGACCTGCGTCAGGTCCTTGATCGGAGCCGCGGAACCGCCATCGATATGCCAGTGCAGAAGACCGGGGGCGGTCGCCGCGCGGAGGGGAGGTGCGGCCGTCGGGGCTGCCCGGCGCTCCGCCTCCGCCAGCAGGATCTCCAGACCGTTGCCCGGCTTCACCCGCGTGAGGTGAACACCCGAGGGCCGCAGCTTGCGGAACAGCGGGCCGGAGTTCTTGTCGACACCGGACCCGACCACAACAATGCCCAACCGCGGCATCGCGGGCGGATGCTCCGGCAAGCTCTCATTGATCGCGCTCGCATACGTGTCCGCAACCGCACGAAATCGGTCCATCTGGTGCGTGCTCCAAAGCCATGCAGTGAGCTGCTCCATGAACGCGGAGGGGCTGTTGACCCAGTCCGTGGCGGCGAGACCGGCGTTCAGCGAAAACTCCCGGAAGCCCTCCATCGCCGACGCCCTCTGTGCGTTCGACAGCCCCGACAGGAAGCTGAACTGCTTCAGAAGCTCGCGGCGCTCCGCCGGCATCTTCCAGTCGTACGCGATCAACTCCCGCAGCAGGATTGGCGCCAGAACCAGCGGCAGATCTCGCAGCAGCGCCAACTCCTTCGTCGCAAGAGCTCGCGCCTCGGGCGGGTACGCGGCGAAATCGGACTCTTTCAGATGTGCGGGCTGCATGGCCTAGAGCACCTCATGGAGCGGCTTGCCCCTGGCGAATGCGGGCGAGAAGCCCATGAGCGAACCGAGAGTTGGAACGAGGTCGAGCGAGTCCACCGGCCGGTCGACCACTGCATTCTGCCGCACACCGGGGCCGAGCGCCAGCATCCACGTGGTACGCGAGAGTGCGTCTCCCGTGCGGTGATGCTGGAATCCGTTGCCTGCCGGATTGGTGTCCGAGTCGCGCCCGAAATCGGGCAGGATGAACATGGTCGTGCGCCCCTTGTACTCGGGATTGGTCTCGATGGCGCGCCATATCTCCGCGCAAAGCCGGTCCGATCGCCGAATGCCGTCGAGGTAGAGCGAGAACGCGCCGGAGTGGGCGATGTCGATGTCGTGGAGCGTGAGCCAGAGCAGGCTGGGCGCGACCTCCGCCATTAGCTGCCGTGCGATAAATACCGAAAGCTCGTCGGGGCTGGTGAGCGTGCGCGCATGGCTCGTGAAGTCGTTGACGGAAAGCTTCAGGATGTCCGCCGTCTTTCCGAGATCGATGTCGACCGATCCGATCGGCGGCGCAAACAGGGGCGTCTCGTAGTTATCCCGCAGCAGGTGTTCGTAGTCGAGATTCGATCCGCCCGTCATGGCCGCGGCCAGCAGCTGCTTCGGCAGCACCACCTCCGCTCCGAACTCCGGCCCGTAGCCGCGACGGCTGCTTCCCCCGATGCGGTTGAATCCGTTGCTGGGCGCCACCACCCAGGCATCCTGCGCAGGCCGCTTCAGGTCGCGACGATAGTATTCGAAGACCGTTGGATTTTCGGGCGGCGTCGACGCAAAGTTGTTCAGCGTCTCATACGCTCCGGTGGCGAGCGATGCCGTCGCGACGTAGTGCCCCAGGATGCCGTGGTTGACGACCTGCGTGAAGAAGGTGCCCTGCGGAATCAGCTCGCCCAGCATGTGCGGGATGTTCTCCTGGCCCTCCGGAGCAAATGTCTCCTCATCACGAGCGCCACCGCCGAACGTGACCACCACCACCTTCTGTCCACGCGCCGTCTGCATGGCACGCAAGGGGGTAAAGCCGCTCAGTGCTCCACCCGCGGCGGCACCCACAGCGGCGCGAAGGAAGCGTCTGCGATCGATCGACGTCTGCGAGGCGATCTCGCGAAGGCTCGCGTTCAGCTTGGCTTGAGCAGAAATGTCACGACCTCCTGCATCTTCGCGTCAAGATGATCCTTCTCCTGCTGGCTGTACTGCTGCTGCAGCGCGGTCTGCTTCTGCGCCTCGTCACGCAGGCCCATATGGGCATACGCGCGAGACAGCCGATAGTGGGCCTCGGTGTATGTGGGACGGAGCGCGATCGCCCGCTCCAGCACGTCGGCGCTCTCTTTCCAACGCGAGCTCTGCTGTTCCAACACGCCCAATTCATAGTAAGCCTCGGGGAGCTTGGGATCGGTGCGGATCGCGCGCCGCAGCAGATCGCCGGCCTTGCCCCCGTCCTGCTCGGCTGCGGGCCGGTGCAGGATGCTGGTGGCCGCGTAGGTCGCCGCGCGTGCGTTCTCCGGATGCCTCCGCGCAAACTCTTCCAGACCATTGCAGTCGGCGTTGACGCCGTCGGCGATCGATCCGCAGCTCCGTCCCAGAAGGTCGGCGTAGAAGCCGTTCTCGGGCTCCTTCGCCAGCAGAGCCGCGAAGGCGGTTGCCGCCGCGGGGTAGCGGTTGCTGCCGTAGAGCGCGATCCCGGCGGCGACCTCGAAGTGCCGGCTCTCCGGATACTTCTTCGCGCCGAACGCCGCGATTTGGATCGCCTCGTCCCAGGTCCAATGGCGCAGCAGCTCCAGCACCAGCGTGTAGAGGTTCGCATCGCTGGGGTTGGATTGCGCGGCCGCCTGGTAGTGCGTGATCGCGGCCTTGAAGTCGCCGAGCTTCTCGTAGACATCCCCGGCGAGCGACTGCGCCTGGTCCGTGAGCCCCTCGGCGGGGATCTTCGCCACCACATCCGCTGCCTCGCGCGTCGCATTGCTCTCATAGAGCGCCAGCGCCCAGTTGTACCGCGCGTCCCACGCAGCGGGCTCGAGCGCGGCGGCCGTCGCGAACGACTTCGCCGCGAGTGCCGGCTTGCCCCTAAGCATCAGCGCGTGTCCCAGATTGGATTGCGTGGCCGCGCTCCGCGGGTCGAGCCTGGCTGCAAGCTGCAGCGCGCTCGCTGCCTCGGCGTCTCTGTGCAGCTTCAGGTACACAGCACCCAGGTTGGCCTGGGCAAGGGCAGCTGACGGCGCGATCGTTGCCGCTCGGCGAAGAAACGGGAGCGCCCGGTCAGGCTCGCCCGACTCGGCCAGGAGGCTGCCCAGGGCCTCGCTCGCCTCGTAGCTCCTGGGGTAGCGGGCCGCGAGGTCGCGCAGAACTGGCTCAGCTTCGGAACTCCGTCCGCTGTCGTACGCCTCTATGGAGCGCTGCAGGGCCGCAAGATCATCGCTGCGCATGGCTCTTGTTTGCGGAGCATGCGCGCGGACTGCGGCTGGTTGCGCATTTGCAGAGCCGGCGGCAGCACCAGTTACGCAAGCAAGCAGCAACCCCAGCCATCGCCTCTGATGAAGTGCCCTGCGCTCGTTCTTGTGTCGAACCACCATCTTAAAAAGACCCAGCGGATGCACCCTCTGCAGGATGCATCCGCCTTGGAGTTTACCGCTCTAGTAGGTGTACTTCAAAGCGAACTGGAAGAAGCGCGAGTCAGGGGTGTTGGCCTGGAACGTTCTCGGACCGGTGATTTGGCCCCCGTTGTTACCGATACCCCTATCGCCGGGGTTTCCGTACGCAGGCGTATTGAGGAGGTTGAAGACGTCGGCCCGGAACTGCAGGTTCTGTTCCCGGAAGGTCGGAACGGATTTGAACAGGGACATGTCGGTCCGGTTATACCCCGGGCCAGCAATCTGACCGCGAGGATTGCCCACGTACGCAAGCGCGGCCTGGCCGGTCACGGTGTTAGGAATCGCCTGACCGCTGCCGCCGGAGTCAGGATAGAAGGCATTGGTGAACCCGAAGGCGCCGCTGGTCGCGGGCAACGGGTTGGCGAAGGCGCAGGGATTGAACCAGTGGTCCACCGTGCGGACCTTAGCCGGGCACGTAATTCCCGGGTTGGACGGGTCGGGTGAGCCGCCTCCCTTGAAGGGATCGCGCACCTTGATGCCGTTGATGCCCGAGCCGCTCGGAGCGATAAGGCCATTGGTCCCGATCGAGATCGGTTCGCCAGTCTGCACGCGAAAGACGAGACTGCTCGACCAGCCGCCAATGAGGTAATCGGCGATGCCGCCACTGTTCAGGAACTGACGTCCCCGGCCGAACGGGAGTTCGTAGTTGCCGTTGAACGTCGCCCGGTGCCGTACGTCGAACGGCGAGCTGCCGTAATCCGCACCGATGCCGAGGATGTTGATGCTGCGGTAGCCGTTATCGCTATTGCTGCCGAGGGGTGTCGGTGCGTTATCCAGCGAGTGCGACCAGGTGTATGTGGCGAGGAAGCTGAGACCGCGGGAGACCCTCTTTTCCAGCTTGCTCTGAAGAGAGTTGTAGTTTCCGGATCCGTCGTAGGCCGTAAACGCGACGCCTCCGAAGTGGGGGAAGGGCTGCAACGGAAAGACGGTGTCGCCGCTGGTGTTCCTGTAGCTGCCGAATCCATTGGGACCCAGCGCAGCGGCTCCATTCGGATTTGGAAAAGCCTGCAGGTGACGTGAGACAGCGCCCACATAGCCCAGCGAAGCGACAAACGAGTTGCTGAGCCCGTACTCGACCGTGAGGTTGAACTGCTGGCTATAGGGGGTACGGACCTTGGCCTCGCTGCCACGGAGGGCAGGCTGCGAGATGGAGTTGAGCAAGCCGGCGCTGATGGCGTTGCTGAAGCCGGTCTCGAGCGTGAAGCCATTGGTGGGGCAAGGTCCTCCCGGCGTTCCGGAGCAGGAAGGGGATGGGAAGTTCGAGTCAAACTCGAACGGAAAGTTCTCGCCCAGGTTGGGGTAGTATCCGGTGCTCTCAAGGCCGCCGAAGAAGATACCGTAGCCGCCGTGAACGATCGCCTTGTCGGTCGCTTTGTAGGCGAAGCCGACCCGGGGGGCAACGTTGGACTTCTGCGGTTCAACCAGGTACCGATTGGTGGTGTATTCGAGGGTGATGTTGTCGAGGGCGAGCAGACGGGTAAAGGCGGTAGGAAGGGTGATGCCCTGCTTGCTCACCGGGATACGGTAGACGCCTTGCCCCTTGCCCGGGCTGGGCGCATTGGTCGGGATGAAGACTGCCTGGTTATCGTGCCGCTCGAGGTATGGGGTGGAGTAGTCGTAGCGCAGACCATAGTTCAGCGTCAGCCTCTGGCTCGCCTTCCAGTCGTCCTGAGCGTAGCCGGAACGGTTGAAGCGGACATCATCCGAGGTGAAGACGTTGGAGATGCCGGCGCCGGCGAAGTTGTTGGTCAGGAAGTCGGCAATACCGGAGCCCGTATTGGGGGTTCCTGGCTGCGCCGTGTACTGGCCATTGAAGTTATAGTTGCCACGAGGATTGGTCGGCTGGGACGTGGAGAAACGGATCCGCTGGATGTTGACACCGCCCTTGAGCGTGTGGTTTCCAAGCACCTTGGTCACGTTGTCGAGGATCTGGTAGACGTTTTCGTACTCGTTGGTCGCATAGAACGTCGGTGATCCAAAGCCGGACATCCCTTGAATTCCGAAAGCAGGCAATCCGCCGTTATTGGGTGCGAACGGAATTCCGCCCAGGCCCAGACCCGATGCCGCAGTTGCGTTGTTTGCGTTCGAGTGAAGGCCGGCGAAGTGACCGTAGTTGTAACCGAAACGGAACTCATTCGTCAGCGTTGGCGTGAAGATATGCGTCTCGCTGCCGGCGAAGTTTTCGCCCAGCTGAACTACTTGCCCAGTCGTTCCGAATCCGCCGCCGTCCAGCAGCGGACCAAACGGGGGTGGGTAGGTAGTGGGCTCGTGATTGTAGCTGTAGCGACCAAACGCCTGGTCTTTGGAGCTAATGTTGTAGTCCGCTCGGACATCCCACTGGAAGGTGTTGTCAAGAACATTATTCTGCGCTGTGAAGTTGCTGAAGGTCTGCCCCGGGGCGCCAATGTTCGGGAGCGGGAAAAGGCTGAGGATCTTCAGGGCGACGGGGTCCAGCTTGACGCCGGGCTGGAGATCGAGACGGTTTCCGGTCACAGGAACCAGGCCCGTCGCTGTTGCGTTGGGCACGAAGATGGTTCCCGACGGGGCCTGTCCGGCCTTGTTGACCGAAAGCCCACTTAGGGTAGGGTTCAGGAGTTCACTGAAATCCCCTGTGCGCTCCTTCAAGGTCGGGACAGTAAGGCCGGAGCTGGTTCTGCCGAAGACGATACGGTCGGCCTCAACATCGCCGAAGAAGAAGAGCTTGTCACGGAGGATGGGAAGGCCGAGGGTGGCGCCGAACTGATTCTGGCGATACTTGGCGATTGGACGTGAGCCCTGAAAGAACTCCCGGACGTCAAACGCGTCGTTGCGGATGTACTCCCACAACGATCCGTGGATGGCGTTTGTTCCAGACTTGATGCTGGCGTTGACCACCGCACCCGCGGAGTGTCCGAACTCCGAGCTGTAGGAGCCAGTCTGCACTTTGAACTCGGCGAGCGCATCAGGCGGAGGACGCACAACATAGCTGGCGCCGTTGAAGAAATCGACGACGTTCACATTGTTGTCGACCCCATCCATGATGTAGTTGTTCTGCTCGGCGCGCTGGCCGTTGGCGTTGAAGTCTCCACCCTTCTGTCCGCGAGCTCCGTTGGCGGGAGCGACGCCGGCTGTCAGTTGGGCAATAAAGACCCAGTTACGCCCATTCAGCGGAGTCTCATTGATGGTCTTCGACTCGATCACCTGGCCGGTCGAACCCTCCTCCGTCTGCAGCAGAGGGGGAGCCGTGCTGACCGTAACCTCGGTGCTCTCGGAGCCGGTCTTCAGCTGCAGGTTCGCCGCGACGCGATCCTGAACATGCAACTGGATGTTCTCCTGGACCGTAGGCGAGAAGCCTGGGGCCGCCGCCTGGACCTTATACGTGCCGATCTTGACCGGCGAGAAGACGTAGTTCCCGCTGCTGTCGGTCTCGCTCTTCAGCACCAGGCCCGTATCAACGTTCGTCAGGGTCACCTGTGCGTTGGCAATCACGGCTCCCGTGCTGTCCTGAACCAGCCCGGTGATCGCCCCCTGGTCAGCCTGGGCGTGCGCCTGTTGTACCCCAACTACTAGCAGGCACGCACATACGACCGCCTGGATCCATCTCGAAAGCCTCTCAAAGGTTTGCTTCTGGCCTGCCTGAATCATGTGTATCTCCCTGTACTTCTAATTTCTAACCCATCGATCCGCCCACCCTGTGACGCAGACATGGACGACCTCTGACTCCATACGCAGACCGTCACGCTCGGACATTCGAAACGTATTTCGCCAGTAGGTGTAACCGCTTGCAACGCTAGAGGCGCGGTATGGGACTGTCAAGTGGTTTCTTTGGATCATTTCGCGGGGTCGCTGAAAGGTACTGTACCGCACGGCACAGGAGTGTCTCCAACCCATTCCTGCTGAACATCGCCTACGGGGACGCAGCCCCGAGCCCTGAGTTGAGCCCGGAAATTCATCCACGTCACCAAGCCCGCATTGCTGAGGGCAGCCCAGGGTATCTCAAATCCCGGGATCGCCTGATCCTTCAACAGCAGCAGAAACTCAACAGCGGCAGAAACTCGCGACTTACATCGAGAATGGATCAGCTCCGTCCTCGGCCGACCACCGAAAGCGCTTCGCCCCATCCGGGAAATCCCACTCCTCAGGCGTCGTCTCCGCCATCCAGTCACGTGCTCGGCCGGTGGATTGGCCGCCCGCTGCAATCGCGAACGCCTCCCGGATCGCTGCCTTCTGCTCCGGACCCATCGCGTCTGGAGCAGGGGAAAGGAAGAGACTCGTCCCGCTTCGCGCAACCAGCGAAAGCCATTGCCGGTTGAGGCTCCATGGAATCGCCTTTGTCAGCCCCACGCAATCTGCATCCAGGTCAAAGAAGGTCCGGTGCTGGGGCAGCCGGTACGCCAGCGTATTGACGCCCATGCGCCGCGTTCGGTCCCACTCCCGGCCGCTGGTATCGTCGCCCGTCCGCTGCAACTCAAACAGCCCGGCCGACAGGTGCCCGACCGTGTTGCATCCAAGCAGCAGCGTCTTCTCCCCCGCAGCCGACCGGATGCCCTTGTACAGGTCGAGGATGATCTCAGCATTGGTGCGGCTCTGGTCGGCGAAATGCCAACCGGGAAGTGTCGGCTGCACTCCCATCTCGAAGCCCCACTGGCCCAGCAGGTCGTAGGTCGAGTAGTCGTGCTTGATCAGCTCATACCCCCAATCCACCGCCTGCCGGACCTTGGCCAGGATTGCAGCCCGCGCCTCGGGGATGGTGGGGTCGAACGCAGCTTCGCTGTCATGGGCCGCCGGTGCGCGAAAGCGCTTCGCCGGCAGCAGGAGGTTCGCCGCGGTAGACTTCGGCGCCTCAACCGGCCGGATCCAGATGCCGGGCCGCACATCCCGGCTCCGGATCTCCCGCGCAAGCTGCGCCATATCCGGAAATCCGGCGTTGCCCTCCCATCCTCCATCGATCACCGAGAACGGACGTGTGCCGCGTGCCGGAGCCAGCGTCGCAACCAGGTCGGTGTCGCGCAGGATGCCCGCGGCGTTATTGTTGCCGTAGGCGTAGTACCAGTCGTTCGTTCCATAAACGGGCTTTGCCGATAGCCGTGGTCGCGGGCAAAGCATCTTGCACAGGCTCTGCACGGCCACGAAAGGCTGCTCGCCAAGCATCCCCCTACGCGCGATCACCGTGGCGACAGGGAGTTCGCGGTCGCCCAGCAAGACACCGTCTCCCCCGTTCGACAGGTCCAGCCATAGCGACACACCCGCGGGGTCGACCTGCCAGAAGCAGAACGCAGCCGCTCCTGTCCTTACGCCGTAGACGTGCGTCAGACCGCCTGCATTCGCTGCGAAATACCACGGAAGCGCACGCTCTGGAACCATCGTGCGCCACGCCAGATCGCCGTAGCTGCGCTCCCACGCGTCGCCCAGAAACAACGCACCCGGCGAAACCTCCATGGTCCCGAACCCCCAGCGCAGATGCAGGCGAAGGACTGGCTTGGTCGGAGCCGTGAGCGTGATCGCCAGGGAGTCGGCCGCCGCCACCGTTCGGAGCTTGATACCGCTTGCCTGCCACCCCAGCCGCGAATCCGAAAGATCGAACCTCGTAGCCCGCTTCCCGACGTACGGCTCGGTGTAAGCTGCAACTCTGTCCGGTGCGCGCAGGAGGTCGAAGAACGCCATGGGACGCGCCGTCCTCCGCATCGCCGCTACGGCCGGAGCACCGCTCCCAGCGCCTCCACCTCCAACTGGCAGCGCCGACGCTGCATTCGCTGCTAGAGCCGATGCCGCAGCGGCTGACAGAAATGAGCGGCGGGTCACAGGAGCCAAGGAGAGACCTCGTACGTTGCGTGAGTTGATCCATTATCTGCAGGCAGGACCTGCCGCCACAAATCCGTTACTTTTCATCCGGAGTGCGCTCACTCCGATCCTATTCGTGAGCCCCGACTTCTTCTCCCACCGCCAGGCAAGGCTCCTCATCGTCGGTCAGCGGCAGGAATACCGTGAACGTGGACCCGCTGCGCCCTGGCCGTTGGCTGCTTCTCATCCTGAGCTGTCCCTTGTGCCGTTCGATAATCTCACGGCTGATCCACAGTCCCAGACCGGTCCCGCCAATCTCCTTGGTCGTGAAGAACGGCTCGAAGACCTTCTTCTGCGTCTCCAAACTCATGCCTGCGCCGTTATCGGCGACCGTGATCACTAGGCCCTTGCGGCCCGTTCTCCAGTCAGTCGCATCCCGGCTCCGCAGCAGCAGACGTCCACCTGTCCGCGGGCACGCATCCACCGCGTTTCCAATCAGGTTATTCAGGACCTGCCGGATCTCGCCCTCAAAGCAGGTCACCCTTTTGCAGGCCCTCTTCCGCTTCTCCACCTCAATGCCGCTGCTCGCCAGTCGTCCCCGGAAGATCGAAAGGGACCCGCCAATTAGGTCGAGGCAGCTCACCGCAGCGCGCCTCGTCGACTGTTTATGGAAGCGCAGCGTCTGGTTGGTGATCAGGGAGACCCGTGCAAGCTCCGCCTCGGCAGCCTCAAGATAGCCCAGCACCTCGCCCGGAACCTCCCTGCTCGTCCGCGCCAGGTACAGCAGATTCGTAACCGCCTCCAGCGGATTGTTGATCTCGTGCGCAATCGAACTCGCCAGCCGTCCGACCACCGCCAGCTTCTCCGACTGCAGCAGCGCATGCTCCGCCAACTTGCGGTCCTGGATGTCTTCCGTGCTTCCGTACCAGCGCGAGATCCGGCCCGCCTCATCCCGGCGCGCAAATGCCCTCGATCGCATCCACCGCTCCTCCCCGGTCGGCAGCCGGATACGGTGCTCCACGTCATAAGGATCGCCGCTCGCGACGGATCGTCTCCAACGCTCCCGCATCAGGTCGAGATCCTCGGGATGCGGTACCTCCATCCAGCCTTCGCCCCCGGATGCATCCTCCGCCAGCCCGGTCAGCACCATCCATCGGTCGCTGAACTTGAAGATGTGTCCCTCCGCATCGGCCGTCCACGGAACATGTGGACTGAATTCGATCGCATACGTGTACTCGTCCTGGAGCTCTCTGAGAGCCACCTCGGCCGTCCCCTGCCGCGTGATGTCCTCGCACGTGACAACGGCGTGGCCTTCCCCTCCATCTCCATTGCCCGCCTGGAAGAGTGACATCCTGACCAGCACCGTGCTTCCGTCCGGCCTGCGCAGCTCCATCTCGCGCACGCCAGCCCCGCCCAGAACCGCCTTCAGGCAGTGCGGCTGCGCGCAGGTCGCCGCCCGCTCTTCCGCGGGTACAAGATCCTGAAAGCGCAGATGACGAAAGAGGTCGGAGGCCCGCCCGAACATCTCGCAAAAGGCCGGGTTCACCTCGACGAAGTAGCCGCCCCCGTCCAGAATCGCGAGACCCGCGGCTGCCCTGCGAAAGCAATCCTTGAAAGAGAGGTTGGAAGTGCCGACCGCCTGGGATGCCTCGTACATGGGAGCCCTGCAATCCTGGTGCTGGTGAACGGCCTGCATCAGCCGTGTCGTCAAGCTTACATAGTGACACATGGCCCCGCAGCTCTCCTTCGACTAGGGTAAATTCCCGTCGTACTTACCCGGGCGAGCGATCTCCTCCGTGCTGGCGTGCTGTTCGCAGGCGGTCCCTCAAACATGGAGGATGCCCATATAGGGTCCGATCTCCCCTGTCACATACACCGCACACCTCGCATCCAAGCCCGCATGATCCTCCGTCTTGGGCCAATACCACAGTTGGCAAATCGAGGCCCCGGCTCCGCCTGGGAGATCTTCCGCGCCACCCAGGACAAACCCTCCAACCTCCACGCATGCGTCTCCCAGCCCTCGCATGCCGACCTCGCCGGGCAGATCGCACGCGCCCTTCTCCCCTCCACCTTCGGGCACCTCCCGGACGAGGTGATCGAAACCATAGGGCGCCACGACTCCGGCTGGGCCGCGGCCGACCTGCGCGCTCTGGAATTGCCTAACCAAGCCGCCCCAGATCCGACCGGTTCCGATGCGTCCGCTTCGGGTCCCGCTCCTCTCGTCTCCTTCCTCGCCTTCCCGGTCAGCGGATCGGTCGATGCCTGGAGGTCCGGGGTCCGAGCTGCGGAAGCGCGATCGGTGCTCGCGGGCATCCTCACCAGCCGGCATTTCTGCCTGCTCGCACCTCCAGGCGACATTCAACATCAGCGTTTTCAGGAAGAGGAGACCCGCCGCCGAAGACTGGCGGAGTTAGCTTGCGCCGTCGCGCCCTCCGATCTCGACCGCTACGAAGCCACGCTCGGATTCTGCGATCTGCTCTCGCTCCTCCTCTGCTCCGGATCCCGCGACCTGGCTCTTCTCCCACTCGCGCACCCCGCAAATCCCTCGTCCGCCGGCGCAGCGCACGTCAAACTCGATCTGCCCGGCACGCCGCCAGCTCAACAGCCCCCACACGAATCGGGCACAGTCGAATCGCCCGCAGCTCAATCTCCCGCAGCCCACTTCCAGGCCGTTCGCTTCAACATCCCTGTCATCCGCCCCGGCACCAACATCTCAACCGGATCGTGGCGCCGCTCCGAAGCCGGTGAACTCACGCACGAGACCCTCCACTGGAAGTTCACCTGAGACCCCGTAACTGATGTACCGCTCCCGGCCCATCGGCATCTAGACAAGCTATGGCCTCCGATCTGGACCAGCACTTCCTCCAACTCGCCATCGATCAGGCACGCCTCGGTCAGGAGACACCCGGCGGAGCACAGGTTGGCGCTGTTCTCGTCGAAGACGGCCAACTCGCCTGTGCTGGCTTCAACGAAGGCGATCTCCACCATGATCCCACCGCACACGCCGAAATGGTCGTCATCCGCCGCCTCTGCGCACAGCGCAAGTCCACCAGCCTGAAGGGGCTTACCCTCTACTGCACACTCCAGCCCTGCGGCATGTGCACCATGGCCTGCCTGTGGGCGGGGGTCAGCCGCATCGTATTCGGCGCTGGCCGGGAGGACGTCAACGCCGTCTACTTCGAGTCGCGCCACCTCGACTCCGCGGACTTCATCCGCCACGCCTTCCGCAGCGACCTGGAGATCGAGGGCGGCGTCCTCGCCGACACGTGCTCCGCCTTTTACGCAAAGAAAGAAGAACCTGCTCCCGCCCGGGAAGATCCGGCCCACGATCCAACCACACCTCCGAAGTAACTGCCCCGCCGGCTTAGAATCCGCGCCGTTTCCCGCAGATTGCAGGCATCATGGAATGCGCGGCCCGGCCCCATCCGAACTTCTCTCCAATAGAATTCAAGAATGGGCGTGTCTGGGAAACACGAATTCCTCGGTAAGGCAATACCTAAAGTGTCAAAAATTAGCACGATCGTGTGCACACTCGCGGTCTAGGCTTCAGGCAGCGCCTTGTGCGCTTATAGGAGCCCTACCCCATGAGCAAGTCCTTCCGCACCATCGCCCTGACCTCCGTCCTTTCCCTCACCCTCACCCCCATGCTGGTCGCGGAGCCCATGGGCACGAATCCTCGCCCGCCGGCCGCATCCACCACTTCGTGGAGCGCCCGTGCGTACACTGTACTCGCATACTTCGGCCTCTGATCTTCACCTAAGCGAAAGGCGGAATGAACTTCTCAACGCTGCAGATCGTGTTCTGGGCGGCGGGCTTCATCGGCCACGCCGCCCTTCTCTACGTCCTCGTCCGCAAGCACCGTTGGCGAACGTTCCCCGTGTTTACATCGCTCATCCTCTTTCAGGCCATCGTCTCGGTCGTCCTCTTCGCCATGTGGCGCTACGGCGAGAAAGGGGCTTATGGCCGGGCATACTGGACCGCCGCTGTAGTTGACTTCGCCTTTCAACTGGCCCTCCTTTACGAGATGGCCAGCATCGTTCTCCGGCCAACAGGAACCTGGGTCAGGGATGCCCGGAACTCCTTTCTGCTGTGGTCCGGGTTCGCCGTCGTGGTCGCCTTCGGCGCCAGTGTCGCGATCAGCCCTCCAGCGTCGTCAACACTCTCGAAACTTGAGGTTCGCGGCGTCATCTTCACCTCACTTCTCATCTGTGAGATCTTCCTTGCCATGATCGCCGCGGCAAATCGCCTCGGCCTGCAGTGGCGGAGCCACGTCATGGCTCTCGGCCAGGGACTCACCATCTGGGCCATGAGCGCGCTGATCAGCGATGCCGCCCACATCGCCCTCGGCTGGGACCGCAACTTCGCCGTCCTTGACTACATCCGCTATGCCTTCTACCTTGGCGCCCTGGTCCTTTGGATCGTTGCTTTTTGGCTCCCGGAACGGGAAAGAGCTTCACTTTCTCCCGATATGAACAATTATCTGGTTGCCCTTCATGGCCGCGTGCAATACGATCTCGACAGAATCGCCGTGTCAAAGAAACAACTTCTATGATCCCTTTCGTTGTCTTCGCGATTCTTGCTGGAGTAATTACTGGCGCTCTCATCCGCTCGCACCTCCTCGCCCACAGAGGAAACGAAGCCAGCTGGGATGATCTCGTCGCCAGAATCCAGCCCGTCGCGTCGGAAGGCATCACCAGGGTCGCGCTCGATCACCTCGTCCCCACTAAGAATCAGATCGAACTCGAACCCGACGACATGTGGCAGCTCGTGGGTGGGCTCGATGGTCTCCAGCGGATGAGCGATAACGCGACCGTCCTCATCGCGCTCGCCGCCTATGCCGAACGCTGGAACCATGACGAGGGTGTCGTCGTCGCCGAACGTATGCGCCGCGACGCTCTGGCTGTCCGCCGCTCCGTCCGCTACATCCAGCTCGCGCTGCTCTTCCGCGCCGACCTCGTGCACACACCGTTCCGCGTCCACGACGCGGCGGGATCGTACTACCTTATGAAGCAGAGGCTCCTGGCTCTCTACGAGACCAGCCACGCCGGCCTTTATCCCCGCCTCGCACTGGCTCTCTAATAGCTAGCCTTTCGATCGGGCTGTCAGGGGAAGACCAATCTCCCGGCGCTCGGCAGAGCGCCTGCACCAGCAGAAAAACGAGCGCGAATCTCACGTCGTCCCCTAGATGAACAAAATGCAGTAGACGTCAAGTAAGCTCTTCGCTGCGGGAACCCTTAATCCCCGGACATGTTCGAGGGCTCCATCGTTAACTGCGTCAGCGTCGGCCGTACCTTCGCCCGCGGCTCCCACACCGGGTACATCAGCTCCGGCATCGGCTTCGACTGAAAGATCTTGCGCGTCTGTTTCGCGATCCATCGCGCCGTGGTCTTCGCCTTCTTGCGCCGCGCACTGTCGGTCGATATTCCCGTCCCCGCATACATCTGCCTGTACAGCTTCGACAGCAGAACGAAGGCGACGCGCGACTTCAGCGATGGCGTACACGCCGCCCTCTTCCAGATCGAGCCCATATCGTAGAATCGGTCCCACACCTTTTGCGTCCGGTCCCGTATCTCGTCCGAGCTCATCGATGGGTGCGGCGTAAACATCTTCGGCCGGATGGCTGTCGGGATCAGCCAGTACCGCGTGATCGGCGTCCCGTCCACCATCTCCGGGTTCACCGCCTGCTCCTTCTCCCATCGCGCGAAGTCCACCGTCCCCGGGAACGGTGTCATCATCACGAACTGCGCAAACGTCACGCCCGCCTTCAGCGCCAGCTCGACGGTCGCGTCAAAGGTGCTCGGCTTATCCGTCGGCAGGCCGAAGATAAATGATCCCAGCACATGAACTCCGTGCTCGCGAAACCTCTGCAGCTGCTCGATCAGCCGGTCGCCCGAGTAGTTGAAGTCCTTGTACACCGCCTTCAAACCTTCCGGCGTCACCGCCTCCACACCCACCAGCGCGCCTTTGATATTCGCGCGCCGCATGGCGTCCAGATACTCCCCATCCTCCGCCGACTCCATCGTGATCTGCGTGAAGAACACCATGTCCTTTGGCAGCTTGGCCAGCTCCGCCATCAGTGAGAAGCGCTCGTTGCGGATCTGCATCAGCGACTCAACCTTCTCCATGTTGTTCTGCTCGCGGGCCAGCCGCAGATCCGTCAGCGTGACCGGGTAGAAGTTGTCATCCGCCAGGGCGATGAACCGGAATCCCATCCGCCGCAGATCGATGATCTCGTCGATTACCTTTTCAAAGGACCTCTGGCGCGGCTTCTGCCCATCCGTCCTCCACACCGAGCAGAACGAGCAGTGCTTCGGACATCCGCGAATCGTCTGCACCGACGCCCACATGTACTTGTCGGCCGGCATAAGGTCCCACCGCGCTGCCAGAAATTCGTCGCCCTCGATCTTTCCGCCGTCGTAGATCCGCTTCGCGCATCCGGCCTCCAGATCGCGCAGCACCTGTCCCCAGGCCACATCTCCGTCGCCCTTAACTACCGCATCCGCCGCCCCGCGCTCAAAGGGCTCCTCCGGAAACAGCGTCGCGTGGATCCCCCCATACACCACGGTCGCGCCGCGCTCCCGCGCCATCCGCCCGACCTCGTACCCGCGCAGTGCATTTCCTGTATGCACGCTGATACCCACCACGTCGCCGGCCCGAATCGTCTCCGGGTCCAGTTGCTCGAGCGACTCATCCACAAGAATCGGGTCGCCCATCGATCGGGGCGTCGCCGCCGCCAGCACAAACAACCATCGCGGCGTAATCACCGCGGTACCAAACGAGTTGTCGCTAGGGTTTATTAGATGAACGGACATGCGCGCCAGGACTCCTCAAAGATTCGATCGCCTCTGGGCCCGTCTGTCGGGGCGATCCCCAGAGAGGGGTGGCTGACCTGCAAAGCTCGGACGGTTGATCGTCTCGCCGCCGAGGCTTCTAGATCATACAGGGACCACCCCGGCCAAAGCTTTCACCGGTTCATTGGAATCCAGTTAGAACATTGATCCCGTCCACCCCTTTCCGGCCGGACTACTTACCCCGAGGTTGACATTCCGCCCCCTTCCGAAGACCGTGGGTACGTCCCGCACACGCACCACGTCAGGAAACAAAGCAACGCCACGTCAGGATAAGAGTAGGAGGCCGGCAACACATGCAACGACGCACCCTGCTCAAAATGGCCACCCTCACCGCCGCCGCCGCAGGCACACCGCGTCTGCTCGCATCAATCGCAGGTCAGACCTCACCACCCGCGCCCTCCGAGATCAAGCGCGTCCTCGTCGTCTGCAAATGCCACCTCGACGTCGGCTTCACCGAGACGCAGGCCCTGGTCATGCGCAAGTACTTCGACGTCTACTACCCCGCGGCCATCGAGCGAGCCGCCCGTCTTCGTGCCGCCGGCCCCGATCGCTACACCTGGACCACCGGATCCTGGCTGCTCTACGAGTACCTCGAACAAGCCTCGCCCGCCCAGCGCACCGCCATGGAGCACGCCATCGCCGCCGGCGACATCACCTGGCACGCGCTCCCCTTCAGCTGGCAAACGGAGATGCTCGACCGCTCCATGATCGAGGGTGCGCTTGGCCTCTCCGCAGCCCTCGACCAGCGCTTCGGCCGAAAGACCATCGGCGCCAAGATGACCGACGTCCCCGGCCACTCCCGCGGCATCATCGCCCCGCTCGCCGCCGCCGGCGTCCGCCTGCTAGACATCGGCGTCAACGCCGCCAGCACGCCGCCCGACGTCCCCGACATCTTCCTGTGGAAGGACCCCGCCGGAGACTCGCTCGCCATGATCTACCACCGCATGGACTACGGCGGCGTCGTCCCTATCCCCGGCACCGGCGTCGCCGTCTCCGTCCAGGTTCGCAACGACAACAGCGGCCCTCACACCACCGAAGAGATCGCCGCCATCTACGCGAAGCTCCGCGCCCAGTTCCCCGGGGCCGACGTCCGCGCCTCCAATCTCAACGAGGTCGCGCTCGCCGTCGATCCCATCCGCGCAAACCTCCCCGTTGTCACCTCCGAGATCGGCGATACCTGGATCTACGGCATCCCCAGCGACCCGCTCAAGGTCGCGCGCTATCGCGAGGTGGCCCGCCTTCGCCGCTCCTGGATCGCCGCGCGCCGCTTCATCGCCGGAGACCCAATCGACCGCCAACTCCTCCGCCGCGTCCTGCTCGCGGTCGAACACACCTGGGGCACCGACACCAAGAGCTACCTCGACAACCAGCACTACCGCCCTGCCGATCTCGCAAAGGTTCTCGACCAGCCCCCCTACAAGGTCATGCAGACCAGCTGGGCCGAGAAGCGCGACGACATCGATCTCGGCCTCGCCACCCTCCCCGAGCCGCTCCGCACCGAGGCTCGCACCCGCCTCGACTCCATCGCCGCTAAGCCGCCATCAATCGAAGGCCTTCTCAAACACGATCCCTTAAACCAGATCGGCACCCATCTCCAGGGCAAGCACTACACCCTCGCCATCGACGCCCAGACCGGCGCCATCACCCGCCTCCTCCACCACGCCACCGGCCGCGAATGGGCCTCGCCGGAGGCTCCCCTCGCCCTCTTCACCTACCAGACCCTCTCCTCCGCCGATTTCGCCAGCTACCTCGAGCGTTACGTGCACAGCAAAGAGGACTGGGCTCCCCGCGACTTCGGCAAGCCCGGCATCGAGGCCTTCGCCGCCCGTTCCCAAACCTGGCGCCCCCGGCTCCTGCACACCTGGACCTCGCACCGCAACGGCGATCTCCGCGTCCTCCTCCACCTTCAGGTCGACGATGCCCCCGCCCTCGCCACCGGCAACGTTGCGTGGCCCGCCGACCTCTACGTCGATCTCCTCCTGCCCGAGACCGATCCCGTCGTCCACCTCCGCCTCACCACCCTCGGCAAGCGCGCCAACCGCCTTCCCGAGGCCATGTGGCTCAGCTTCAATCCACCCACCAGGATCCTGCGCGGCGTGACCCTCAACAAAGTGGACCAGACCGTCCTCGCCTCCGACGTCGTCCGTGGCGGCGGCCGCTCCATGCATGCCGTCTCCGACCGCATCTCCTTCGAGCACCCCAGCGGTGGCCCCCCGCTGCAAATCGTCACCCTAGACGCACCCGTCATCGCTCTCGGCGAGCGATCGCCACTCAACTTCTCCCCGCAACTCCCCTCCATCCAGGCCGGCGCCCACATCAGCCTCTTCAACAACGCCTGGGGCACCAACTACCCCCAGTGGAGCAGCGGCGATTGGACCTTCCGTTTCACCCTGAGCGCCTGACCCACCCGATTCCCAAAGTCCCGCGCACCGCACGCACCACCGCCCCATAGCAGAGCCGCATCAAGGGCAAAGCTTCACGCCTTCGGCCTCCTCCCCGTGCCCTTCCCAGACCCTTTCTCCGGACGGGCGCTCTTCCCCGAACCAGCCCCCTTCCCGGAGCCGGCACCCTTACCCAGACCAGCCGCCTTACCCACATCAGCACCCAGCGCCGGCGCCCTCTCCCCAACAGCGTCGGAGGCAGTCACAGCCTCGAGGAGGCTCGCCGGCCGCCTCTGCGCCACCTCCGCCCCCACCACTATCGGCACGACGTCCGGCGCCCTCTTCCCGACCTTCCCCCCAGCCTTGGAACTATCCGCAACAGAACTGTCCGCTACAGAACCGTCCGCACCAGATTTGTCCTCACCAGAACTGTCCGCAATCTCCGCACCCTTGCCCGCCACTGGCACCCTCGCCTTAGTTGCAACCGGACTCCCAACCTTCCCCGCAACCCTGCCCGCACCCTTCCCCCCAACCGGCGCTCCACTCCCCGCCCCAGCAAGTCCCTGGGTCGACTTCGGCTGTGAGGCCCCGGGCATCCCCGCCGCCGAGACATACCGCCCCACCTCGTATCCCGCCTCCGCAGCCGCCTTGCTTGCCGCCAGAAACCGCCGCTTCACCTCCGCAAACGCTTCGGTACCCTCCGGCTCCCGCTCCGCCGCCCCCACCAGCGCCGGGATCTCCATCCACCACAGCAGCTCGTCAAAAGCCTCCTGGTTCAGATACGCCACCCCCGCCGACTCGTTCACGCTCGCCAGCCAGCGCACATCGCCGTCCCTCCAGAACTCCGCCGTTCCCCCCGGCAGCTTCGTCTCTGCTGTCGCCGCCGCCGCACCCTTTCCCAGCAGCAGCCGCACCCTCGCCGCCGCCCTCCACGCGTCCTCGCCCACCACCCCCATCTCCGCAAAGATCTCCGCCAGCTCCGGCCGCAGGCGCAGATCGTCGAACCTCCGCACCGCCTGCTCGCCTCCGCGAGCTCCATCCGGCCCAAGCTGCCGCAAAACCGTCCACGCCACGATCGTCGCCCACGTCGCCATGCCCCGCGCATCGCCCGCCCCGCCCGGCAGTATCGCCGACGCCGCCTCCGGCCACACCGGAGATCCGCTCTCGAGCCCCGGCAGACGCACCATCCCCCGAACGCCGCTCACCAACCGCGCCGCCTGCCCCGGATCAGACCCGCCCTGCCCCATACCACCCCCAGCAGCCCCCGAACCTCCCTCAACCGCCCCCCCGGACTTCCTCTGGTCCTCCTGAATCCGCGCAAAGAAAACCTCAGCCCGCTTCATCAGCGTCCCCAACCTCTCCTCCGCATCGCCTCCGCCAACCTTCGCCTCCCCACCCTTCTTGCCCTTCGCAGCCCTGGCCCGGGTGGCGTCCGTAACCGCCCCAGCTTCCGCAGCAGCCGTCACCGCCCCAGTCTTCGGATTTCCCGGCGTCTCCCCCGCCGCCGCAATCACCTCCGCAAGCACATCCGCGCCCAGCACCTGCCGCAGCGCCTCATGCACCGGTCGCAGACGCAGTTTCGAGAGCGCCTCCTCCAGGTTGGTTACGCCCGCCCCATTCAAGGCGTCGCACATGCGGTCCCACGGCTGCTCCGCCGTCGATCGCATCTCCCTCCACTGCTGCAGCACAACATACTGGTACCCACGCAGATCCACCGTGAAGCCCGCATCCCGCAGCCCGCCCGCGCGCCTGAGGTACTCAAGCCCACTCGTCATATCCCGGTACGCCAGGATCGTGTCGTCGCCAGACGGAAGCTGCATCGCCTCCAGCAACCGCAGCTGCCGCAGCGTTCCCGTCGACTTGTCCATCGACGCCGCCGACACCTGGATCGTCCCCCGCGTGCTCCCGTAAACGTTGTTGTAGAGCACCAGCGACCGCTCGCCCCACGACAGGTTCGAGTACGCAAACACGTTCTCGTCCACGCCCCCGCCCTCTGCCGCCCAGAAGTCGTACAGCACAAAGCTGTCGCTCTCCGCAAACATCCATCGATGCTTCAGCAGCGGCGCAATCTCCCTCTGGTGCCGGCCCACCAGATCCTCGTTCGGGAACTCCTGCATCCGCGCCCGCTTGTACTCCATGCCGTACTTTTCCGTGTACCCCTCGATCTGCCCGTGCCCAAACATCGGCAGCCCCGGCAGCGTCGCCAGCAGCGTGCTCACACCGAAGTACTTGTCGCCCGTCCCGAACTGATCAATCGCCGTCCGCTCATCCGGGTTGCTCATGAAATTCACATACCGCTTCAGAATGTCCGGATCGAACTCGATCGTCTTCTTCAAGTACGACCTGTACTTCGCATTCTCCTCGTCGCGCAGCATGTTCATGAACGCGGAGTTGTACACCCGGTGCATCCCCAGCGTGCGCACGAAGTACCCCTCCAGAAGCCAGAACGCCTCCGCCAGCAGCAGCGTACCCGGCACCTCCACCGCGACCCGGTCCACCACCTCGCGCCAGAACTCATTCGGCATCAGGCCGTCGAACTCCTCCTGCGACATCGAGTTCTCGGCCCGCGACGGAATCGACCCGCCGCCTCCGCCCGGCAGCGGAAACCACAGCCGCTGCACATGCTTCTTCGCCAGCACCATCGCCGCGTCAAATCGAATGATCGGGAACAGCCGCGCCACACTCAGAATCGTCTGGATCACCTGCTCCCGCACGTACGCCTTCGAGTAGTCCAGCTGCGCCGTGTCGTTCCACGCAAACGTCGTCCCATCGTTGCCGTGATACACAAACTCCGTCCGCCCCGTGCTTCGCTCGCGCAGCCGAAACGCCACCGCCGCGTCCGTCTGGTCGTAGTAGTGGTCCTCGATCTTGATCTCGTACCGGCTCTCGTTCGAAAGGTCCGGCCCTTCGAACGTATAGCTCGGAAACGGGCTCTGCGACCGCGAGACAAACCAGTCCGGATGCTCCATTACCCAGCTCGAATCAATGCCCATGTGGTTCGGCACCATGTCGCTCGCCAGCCGGATCCCCGCCGCCCCCGCCCGGCTCCGCAGCACCTCGTACGCCGCCGTCCCGCCCAGATCCTCCGCGATCCGGTAGTCCTTCAGCGAGTACGCCGACGCCACCGCATCATGCTGCCCGCGCAGCCGCTTGATCGTCTGTGACGCTACACTCCGCTCCCACAACCCGATCAGCCACAGACCGTTGATCCCCCGCTCCGCCAGCAGCGCCATCTCCTCGTCCGGAATTTGGTCCAGCCGGTAGATGTGCCGACCATACTTCTGCGAAAGCTGCTCCAGCCACACGTACGTGCTCTTCGCCATCAGCACCACGGTCGGCATCCACGCCTGGTCCGGGCTGAACGCCTCGTACTCGTTCAGTGGCGGCGTCCGCTGCAGGCCGCGCCCTCGCCCGCCCGGCCCAAACCCCACAAACTCATCCCCCTCAAACCCCTCGCTCGCCCATCCGTCCCCCAGCGCTCCATGCCTTCCGCGCCCCCCGCCCGGGTTGAACCGCATCCAGATCGCGATCTCCTCCTCGTTCAGCACATCCGTCGCCAGCAGAATTCTCCGCAGCTCGTCGCCCAGGTGCTCCACCCAGTTCTCCCGGATATACGCCAGCTGCCCCATCAGCGAGTCCGGCGATGCCAGCATCGGTGCCCGCAGCACATCCAGCAGCGATCCATCCGCCCCAAACGGCGGACGCGTCCGGATGTACTCGCCAAAGTCCGAGATCACGTTGCTGTAGATCGTCCCCCGCTTCAACTCCGCGTCGTCAAACAGCTCGCGAAACGGCACAAACGCCGGGTTGATGTTCGCCAGCCACAGCAGCAGCAACTCCTCCGTCGCCGCCTCCCGCCCTCCGATCCCGTCCGCTCCAACCAACGTCTGCTCCAGCCACTCTGCCGCCGTCATCTCCCCGCGATAGACCGCCACGTTAGGAAACCGCTCCGTAAACCCCAGCAGCAGCCGCTCCACCCCCGGACGATCCTGGTTCGCCTCAAACCACAGCAGCGCCCCGCGCAAAACCTCCGCATCCACCGTCGCCCGGTACCGCGCCACCATTGCATGGCTCAACTCATCGATCAGCCCCATCGCGAACAGCGCCCCGCCATGGACCGTGCCCGCCTCACCCCGGGCCTCGCGCACATCGCTGATCCGCTTCGCCAGCCGCCGGCTCGCCCCCAAATCGGCAAACACCACGTTCCCCGAGTAGCCGAAAAGAAGCTCGTCCACGCCGTACTTCTCTCGCACAACCCGCGCAATATGAAATTCCATGCCTGCCATTCCCGTCCTGGTTCGAAGTCCTCCCAGAATATCGCCTCCAGCGACGGAGGGGATCAATGCCCGCCTGAATTGGAGGCAGAGCCCCCATGCGCCGCGATCCACCCCCGCGCCGCCACCACCTGCGGCAACCCCGCATCCGCGCCCTTCCACGCCTCCAGCATCCGCGCGTACGCCACCCTCGCCCCCGCGTCATCGCCCGCGGCAGCCGCCGCTCGAGCGATCCCAAACAGCGCATATCCCGAGTTCGGCCGCTCCCCCAGTGCCCGCTCGTACGCCGCCTTCGCCTCCGCATACCGCCCCGCACGCATCAGTGCATCCCCGCGCGTCTCCGCCACCGGCCGGATATAGTTCGGCGGCTCGTGGTACCCCAGCTCCGCTTCGCCATCCGCCGCCGCTCCAAACGCCGCATCCGCCTCCGCCCGCTTCCCTTCCGCCATTCGCACAGAACCCCGCAGCTCGCTCGCCGCCACCTCCATGAAGCTCCGCACCGGCTTGCTCTCCGCGTCCTTGCTCGCAGCCGTCCCCATTCCCCCGGCGCCCATCGGATGCCCCGCCATTGCCGCCTCCTCCGGCCGTGCCTTCAACCTCCCCTCCATCGCCTCCAGATGCTTCGCCGCCCCCGCAACGTCCTTATCCTCAAGCGCTCTCATCCCCCGCACATACTCCAGCAGCGCGCCCCGCATCCACACCATCGTCGTCAACGCCGCATCCGGCTTGCTCCCCTCCAGCATCCCCGCCGCCCGCGCCCACTCCCCCCCGCGCAGAGCTACCGGCAGCGCCACGTCCAGCCGTGTCAGCCCATCCCGCGTACTGAACCGGTAGAGCGTCGCCGATGTCTCCCCACGCGCCCCGTTCAGCTTTGCCGAAACCCTCGTCGCCTCCCCCACCCGCCCCTCCTCCAGCAGGTCCGCGATCAGATACATCATGTTGTGGACGTAGTTCCAGTTGTCATCCACCGCGACATGCCGGTCGCGCATGTAAGCCTCATCCACCGCCATGGACCGCTCAAACGACGCTCGCGCTGCCTCGTAGTCCCCCGTGCGGTAGAAGATGTGCCCCGGCATGTGCACCATGTGCCCGCTCGCTGGCGCCATCGCTCCCAACCTCCGCGCACTCTCAAGCGCCCACTCCGGATGATTCCCCGGCTCAACCGCGTGGATCCAGTAGTGGTTCGCGGCCGAGTCCTCCGGGTGCGCCGCCAGCACCGACCGCAGCTCCGCCTGCCCCCGCACCGTCCCCGCCTTCGGCGTCCCATCCCCGTTGAACCCGTTCATCAGCGACTCCGCCAGAAACACCCGCACCTCCACCTCCCCCGGCCGCATCGCCACCAGCCTCCGCAGCGTCCGCGTCGGCTTCGATTCCCTCCACTCCCGCAACTCCTTGGCTTCGCCCTCTGCCCTCCGCTGCTTCGCCTCCGCACCTCCCTTATCGGCCGCCGCCGCCTTTTCCTTACCGGGAGCCTTGCCCGCCCTCTCCCGCTCCTCCCCCTCCTGCATCAGGGCCTCGATATACATCCGCTCCGCCGCGGTCGCCCCCCTCCGCAGGGCCTTCGCCCGGCCCAACGATACCTTCGCCGCCACCGAGTCGCCATCCCGAAACGACTGCGCCTCGCTTAGCCCCCACCAGCACATCGCGCAGCCCGGATCCAACCGCACACTCTCCCCAAACGCCCGCTCCGACTCGTAGTCCCAGAAGTCGTGCAGGAGGTTCAACCCCTGCATAAACCAGGTCCGCGCCTCCGCGTTCCCCGTCGAAATCTCGATTGTCGCATTCCCGATCCCATCCATCCGCACCGGCTTCGACGTCGCCTTAGCACCCGTCCCCTCTCCCGTCCCCGACCCCATCGTCATCCCACCCATGCCAGCCTTCGCCGGCCCGCAGCTCTGTCCCACACCGCGCTCCGCCGCGCCCGCCAGCGCTCCCCAGCACACCACCCGCGCCAACCCTCTCCAGCCTGCACTCATCCCAACCACCTCCACAGGCTGCGCCTGGCTCTCGACCTTGGCACGTCCCTCGGCCAGACCACCATGCTAGGGTATTTCCGTGCCGCCGGTCCCCGAAGCCCAAGCCTCCCGGGTCGCGTCAGCAAAATACCCTAGAGAGCATGGCTCAAACGCGAGGTCCATGCACTCCTAAGACAGCATGATCGTCTTGGAGCGTGCCCGCCACCTCGCCAAATCCGCCCCGAGATCGACGTCAATCCCGCCCCCGCCCGCAAAGGCTTCCTGCGCTGAAGAGCCGTTCCCGAGCCCCGTAACATTACCCTCGACTTCCGCCCCGTCCCGGCGCATACTGCCCCTCAACCCAGGGGACAACTAAATGCCGCCAGACCGATCCAAACCCGGCATCCAGCACCTGAAGCACGTCGTCGTGCTCATGATGGAGAACCGTCCCTTTGACCACATGCTCGGTGGCCTCCATGCCGCGAATCCCGCCATCGACGGCCTCACCGGGCATGAGACCAACCCCGACACCACCGGCGTCCAGGCGCCCGTCCAGCCCCTGGCCGAGTACCAGAGCCAGCTCGATCCCGATCCCAACCACGAGTTCTCCGCCGTCGACCTCCAGATCTTCGGGAGCCCCAACCCCAACCAGACCGGACCCAACCGCCAGCCCACCATGCAGGGCTTCGTCAAAAGCTACTTCCAGAAGCAGAGAAACGTCGCCCACTCCCGCAAGATCCTCTATTACTTCACCCCCGATAAACTTCCCGTCCTGTCCAACCTCGCCACCGAGTTCGCCGTCTTCAACCGCTGGTTCTCCTCCGTCCCCGGCCCCACCATCTGCAACCGCGCCTTCGCCCACTACGGCACCTCCTTCGGCAACGTCGGCATGAACGTCTTCTACCTCGGCAAGCAGTACAAGAGCATCTACGAGCGCCTCCTCGCCGCGAAACACACCGTCAAACTCTTCTACTTCGACGAGGCCAGCTCCACCATGGAGGTCGTCAACCTCCTCCAGAACCAGCCCAGCCTCTTCGGCACCTTCAAGGACTTCCTCCACGCCTGCGACTCCAACGCGCTCCCCGACTACTGCTTCATCGAGCCCAACTACACCGACCACGACGCCCCCGACGGTTCCGGCGAATCGATCGCCTGCGACCAGCACCCCGACCATGACGTTCTCGCCGGCGAACAATTCATCGCCACCGTCTACAACAAGCTTCGCCAGAACCCCGCCCTCTGGGAGAGCACCGCTCTCCTCGTCGTCTACGACGAGCACGGCGGTATCTACGATCACGTCCCCCCGCCCGCCTGCCTCCCCGATGGCTTCGTCGCGCAGCCCAAGGACACCGGCACACCCGACCCCTTTCACTTCGACCGACTCGGCGTCCGCGTCCCCGCCATCCTCATCTCTCCCTGGGTCAAAAAGGGCACCGTCATCAACGAAGTCTTCGAGCACGCCTCCATCCCCGCCACCATCACCGACCTCTTTCTCGGCCCGTACGACGCCCGCTCCCCTCGGGAAAAGGTCGCCAACACCTTTCTCGACCACCTCAACCTCACTACCATGCGCACCGACTGCATCGACTTCGGTCTCCAAAAGCCCTGACTCCACCCTTGGTCGTTACTCGTTACTCGTTACCGATCAATCAACTCAACTCCCGCCACCAAAACCGAGGCCGCCCATGACGACCATCCCCGTTCCGGCCCCCCCAAGTCCGCCTTCAACAAGAACCGCCCCGTCTCCGACCTCCTCCAGCACCAGCTCCACCACTTTCAACACATCGAAGCCACACTCCCCAACGAACTCCACAGCAACCTCTCCCCCCGCGATCTCCTTACCGAGAACGGCGCCGCCCAGTACATCGCGCACCTCACCAATGCCCTCCGCTCCCTTCACGGCGTCCTCACACCCGCGGCAGCACCGCCCATCCCCATCCGCCGCCCCGCCCGGGCCCCCCGCCTGGCCCCCACCTTCGCCATAGCCGCCGGAGCCGCTCCCGCCGCCAGCCCCCCAGTCAGTCCACCCAAGCGCCGCAAATCGAAATCCGCACACTCCAGCCCAACCCAAGCCTCCCAGCCCGCAAACGCCGCGCCCGGACCCGCGCGATCCAGGAAGCCCCCTTTTTCCCTCAAGTCCATCAAGTCCCACAAGCCCACCAAAATCCAAGCCGCCGCCGCCCGCACAACCTCCCATCCGCTCCCTCCAACTTCCAAAGCCCCCACGAGGCGCAAGAGAAAGCCCAGCCAGCCCCGGGGCAAAAAGCCATGACCCCCCGCCTCGCCCTGCTCCCACTCGCACTCGCCCTCACCGCCCAAGTCCCCCTCCACGCCCAGAACGAGTCCCGCCTCCACTCCGACATCCGCCGTGAGTTCGAAGCCCTCCAGCCCTGCACCAAGTTCGCCCTCGCCCACGTCGCCGGATGCGCCCAGACCCTCGTCACCGGACAGCCCTTCCACGTCGCCATCGGCTCCATCGCCCCGCAGAACGGCACGGCCTTTGGCCTTGCCTTCGTCGAGCACACCGACCTCCAGTCCCGCTGGCGCCTTACTTACAACCTCGACGCCGTCGCCTCCGGAAACGCCTCCTGGCGCACCGGCGCGTATCTCAAAGCCTTCCGCCAGCCCGGAGGCGTCCCCGTCGTGAACCACCCCGCAGTGAACCCGGTTCCCAACGCCCCCGCCGGCGGGCAAACCGCCCCCCTTTACAACGTCGCCCCGCTCTTCGACCTCTACACCCAGACCACCTCGCTCAACCGCGTCGACTTCTACGGCCTCGGCCCTGACACCCCGCGCACCGCCCACACCACCTTCGGCCTCACCGAGACCATCACCGGGGTCAAGGCCACTGTACCCATCGCCTCCCGCCTCGGCCTCGGCGTCCTCGCCGAAGTCAACGGGCGCTTCCCCTCCATCCGCCCCGGCAGATCCCAGAGCATCCCCTCTACGCAGGCGACCTTCACCGAGTCAACCGCCCCCGGCGTCTCCCATCAGCAGGCCTTCTTCCAGGCCGGTGAAGGCATCCGCCTGCGCCCCTCCCTCGCCGGCGACATCCTCCGCCTCAACTACCTCCTCCAGTTTCAGCAGTTCGTCGCCGCCTCCGACGCCCATAACAGCTTTCGCCGCTGGACCGTCGACCTCAACCACGAGATCCCCCTCTACCGCAAAGTCCGCCTCACCGCCGCCAACGACCACAACGGCCCCGACTCCTGCGCCACCAACTCCGGCCTCAGCTCCCCCACCCCCTGTCCCCCCGTCTCCCTCACCCAAAACCTCGAAGGCTCCATCTCCGCCCGCCTCCTCATCTCGGAGTCCTTCGCCAGCGCCGGCAACGCCGTTCCCTTCTACCTCATGCCCACCCTCGGCGGCTCCGACATCAACGGCCAGCCGCTCCTCCCCTCCTACCCCGACTACCGCTTCCGCGGCCCCGACCTCCTCCTCCTCCGCGGCACCGTAGAGCACTCCCTCGGCAAACTCCCCATCGGCGCCCTCTTCTCCTTCGACGCCGGCAAGGTCGCCAACCGCCGCGACGGCATCGCCTTCGACCACCTCCGCCACAGCTTCTCCGCCGGCCTCACCCTCCACGCCGGCGGCCTCCCCGTCGTCAACCTCCTCTTCGCCTGGGGAGGCAGCGAAGGCCACCACACCTCCGCCACCATCAACAACGCCCTCCTCGGCGGCTCCCCCCGACCCTCCCTCTTCTAACTTCTCTGCGAATGCCGGCGCGCGCGTGCATTGCCCTTGGCTCGCCCGTCATAGCTACAATTGCGACACAGGACCATCCGCCATGTGTGGACGATACTTGCGCCAGTCAGACAAGCAACGCATCGCCGAGGCCTTCCATCTTGGGGAACTGCCCGCCGACGTCTTCCTTCCGCCCGACTTCAACATCGCACCGACCTCCGTCCAGCCAGTCATCCGTCTCAACCGGGATACCGGGCAGCGTGAGCTGGTCCTGATGCGCTGGGGTCTGATCCCCTACTTCGCCAAGTCGGCAACGGCCTTCAAAGCCTTCTCCACCATCAATGCGAAGGCGGAGACGGTTACCGAGCGCGCAATCTGGCGTGCCCCCTTCCTTAAACGAAGGTGCCTCGTCCCTGCAGACGGCTTCTATGAATGGGCACGGACCGAGTCCGAACCAGCTGAGACAGGCAGGACAGGCAAGCGGAGCAGACGAAAAAGCCCTTCGCCTACATCCTCCCCCATGCCCAGCCCTTCGCCTTCGCGGGCCTCTGGGATGCATGGAAAGATCCCGCCAACGGAGATTGGCTCCAGACCTTCGCGATCATCACCACCATCGCCAATGAACTCGCCGCCGAGGTGCACGACCGCATGCCCGTCATCCTTCACGAGCGAGACTACGACCGCTGGCTTGAAAGGGGAGAGGCCGAATGCCCTCCGATCGACCTGCTCCGTCCCTACGAAGCAGAAGAGATGTCCGCCTCTCCCTGCAACCCGCTCGTCGGCAACGTCAACAACAACGGCCCCGATATGCTCAACAGTGCCTGAGGCGCCCAATGCTCAGGCTGGCTGACGAAGGAGCGGAGTAAGCATCTCCTCCACCGTCACCCCCAGCACCGGATGCACCATCCCCGCCGCAATCTCCGCCAGCGGCTCTAGCACAAACCTCCGCTCGTGCATGGCCGGATGCGGCAGCGTCAACTCCGCCGTCTCCATCACCCGGTCCCCATACAGCAGCAGGTCGAGATCGATCACCCGCGGCCCCTTCACCACACCCGCCTCGCGTACCCGTCCCATCGCCCGCTCCACCCCCAGCAGACCCCGCATCAGCTCCACCGGTCCCAACCCGGTTTCGAGCAGCAGCGCCCCGTTCAGAAATCTCGGCTGCTCGAAGTTACCCACCGGCGTCGTATCGTAAAAACCCGACACCGCCGCAACCCGTCCCAACTCGCCTAGCCGTCGAATCGCCTCCCGCAGATTCGCCTCGCGGTCCCCGAACTCCGACACTTCGTTCGATCCCAGCGCAATCGCTGCCACCGGGGTCTCCGGCGGCGCCCCCTTGTCAAGACCCGCGCTCGTTTCACTCATCGCACCACACTTTGACCGCGTTTCGACCACCCAAAAACCACCCTTGGGCTGTCGTTCGCGCCCACTCCGGTGTGTCCAATCGGCTACTCCAAAGATTCGTACGGCGAACCTACGCCACCGCCGTCGAGATTTCGTCGCCCGGCCCTGCGCTGGGTACCGCGTCTGATTCGTCGTCCCTCCCCCGCGCCATCTCCCACGCCGACCGGTCCCGCATAAGTCGTTGCACCAGGGCCGTATGCATCGCGTGCCCAGCCCTCTCCGCCACCACGCGGCCCTGAATTCTCCGCCCTGCCAGCGCCAGGTCGCCAATCAGGTCCAGCACTTTGTGGCGCACAAACTCGTCCGGAAATCGTAGCGGCCCATTCTGCACGCCGCCGGCACTCACGATAATGGCGCACGCGTCCGACACCCCCCGGATCAAACCCATGTTCCGCAGCATGGCCTCGTCCTCCTTGAACCCGAAGGTTCGCGCCGGGGCAATCAGCCTGGCGTAGTCGTCCTCAAGCTCCCCCACAAACCTCGCTCGCCCGATCGGCGCGGGGAAGTCGATCCCGTAGTCAATGCTGTACCCCGGGCCAGGATACAAGCCGATAAACTTCGTCCCGTCCCTCACCTCGACGTCTTTCAGAATACGCAAATACTCTCTCCTGCGGCGCTGCTGCTTTAACCCAACCCGCTCGAAACACAACACATAAGGCAGAGCGCTCCCGTCCAGGATCGGCACCTCAAGGTTGTCCACCTCGATGATTACATTGTCGACCCCCACCCCGATCAATGCCGACAGGAGGTGCTCGGTCGTCGAGATTAGAACGCTCCCGCGCATTAGGCTGGTCGCATAACTCACCCTCGCGACGTTCCGCCCCGTGGCCGGAATCTCGAAGCCGTCCAAGTCCGTGCGCCGAAAAACTATGCCCGATCCGGCAGGCGCCGGAAGCATTCGAAGATGTACCTGCGCCCCGCTATGGAGACCGACACCGTCAAACTCGACCGCTTCGCCGATGGTGCGCTCAAACTGGACCCGCAATCGCCGTCTCCCGACCGCAGCCAAGGTACATCCGGATGAGCCACGCAAACCGTGTCGGTTCAGCCACACTTCCGCCCCACAAAAACCCACAAACCCCGAAGTATCTGTTACAGTTTCTCTGGGATGAACCCCGTCGATCTCCTCCGTCTTGCCGAAGCTCAACTCCCCTGGATAGAACAACATCTACGCATACTGGTGGAGCAGGAGTCGCCCACTGAAGACAAAGCCTCCGTCGACCGCGCCAGCGACCTCGTTGCAACCTGGGCCGCAACCCTCGGCGGAACTCCTAAGTGGTACAAACAAGGGTACTTCGGCGACATACTCGAGCTCTCCTTCGGCCCCGATCCAGACATCCTCGTCCTTGGTCATCTGGACACGGTATGGCCCCTAAGCTCCCTGAAGACAATGCCTTGGACCACAAGCGAAGGCTGCCTCCGCGGACCCGGCGTCCTCGACATGAAGGCTGGCGTCGTCATGTGCCTCCTTGCCGCTAAACTGCTCAAAGAGAGCCACTTGAGAGCCTCGTTCCGCCTTCTCCTGAACTCCGATGAAGAGGTTGGGAGCCCGGTGTCGCGGGGGATTACGGAAGAGCTGGCGAAGAGGTCGCGGGCTGTCTTCGTTTTAGAGCCGGCGCAGGGCCTTGCCTACAAGACCGCGCGCTCCGGAGTTGGTCACTATATTGTTGAAGTCACTGGAGTTGCCTCCCACAGCGGAGTGGACTTCGAGAGTGGCCACTCCGCCATCCGGGAGCTTGCAAGGCTCGTCGAAACCATCTCGAACACCACAGACTTATGCAAAAAGCGAACGGTGAACTGTGGTGTGATCGCTGGTGGAACCCGCGCAAACGTGGTCCCCGGATACGCCCGCTGCGAGATCGACGTACGTACCGCAACGGCAGAAGATGCTGTTGCAGTCGACACTCTCCTGCGAAGTCTGAAGCCGTCCGATCCTGCTTGTTTTGTTACGGTTACTGGAGGTACGAATCGGCCCCCCATGGGAAGATCCGAAGGGACGGCCGAGCTCTTCAAGCGAGCCCAACGCCTGGCGGCAGAGATGGGGTTCGAGCTCGAGGAGGCTGCAAGCGGCGGCGGTTCGGATGGAAACTTCACCGCAGCTCTGGGTATCCCCACCCTCGATGGAATGGGCGCTGTAGGAGGAGGCGCCCACGCCGTTCATGAGCATGTCCGGATCGAGCACCTGGCGCCGAGAACGGCGCTTCTGGCTGCCATGATCGCAAGCGTAAGCCGATCTAGCTGAGGGACTTGGCAGATCAACGCTCAACGCTTTCCAGCTGCCGCACGCGCCTCCGCGAGCAAGCTGATGGTGTGCGCGATTGGCAGACCAACGATGTTGAAGTAATCTCCCTCGATCCGCGGGATCCAGCGGGCGGCGTAGCCCTGGATTCCATACGCCCCGGCCTTGTCAAGTGGTTCACCCGTCGAGAGATAGTGGACCAGCTCTGCTTCTTCGATGCTATTGAACGTGACCTGAGTGATCACCACATCGGCAAACGACTCGTGCGCGGTAATCACCGCCACGCCGGTAAGGACCTGGTGGGTGCGGCCCGAGAGGAGCTCCAACATACGCCGGGCCTCCGCCTGATCTTGAGGCTTGCCGAGGATCTCACCCTGGCAGAGCACACAGGTGTCGGCACCGAGGATGATGAGCGGGTCGCCTGGATCGTCTAGAGCGCCCGGATCAACCAGTTCGCTGGCACTTCCCGGCTCACTGAATTGCAGCTCGCTGTGTCTCGACCAGACTGCCTGCGCCTTGGCCTCCGCAAGTCGAAGAACAAAGGTTGCAGCATCTTCGCCAAATTTGGGGTGCTCGGGAATATTGGCGCTCTCCACGGTGAACTCCAGCCCTGCCTGGGTGAGGAGTTCGCGGCGACGCGGGGAGGCTGAGGCAAGGATGAGCATCTAGGCCCCTCCGCCCGCGACAGTGATCTTGGTCAGCATGGTGTGAGCCGATTTAGAGGCAAGGGTGACAGCGTTGACTCCCGCATTGACTGTCTCCACGCAGAGCATCTCGTGCCATTCATCGGGTCCGAGATCGGGAAGCTCACGCCACGGATTGAAGACCACGGTGGTGTCTGAGTTCGACTTCGCATTGGTGATTGTGCGGCGACCGAGGTGATCGTGAATGACACAGGGTGTGGAGGTGTTCTCGTAGATGCGGTCAGTGAAACCGGTAAAAGTAAGCGGCGCATTGGCTGGCGGCTTCTTGCGCATCCCATCCGTTTTATCGATGAACGATGTGGGCTCCAGGCCAGTGACCGTCACCTCATGCACGTCGGCGACAGCGAAGTAGGTATGGAGAGCCTCCTCGAAGAGGAGCGGAACCTCAGCGTCGTTCGCGACGGTCAGATGCAGGCTGAGGCTGCGGCCCACCGTGATCTGGTAGGCGAGATGGAATTTATCGAAGCCGAGGTCGCGGCTGAGCTGCGAGGGACCGAGGGTGAGCGTGAGATGGAGATCACCACCGGACAGCGCTGCAAAGGCGACGGTCCAGGGCTGGATGCGAGCGAAGCCGTGCGGCGGGCCAGGTTTTCCGTCGAGCCGATCGGGTTTGCTATCCACGGCAAACCATGGGAACGCGATCGGAACGCCTCCTCGAATCGGTTTTCCCGGAGACAGGTCGGATTTACGACTGAGAAACAGGACCGGAGCCTGGCCAGACGGGCGCCAGTGGGTGATGTGGGCTCCCTGAAGATAGATGGTCGCGTCGGCGTCGGGCGTCGTAATCACGGCACGGATGAGGCCCTGGTGCTGCTCGAAGCGAAGGACACCGGAGATGGAGAAATGATCGTTGAGCGCGGAGAGTTCCATGGCTCACCCAGTGTATGCGGCCAGAGATCGTGACGCGAAGATACGTGAATTGCGGCTGACGAGGTTAGCAGGCGATCGATCAAGAGAGTGCAGCCCTGAAGCAGTGCTTGTACAAATGCGCTTGCACAGCTGCGGATGCCTTCCCGATATGCTGAAGAGATCATGACGCCTTGCTGCTCCTGCTTATGGGCTGAACGAATCCGTCGATCGCTGCCCGCCATCGTCCTGTTTGCCCTTTGTGTGTTCCCAGGCCGAGATGCATGCGCGACCGAGGTGAGAATCTCGGCCAAGGCGCTGGAGCGCACGTTACGAGCTCAGCTGTTTACCGGGCCGGAGGGACGTTACTACCTCCGAGGAAACGCGAGCTCAGCCTGCTATGTGTACGCAGGCGATCCGCACATTTCTTTCCGGGGCGATCGCATCGTGGTGGAGGTGAAGACGAGAGCAAAGCTTGGGACCCCACTGCATGGAAGCTGTTTGGGTGTGGGGCTCTCTGATGTGGCTGAGGTTTCGCTGGTTCCAGACGCGGAGGGAGAGGACATTGGATTCAGGGACGCACGGGTGGAGCGTATCAGTGAGAATCGCGAGCTGAACTTCCTTATGGCGCCGTTTCTCAAGAACAAGCTGCCGGGGCAGTTGCGAATCAACGCCGCTGACCTGATGCGAAAGGTGCTGAGCGGATCGTCGCAGAAGGCGGGGTACACCTTCACGTTGAGTTCCTTAAAGCTGCATTCGCTACTGGTGCACGGGGAAGCGCTGGTACTGGATGTAGACAGCGACCTGAATGTGGATTGATCGAAGTCGAAAGTAGAAAAGGGGCAAAGCCAGTTCGCACGCAGAGATTGGAAGGGAGCTATGACGCGAGAAGATCTCTAAAACGAGAGGCGGGCTCCGAACTGGAACTGACGCGGGTCGTAGGAGGCGGTCTCCTGGCCGGCGTTGGTGTAGAGCACATTGACGTCCAGCGTGTTGTTCTTGTTGATCAGATTGAAGGCATCGGCGGTGATCTGGAGGGCGAAGTCGTGCGAGAAACTGAAGGCGCGAGCGATGCGGAGATCGGTAAAGACGGTGTAAGGGCGAATGCCGGTGTTGCGTGCAAGTGACCCGTTGAAGCCGCTGATGGCGGCGTTCGTGGGAGCGTCGATGTAGCAGGGCACGTTGAGGTAGCCGGTCGGGGAGAACCTGGAGGCGACTGGAGCGGTGCCGCAGCTCGTAGCGGCGCTGCCGGCGGCAACGGCATTGGGCCGGTCGGTGAGTGGATCGAAGTCGAAGTTTGTGTCGGCCCCAGTGACGATGTTGAACGGGCGCCCGGAAGAGACCTCGATTATGGGAGCGACGGTGAAGCCGGAGAAGACGCCCGGGAGGAAGCCGCTGCCCGAGACGTGGCCTGAGTTGTAGACGCCGGAGAGAACGAGCCGATGGCGCTGGTCGAAGGTAGACGTTGCGCGCTCAGCGTTGGGGGCGAAGTTGTTCTGCGGGGCGTCCGCGGTGGAGACGACGTCTGTCGAGTCGTCGATGGCGTGCGACCAGGTGTAGGACACGAGAAACTCGTAGTTGGAGCTGAAGCGCTTCTTCAGATTGAGAGAGACGCCGTTGTAGCTGGAGGTGCCTGTCGTGAGGTTGGGGCTCATGTCGCCGAAGGGAACAGGGACGCCCACTCCGAGGCCTGCACCTGCGGCTACCTGGCTTGCGAGAGCAACGCATCGGCCGGCACCCTGAGCGGTAAGGAATTGCGACAACGAGGTATTAAGACCGGAGCGCCGGAAAAAGTTGAGCAGCGGCGGGGCAACGTAAGGGCCAGCGGGGCCAACGCCGCAGGGAGACGTGCCGGCGGCCGTGGCTACCGTAAGCGGATTCGACGTGGGACTGGCGACGGAGTTGATGTTACCGCCGGGGAGAATGCTGGCGGTGCCCGCCTTCACAGCTGCGTTGGCGGCGCGCCAGTTATTGACGAGCAGGGCCGGATTGACGGGGTTGACGTTGATGGGGCGGTTCAGGTGCCGTCCCCCAGTGTTGTTATAAGCGACGTTGATTGAAAGATTGTGGCTCAGGTCGCGCTCGACACCGAAGGAGATCTGCTGGATGTAAGGCGTGTGGTAGTTGAGGTCGGCGGGAAGCCCTGACGGAAGAATCGCGAGGGGAAAGCCGGTCGAGAGGTAGGTCTGGTTCACGAACACGGAGGCTGGGTTGTTCGCGTCGAAGCGCTGCTGCGAAGGCTGGTAGTTCAGACCTGGCACAGGGAGGCAGTTGGCGTTGGAAAGGGAGCCCTGAAAGGCGTTGGTGGCATTGAGATTCAGAGGGCTCAAGGTGCTGGCGGCGGTACAGGGAGATCCGCCGGCGAGGATGACGAGCGGAACGGAGGCGGCGTTGAAGGTGGTTGATTGCGCCTCGAGGTTGCCGGGAGCGCGATCGTAGAAGAGGCCGTAGTTGGCGCGGAAGACGGTCTTGCCGGAGCCTGTCGGATCGTAGGTGAGACCGATGCGGGGGGCGACGTTCTGAGCCTGCAGGCGGATACCTTCCCGTACGCCATAGGCACGTTCGGCCGCGTAGGTGCCGGCGTTGAGAGCGCCCTTTGTGGGCAGGCTTTCGACATCGTAGCGGACGCCGTAGTTGAAGGTGACGTGGCTGCCGATCCGCCATGAATCTTCGAGGAACGCGCCGAGGGTCTTGAGGGTGTACTTGTACCCGGTGATGCCGATCCCTTGGACGAAGGATTGTGGAATGCCTAGGCCGTAGGCCTGCACGGGAGAGAAGCCAGGAAGACCTGCCAGTTGGGCGCTGATGTCGGTGGCGTTGAGCGCGGCAAAGGTGTAGTCACCGCCGCCGTAGAGCTGGCCCTGCTTGAGATCGATGGGGATATAGCGGAGGTCGATGCCGGCCTTGGCGGTGTGGGTGCCGCGGGTGTAGGTGAAGTTGTCCTGAAGCTGGGTCTGATCCTCGACCCGGTCGACGGTCGAGAAGGGTGTTTTGCCGAAGTAGGCGAAGCCGGGGATATTAACCGCGGTCGAGGTGCTTTGGGGGGCGAAGCGGATGGGGTGCCGGGAGAACTGGATGCGGAGTTCGTTGACCTTATTGGACCCGAGAAGAAAGGTGTGCTGGCCGAGGATGCCGAAGTCGTGGAAGGTCTGGATGGCGGTGCGGGAGAAGGAGTTCTCACCGATGTTTTGATTTGCGGCGGACTCCTGGATGCCGGAGATGTTGCTGGGGCTGACGTTGGCCCGGAGAAGCAGTTGCTGATTGCTGGTCAGCTTGTGGTCGAGCCGGAGGGAGTAGACCTCCGTCTTTTCCGAGATGGGGAAGTTGCCGGTAAGGGTGCTGAGTGGCTGAAACGAGGCGGGTATGGCATTGCCGGAGGTGACGAAGTTGGCCGCGCCTATGGTCCCAGCGAGGAATGCAGGGTTCTTTCCGGTCACCGCGAGGGCGGAGCTGGAGCCCACGAGCGACACATACTGGCGGATGCCGGGCGTGGCAGCAGGGACGGCAGAGAGGAAGGCCGCCTGTTGCGGCGTTCCCTGAATGGTCAGAGCACCGGCGGGCGCGCCGAAGAATTTACTCGCATCGATGTTGGACAGACCGAAGTTGCTGCGGCCGATCACTGAAAAGCCGGTCTCCTGACGACGGGTCATCTCAGCGGCGAGGAAGTAGAAGGTTCGGTTCGGGACGATGGCCCCACCTACGGTGAACCCAGCTTGAACGCGAGTGTAAGCGGGCTGATAGACGGTGGAGAATGGATTGGTGGCCTGGATGTACCTATTGCGGAGAAAGCCAAAGGCGCTGGCATGGGTCTGATTTGTGCCGGATTTGGTAACGATGTTGACGACGCCACCCGAGGCACGGCCGTACTCGGCGTCGAATCCATTGGTGATGATCTGGAACTCCTGGACGGCATCCTGGGATACGGTGGCGCGGGTTCCACCGGAGATGTAGTCGCCGGCATCGGCGCCATCGATGTTGATGGAGTTGGACCGTGCGCGTGCTCCTCCAAAGTTGAGACCGCTGGTCGGGATCGCACCGACGGAGGGAGCGGCGTCGCGCGCGATCTGCGAGTTGGTGAGGGTGAAGTTAATGTAGTTGCGGCCGTTCGTAGGCAGGTTCGTGATGCGGAGTTGATCGACGGTGGTGGACTGGGAGCTGCGCTGAGTCTCGATGAGGTCGGTCCCGGAGGTCACGGTAACCGTGTCGCTGCTACCGACAACCAGCGATAGGGGGAGTTCGGCTTCCTGCCCCGTGGTGAGAACGACGTTCTGCTCAACTAGCTTGCTGAAACCGGGCGAGGTAGCGGTAAGCGTGTAGGCGCCGGGGGGCAGAAGAAGGAGCTGGTAGATCCCCCGGCCGTCGCTGGTTGCACTGCGGGAGAAGCCCTTGGACGGATCCGTGAGCGTGATGACGGCACCTGGGAGGACTGCACCCTGCGGATCGCGAATGGTCCCGTTGAGCTGCGCGGTGGAGATGTTTTGGGCGCCAGCCATGAGGTTGAACAACGTAAAAATTGCAACCAAGGTCACCAGGAAGAGCGTCAGCCTGTGAGTAGACATGAGGAGTGCTCCAGTGCGATGGATGGCTGGTCAAGCAGTCGAGCGCGTGTTTGCCGGAATACAGCAACACATCTTTTACATGAATGGGTATTCAGTTTGCAAGGAGATGCCGGTCATAGCAGCGTATGCAGAGCACGGACGGATGCGGTGCATCTCACTGGTATCGGAACGTAGAGGATGCGAAAGAGGGACCTGTGATCGAAGCAGTGCTGTGTGACATTGACGGGACGCTGGTGCAAAGCAATTGGCTGCATGCGGCGGCGTGGAAGGATGCGTTCGCCGGCATGGGGATCGAAGTGGGCTTGGAAGACGTCCGACGGCAGATCGGGAAGGGTGGGGACGAGTTGATTCCAGTCTTTGTCCCGTGGTGGCGTCGGACGGCCGTGGAGGAGCCGCTGAAGGCATACCGGAAGTTAATCTTTCAGCAGGACTACCTTTCGCAGGTGAGACCGCTGCCGAGAGTCCGGGAGTTCCTCATACGACTTAGGGATGCGGGGATTCGGCTCTCCCTGGCCAGTTCAGCCGATCGAGAGCAGCTAGAGACCTATAAAAGAATTGCGCAGATGGAAGACTTGATCGAGGAGAGTTCGTCGGCGGATGATGCCAATCGGTCGAAGCCGCATCCCGACATTTTCCAGGCGACGTTGAGGAAGCTTGGTCTGCCAGCAAGCAGGGTCCTCGCGCTTGGAGACACGCCCTACGATGCAGAGGCTGCGGGCAAGGCTGGCATTTCGACGATCGGGGTCACCACGGGTGGATGGTCCAAGGAGGAGCTGCTGGAAGCAGGTTGCATCGAGGTGTACACCGACGTCGCGGAGCTGCTGGAGCGGTTCGAGGAGAGTGCCTTCAAGCGCTAGATGGTAGAGGCCCGCGGTGTGCCAAACGTGCGCTGGCCGTGGCGGCAGAGGGGTAGCAGGGGACAGACGGGACACTGTGGTTCGGCGAAGGTGCAGAGCGTCTGCCCGTGTATTTTGAACAGCGAATGGTGCTCATCCAACATCTCCGCGTTCCAGTTCTCGGGGACCATGCGCATGAGCAGGTCTTCGGTACGCTGCGGCTCCGACCGCGGTGTGAGGCCGATGCGATGCACGATTCGAAGGTGGTGGCCGTCTAGCGAAATCGCCCGGCGCCGAAGGGTTGAGAAATTGACGACGGCAGCAGACACCTGCGGCCCGACACCCTCGAAGCTCTCAAGCCATGCCCGGATCTTCTCGGTGCGGTAGCTGGCGAGAAAGTCTAGCGTGAGCGCACCGTAGCGAGCTGTGATCTGCTGCAGGGCAAGCTTGAGGCGAGGCGCCTTGATCTCGGGAAAGGTGACGACCTGGATAGCCTCTTCAATGTCGTGAAGAGGCGCGTCTCGAACAGCCTCCCAACCGGGGCCAAAGCGTGTTTCGAGGTCCCGCATCACCTGTTGGGAGGCGGGCGTCTTCGTGCGGGCACTGAGAAGCGAGTAGACAAACTGCTTGAGCGGGTTCCACGGAATCCGTGGCTTCGGCTGGCCGTAGTAGCCGAGCAGAAGCCGATGTATGTGGGGCAGGCGATCGGGATCGAAGGGGGCGGCAGGTGGTGGGATGTGGGCGTCGGGGAAGAGGGGCGCGGTCATCTGCCCCATTTGGATGCGCGCCTATGCGTTGCGGGTGATGCCGAGCTGTGGACCGCGGGAGTCCTGGATACCCCAGGCCATGCGAGGGGTGTTGTGGGCAATGCCAAGCTGGCCGTCGGGGCCGATGAGGATGATGCCACCGTGGCCGCCGAGGCGCCGGTAGAGGTAGGCGATAGCGTCTGTCGCAGCCTCTTGTGGGCTCTGTCCGGCGGCGACACGGTCGACTGCCCACTTGCCGAGGACGAGCTTCATGATGGGCTCGCCCCATCCGGTGAGAGAGACGGCTGCGGACTGATTGTCGGCATAGCAGCCGCAGCCGATGAGGGACGAGTCGCCGACACGGCCGGGGGCTTTGGAGAGCGTTCCACCGGTGCTGGTTCCAGCAGCCAGGTTGCCGTGTGTATCAATGGCGACGGCTCCCACAGTGTCGTGTGAGTTCTGGGTCGGAGGTGCGGAGGTGAATTCAGAGTTGCCGGAGAAGATCGCATCTGAAGCACCTTCCATCTCTGCCTTTTGGAAGGCAACGAGGCGGTCGCGCTCGCGCGGGATGATGAGCTCGGTGTTGTCGATCAGGGCCATGCCGTGCTGGCGGGCGAACCGTTCCGCGCCCGTTCCGACGAAGTAGACATGCGGCGAATGATCGAGAACAAGCCTGGCTGCGGCAATGGGGTTTCGGACACGCTCGACGCAGGCAACACCGCCGGTGCGCAGGTTCTCCCCGTTCATCAGGAGCGCGTCAAGTTGAACACGTCCATCCTTTGTGAGGAAGGAGCCGCGGCCAGCATCGAAGGTGTCGTCGTCCTCCATGACCGTCACTGCGATTTGAACGGCATCGATTGCGGGCGCGCCTTTGCCGAGGGCGGTGTAACCGGCATCGAGAGCAGCCGCGATACCGCGCTCGTGTGCGGACACTGCGTCATCGGGCATCGCCCACGCGCCGCCGTGAACTAGAAGGGTAGGGCGATGCCCGGCTGGCTGACCTTTGTTCATGCATCTCAGAGTCTACGGGAGGAGGCGAGGGCGATGCCATCCAGCGTGATCGCAGCCATGCACTACAACCCGGAGACGCGGGTGTTGATGATTGTTTACCGCGGGGATCGGGGGCGATACCGATACTTCGACGTTACACCGGAGGAGTGGAGCGGGTTTCAGGCGGCGCCCTCGAAAGGGTCTTACCTGAACGGGGTCTTCAAGGAGCGGGGGCATCGGTACGAGAAGGTACAGGCTGACAGTCGAGCTTCGGCCGTTGATTAACTTTCAAAGCTTCGGCGAGGAACATCAGTGGCTCTGAGAGGCTCCCGATTTCGCTGCTCGCGAGGAACACGTCACTAGTCGGCAGATATGTCCCGAAGCGGTCTCGCGCGCTGGGTAATGAGGTAGGTGTAACGAATGCGGTGGATGACGGTAACGGTAGAGAAGACGGCCAGCACCCAAAGGGCGGGGGCCATGAGACCCCACCGATTGAACAGGGCTCCCAAGATGATGAGGACGACCCGCTCGGGACGCTCCATAAAACCTACTTTGCAGGAGCCAATGAGGGCTTCGGCGCGGGCGCGCGTGTAGCTGACCATGAGCGCCGCTGTCATGACGAAGGCTACCAGCACGACGTAGAAGAAGCGATTGCCGCGCGCGTAGAAGACGAGCAGGCCGAAGAAGAGTGCCACGTCGGAGTAGCGGTCGATGACGGAATCGAAGAAGGCGCCGAAGACGGAGACCTGATTGGTCTGCCGGGCGACACGGCCATCGACCATATCGAAGATGCCCGCGCCGATGATTACAAGACCAGCGTAGAGGAACATGCGATCCGCGTTGGATGCTCGCGCATACCCGAAGAAGATCGCCGCAACAATGTTGATGAGCAGGCCGACAAAAGTAAGCGTATTGGGCGATATGCGCGAGAGCGCGAGACCGTTGACGATCTTCTGCAGCAGCCAACCGCTGCCTTTACCGAATGCGCTTGTCCAGGTCATTGAGTCGCGAAAAGAACAGTCTAGCGCAGGGTGGCGGGGAAGACCGGTCAGGGTGCCTGCGGCGCGCTATGGCGGAAGGTGGGCGGCATGCGCCTGGTATACGGGTCGCTACTCGGCTACCTCATGAATGGTGGAGAGCTTGAGCACTTCGAGCTCGCGCTTGCCGTTGGGAGTTACGACTATAGCGATGTCGCCAAGTTCTTTTCCAACCAGGGAGCGACCGATCGGAGAGGTGGTGGAGATCAGGCCCTGAGCGACGTCGGACTCTTCACTGGTCACGAGCTTGTAGGTGAGTTCTTCGTTCTTTGTCGAATCAAAGACCACCACCGTAGATCCGAAGCCGACCTTGCCGTGGGGAATGTTCGCGAGATTGACCATGGCGAGTTCGCCCATACGCTTCTTCAACTGGCCGAGACGTGCGTTGACAAATTCCTGGCGCTGTTTGGCTGAGTGGTACTCGGCATTTTCGGAGAGATCGCCCAGGGCGACCGCCTTTTTTATTTCAGCGGGGAGTTCGGTGGTGAGCTCGTATTCAAGCTGCGTGATCTGTTCCTGGAGCTTTTTCTTGATGTGTTCGGGCATGGGACTCTTTTGCATCACCGGCCAGTGCGCGTCAGCGCGGCGGCCGAGAATGGAAGTGAAAGGAGAATTATACGGGGACGCCTCCGGTCGATACCGAGCCTGCAAGGGGAGCTGCCCTGCCGACGCGGCCCATAGTCAACCGTCGATTTCGAGACCGGGCGGGGGTGGCAGAAGAGGAGGGGCCGATATAGCGAGGAAGGACTCGAGAAGGATGACGGCGGCGATTTGATCGATGACTGCAGTGCGCTGCTGGCGACTACTCCTGTTATGGCGTAAAGGATGTGAGCGGTCGAGCAAGGCGTGAGCTTCTGCGGAGGTGAAACGCTCATCGATGAAGTGGAAACGGAGGCTGGGGTGCTGGTTCCGCATAGCCTCGGCAAAGGTTTGAACTTTGATCGCTTGCGGGCTGAGTTCGCCAGAGGGGTAGAGCGGAAGGCCGATCACGAGCTCGGTTACGGCGTGCTTGCGCAAAACGCGAGCGATGGACTTCAGGTCGGCCCGCAGGTGGGTGCGATGAAGGGTAAAGAGCGGCTGCGCGGTGTAGCCGAGAGGATCCGAGACGGCGAGCCCGATGCGCCGGTCACCGACATCGAGGGCCAGAATCCGGCGTGGAGGCGCCGAAACTTTTCCGAGTGCCAAGCCGGAAGATGGCTCGTGGACCTCTGCAGAATCTGTCACGTCGACAGTTTATAGCCGAGCGGAGCGATAAGACTCGACAAGCTTCGCCACTTAGAATAGAGGCTCCCTGCCGTAACGGGCGGTGAGGTGGCTTTGAAGACACTTCGATTCTTGCTCTTGCTCTGTCTCCTGCTATCTGCGTTCACGGGCTACCTATTTCTGGTTCCCTATGGACCGCAGACCGAGACCTTCGTTGATATCCCGAGCGGAACGGGCACACCGCGGATTGGCGCGCTGCTGGAGGAGCACCATGTTGTCCGGAGCCGGTACGGGTTTGACCTGCTTCGACTAATCAAAGGTGGGCGCCTGCGCGCGGGCGAGTACAGGTTTGACCGCTCCGCTCCGATGACAGAGGTCTATGCGCGGGTGGTGCGCGGGGATGTGTTTACGCGCACGCTGGTGATTCCTCCGGGGTACAACATCTTCGACATCGCACAAGCAGTAGAGCAGGCGGGGCTGGGATCGCGAGAGACGTTTCTGGCTGCGGAACGCGCCGATACGTCTCTGGTCCAAACGTGGAATCCGCAAGCGTTGTCGCTCGAAGGCTTTCTGTACCCGGACACATATCGATTCAGTCGGCACTCTACACCCGAGACGATGTTAGGAACGATGGTTAGGCGATGGGAGCGAGCGGTAGATCAGCTACGGCCGGAGACGGCGCCGGGGTCACCCGATGCCCCTGGGGCGGGCGCCGGGAGACAGGTCAATTGGAAGCAGGCTATGACCATCGCATCGCTGATTGAGAGAGAGGTAGCTGAACCGAGCGAACGTCCGCTGGTTGCAAGCGTTTTTGTGAATCGGCTTCGGAAGGGGATGCCGCTGCAAACTGACCCCGCCGTGATCTATGCGGCATTGCTGACTGGCCGGTATCGAGGGACGATCTATGCCTCGGACCTGCAGTTTGACTCTGCTTACAACACGTATCGACACGCGGGGCTTCCTCCAGGACCGATCTGCAACCCCGGACTCGCTTCTATCAGAGCAGCGCTTGTCCCCGCGCAGACCGACTTTCTTTACTTTGTCAGCGACGCTGCGGGGCACAGCCGGTTTGCATCCACGATGCAGGAGCACAGCAGGAATGTCGGACAATACCGGAGCGCGAAGGTGCCTTGAGCGGGCTTGAGAGAGGAGGACCCAGGCTCTTTAAGAGCCTTCTCTGGAGGAGCGAACATCTAAACCGCAATCCGCGGATCCCGGGTCCCGTAAGAGGGGACTCCGGGTCAAAAAGATATACTGGCTGCTCGTGTTCATGCGAAAAATTTCTGGCTGGCTCCTTCTTCTGCTAGCTCCGGCACTGACCGGATGTCTCACGCGCACGCGCCTTGTGCGCAAGACGAGGCCAGCGGACGTGGTCCAGAATGCGACACTCGACCAACTGCTGACCAGGATGAACGTGCGATATGACGCGATCCGCACAATGAACGCGTCGGTGGAGATTGCTGCCAGCACTGGTGGAGCGCGCACGGGCGAGGTGAAGGACCACACCAGCCTTCGGGGTTACATCTTTTTGCGCAAGCCGGAGGAGCTGCGCGTACTCCTTCAGTTGCCAGTAATCGGAAGCAAGGCGCTGGATATGGTGAGCGACGGCAAGAATTTCAAGCTGCTCATCCCGCCCAAGAACCGGGCCGTAGTGGGACCGAATGAGGTAGGCGATGCCTCCGCGAACGGTCTCGAAAATCTGCGTCCCTATGTCTTCTTCGATTCGCTGCTGGTGAAGAGTCTGGGCTCGCACCAGATCGTCTCCTTAACACAGGATATCCGGTTGATCGAGCCGGCCGACAAGAAGAAGGATCTGATCGAGGAGCCTGACTACGACATCGAGATATTGGCGCAACCACAGGGGCAGACGGTCCACACGGCACGCGTCGTGCATGTAAGCAGGGCGAATCTGCTGCCGTACCAACAAGATATTTATGACGCTTCCGGTCGTGTCGCAACGCGCGCGACCTACTCCGGGTACCAAAGATTCGGCGACATTGACTTTCCCACAGTTATTGTCATCACTCGTCCCCTCGATGAATACAGTCTGACGCTGACGGTCACAAAGGTCGTGTTCAACGACAAGTTAGACGATGATCAGTTTGAGCTGAAGATTCCGGAGAACGTCCCGATCCAACACGTGAAGTGAGCCCATTTAGAGCTTTGCGCGAGCGGCGTGCGCGCGAATGGCTTCGTTGATCGACAGTGCCAAAGCGAGAGCGCGGCGGCCATCCTCTCCGGTCACAACCGGCGCGGCTCCGGTCTGAATGGTAGTCACAAACGATTCGATCTCCAAGCGCAGAGGTTCGCCGCATGCCACCTCTACGTTGTGGAGAGACAGACCTGGGCTCGCATGGAAAGCTCCCGAGGTCGCCTGCGCCAAAGCAGCATGAAGGACTGAGTCTGGAGTTGCAGCTTCGTCGACACCAATCAGGAGCAGGTCTTGGCGCGCGAAGTCCAAGGAAAGGTATTCGCGTGGCTGGAAGAAGCGCAATTTGCGGACACGCTCCGTACTCACGCGGCTGGCGGTGAAGTTGGCAATGCAACCATTCTCGAACTCGAGACGTACGTTGGCTATGTCCGCCTTGCCCGAGAGAATAGGAAGGCCGACGGCGCGGATCTCGCGGACGGGTGAATCGACGAAGCTGAGGACAATGTCCAGATCGTGAATCATCAGATCGAGAACGACGTCGACGTCGAGGGATCGTGGCGTGAAGATACTAAGACGGTGAGCCTCGAAAAACATCGGTCGATTGAGGCGCATCCGGGCCGCCGCTACGGCCGGGTTGAACCGCTCGAGATGCCCTGTCTGAACGTGGGCCGAGTGCCTGCTTGCGAGTGACAGGATGCGATCGGCATCTTCAAGGGATGCAGCGAGCGGCTTTTCAATGAGGCAGTGAACCCCAGCCGTCAACAGTGGTTCTGCTGCGGCGGCATGGTGGTTTGTGGGCACGCAGATGGAGGCCGCATCGGGTGCGCCTAGTACCTGGAGAGCCGCGGCGATTGACGGGAAGGCTGGGACGCCGAAGTCGGCGGATGCCCGGGAGAGCGCCGCCGGATCCGAGTCGACCGCCGCAACGATTGTGAGTGGAAGCCCGGCAGAGGCGAGCTCACGATAAACCCGAAGGTGATTCCGCCCGAAGGCCCCCGCGCCGACGACGAAGACGCGTAGAGGTCTGGAGGGCTCTGCCGTCATTTCGCGGAAGGGGTCGTAGCCGATGGTCCGCTCGTCTCTACCGCATGACGGCAACGGGCATACAGCTCCAGGAGCTGCGTTACCTGGTCCTCTGGTTTGCTGGAAGATGTGGCACCGAAGCCGGTGGAGCCGGGCGATTTGCTGCCCACATGAGCGGCAGAGGCGACGAATTTCAGTAGATCAAGAGCGATGTCTTCGGTGCGGCGCGCCGTGGGGGTGGAGCTAGGTGATTCCATTCAGTTCCTCGTTTCCTTGGGTCATGGTAGCGGCGGTCGCGTGGCGGCGCAATGGGCGCCGGTTATGGGGTGAGGTGAGCCTGGGCGCGCAAACCGCAGAGCACATCGTAGGGAATCGTTTCGGCAATCCGGGCATGGTCCTCCGCGGTAGAACTTTCACCCAGCAGAGTGACCTCATCCCCTACCAAGGTCTCGGGGGTGGCGGTGACGTCGACCGTGGTGAGATTCATCGAGATACGGCCAAGGATCGGGGCCCGCTGACCATGGACAACTACCCATCCACCGGATCGGGTATCGCTTCCGGAGAGCTCGCGGCGAAGGCCATCCGCGTATCCGACGGGAAGGAGAGCAAGGCGCAGCTTCTGCGGTGCGGTGTATGTGGCGTTGTACCCGATAGTCGAGCCGGGGGACACATCCTCCAGGGCGATCACGCGTGACTTCCAGGAGAGGACCGGAGCGAGTTCACCCCCGAGTGCGCTAGGCGCGCTCTCCAGCGGCAGGCAATAGCCGTAGAGGGCAAGGCCGGTCCGAACCATCGGACGGGCGCTCATTCCCGAAGCGATGCGTTGAAGCCAGGGAAGCAAGAGGCCCTCGTCGAGGAAGGACGAGTTGCCCGCGTGTATCCATGCGGGGCGGAGACCGTGAGCCGCGATCTGGTGAAGGGCAGTCTCAAACCGTTCCTGCTGAAGGGTAGTCAGGAGCGAACCGGAAACCTCCGCCGATGCGAAGTGCGTCAGTATGCCTTCGAGGGAGACTCCCGGGCATGTAGAGAGCCGATCGAGGAACGCTTCGAGGGCGAGACCTGGAGAGACGCCCTGCCGCGACATCCCTGTGTCGATCTCGAGGTGAACGGGGAGAGTTGCTGTTGCCTGCGCGGACTTTGACAGCCAAAGCAGATGATCTTGAGACCAGACGACCGGTGTGAGATCGTGCTCCACGAGCTTGTGGACATCATCGGGAAGGAGCCCGCACATTACGAGAATACGGGGCTGCAGCCGTGGAGTATCGGCGGGCCGTAGGAGCGAGTGCCCCAATGAGCGTCGAACCAGAAGGCCCTCGTCAACATCGGTTACACCAAGCCAGGAAGCGCCGGCAGAGGCCAGCACCGGTGCGCATAGATCGGCTCCGTGACCATAAGCGCGCGCTTTGACCACAGCCAGGACTGATACGTTTTGCCCATTCAGGGTCCCCGCTCGAACGAGGGCCGCGTAATTTTGCCGCAAACGCCGCTCAGAGATCTCTAACCAGCTCTTGGCACCGTGCATGTCGCTTATCGTACCTTTTGGCGCAGTCAGATTACCTTACGCGCAGGTTCCCTTTGTCTTGACGGGTTCATCGAGCTGGTGGATTGGGATCAGCTCCTGCAGCTGACTTCTTCTTGCTGGAACGGCGCCGACCTCTGTGCGCCATCATGCCTCCTCTTTCGGCATCTCTTCATCCGGCGATCCCGTGCCATGCAACTCAATCGCGGTTGTCACCGCGTTTGCCACCGAGGTGAGCTGCTCTTTCTGCTGATCGCTCACCTGGCGAGGCCTTGTATCGAGGACGCACAGCGACCCAAGGACCTGACCGTCATGAGCCTTGAGCGGGGCGCCGGCGTAGAAACGGATTCCTTTGCTCTTCAGGAAGGGATCGTTGGCGAACTCTTCTACTTCCCCAGTGTCAGGGATCACCCGACTTGCGTCAGCGAAGACGATCCTACTGCATATGGAGAGATCCCGACTAGAATCGACGGCGATCAGAGTGTCTTCCGGCAGGCCACACTGGGCCTCCCAAAAGCGCCTCTTGCCATCCGCCACGGTTATGAGAGCAATGGGCGCGTCGAAGGAGCGCGCAAGATTGTTGGCTAGTTGTTTGAAGACTTCTTCCTCGGGTCTATCGAAGACATCCACCTGCCGCAACTCGCGCACGGTCTCGTGGAGATCCTTACCCGCCTTTGTCTCTAGAGGGCTCGGGGGAGCAGCGTCGACCGCAGTTGTCTCTGGGTAGAGAAGCGACCCGAGGTACTCCCTCATCAGCTGCAACGAGCACACCACGTGCTGTGCGTCCTCCATCGGGATGCGGCTGCGCAGGTTTGCGAGATTGGTTTGCTCACTGAGCACACACGCGACGACCACGGCATCGGGGAAGCGAGTGCGAACCTGGTGGCACCGCAACCGTATGTGCCGGATTGCTCGAGGTGGCACCCCAACGACGCAGATTACCTCCGGCTTCACGGCCTCTATGAGGTTCAGCAGATCTGGTGTCGGGGCATCAGCGGCGATGACACGGACCGACGCCGTTTCAGTTAGAACCTGCAGTGCGAGCTGGCACGCGACCTCATCGCCGAAGTCTCTCGCCGGCACGCACACAACTTGCTTTGCCGGCTTGGACGAGGCCGCGGCGACTGTTGCCGCTTTGCTGGTGACTTCCTCGGCAACCTCTTCGAGTGCCTGCAATATCTCCTCAGCGCGCAGCCCGGTCATCTCCTCAGAGTGCCTCGCCTCTTCGACCAAGGTCAGGGTAGGGATGAGGATAGCGTCGTACACTTCCTCTCGCGACTTCTCCTTGAGCGCCTCTTCGACGAGAGCACTCGCCTCAGCGGTATCAGAGGCCAGCATGCGTTGGTAAAAGCGCTCCGCTGAGACAAGGGCAGTCTCCTCTCCAAACAAGACATCCAGGTAGCGAAGCTGCGGAACCTGCCGCCCAATCACAACCAGGCACACCGTAAGCGGAGTCGATAGCAGCAGCCCGGGTAGCCCCCAAAGAAGAGTCCAGAAGATCGCCGCCACCAGGATGGCCATGGCAGAGATTCCCGTTGATGCTCCATACAGCAGGGGCTCGACAAAGTTCGCGGTAACCAACTCCAGAAGCAGATACATCGCAATTGCCCAGGCCAACGGGGTCCAATTTGGCGAGATTGCGATGGAGAGAAGAAGGGGGCCTGCCGCGGCCATCAGAATTCCAATGTAGGGAACGAAACGGAGAACGCACGTGAACACCGCCCAAAGGAGCGGATTCGGAACACCGATCGCCCAGAGCGACAGGCCAACAACGGTCCCGTAGCACAGGTTGACGACGAACTGCATCTGGAGATAACGGCTAACGCGGCGGCTCGCGTCCTCCATTGCCGTGGTGGTGACGTGCATCCTACCGCTTCCGGCAAGCCTCAGACCACGGTCCCGCAGATCGTCCCGGCCTAGCAGCATAAAAACTAGAAAGATTACGACGATAAGCGTCGTTGTAAGTGGATGGACCAGCGGCATCATCGTGTGTCCCGCTACCGTCAGCATCGACTCTTCCGGTTCTTCGATTCTGACCGGGAGGGGCTGGGCGTTCTTTGCGGCGGCGTCCTGCGGGGACGGGTTGGAGTGGGCCGATGCGCGGTGTTTCGGGGTGACCGAGACGATCGGCGGCGCCGCGGCATCTCCGTTTGTAATTTGCTTGCCGACACTCGTCAGCATCTCCACCGTGCTGCTCAGCTTTCCGGCAGAGTTGAGGTGCAGCGATATGATTTTGGTGGTGACATTCTGCTGGAATCTGGGCAGCTCCACGGCAAGGTTGTAGATCTGCCCCAGCATCACCCAGCTCAGGGCTACAACCCCCGCCAGCGATAGAAGGATGACTACAAGTGCCGCGGGCGTCCGTTTCAGACCCCAGCGCTCGAGCCGGGTTGCTGCGGGTGCGAGAAGGAAAGCGAGGAGGCCGGCGAGAGATAAAGGAACAAATACCTCGCGAGCGAAGTACAGCACCGCCACAATCATGATGCCCGTGAGAAGCGTTGTATCGGTGCCCTTCAACTTCTCGCGAGCTTCACTCAACAGTCTGGCGCTGGGCGCTGGTCGGTCAGTGACCTGGTCACCGTCGCCTAGACTTGCAGCTTCGTCGTCGGTTGGACCGGCAGAGTTTGCGGGTAATGTCGCCATAAGCTTTGGATGGTGAAAAGGCCACGAACGCCGATCGATCTCGCTCCTTCTCGAGAAGGACCCCTGCCGATGATACCTTCGGTTTCAGAAGTCCAGCACTATCTGTGAGTAGACAGGATGGCGGAAGGTCGCCTGAAGCGCTTCTTTCAGGGGTGTCGCCCGGACGTTGAAGATGGCCGGCCAGTCGATGACCTCGAAGATATCTGGAGTGACAAGAGCTTCGAGCTGGCTGGTTGTAAAGGCGGGATCCTTGTCAAACAAGGCGTTCGCTTTAAGCAACAACCAGAAGAGGGAATAAGGCACCCTCTGGATCCGTGTTTGAGCCCCCACAGCCCCTTTCACCAGCTTGATGAGATCGATGTAGTCGATAAGCTCCATTCCGGTGATGTCATAGGAGCCCGTCAACTCTGTCTGCAGAGCCGATGTGATGATGTCGGAGAAGTCACTGGCATAGAGCGGTTGACGTAGGTACCGCCCGCTACCTGGGACAGGGAAGATCGGGGCTCGTTGCATGAAGCGCCCGAGCCAGCCCAAGTGCTTGCGATCGAACCAGCCGAACATCAGAGTGGGGCGAAGAACGATCTGCTTTATCCCGGAGTTAGCAACGAGGGCCTCCTGGGCCTTCTTGGTTTCGGTGTAGTGGTCGACTGCCCTCGAGCCAACCACGGAGGATGAGATGCTGACGGCGTACGGCACTTTATAGAGGAGGGCAGCTTCAAGGAGACGCTCGGTTGCGAGGATGTTATTCCGAACGAAATCCTCGGCGTAGAGCCCTCCAATCTGCGCATGTCCCACGACCAAATGGGTGCAGCCTTCAAGCTCCTTTTGCCAAGCGTCAGAGGTCGCCAGGTCTTCGATCACAACGCGAATCTCGGGATGTTGCGCCCGCAGGATCTCAGCGTTGACTCTGTGCTTGTCTATAGCAACGATTTCACCGAGGGCCTTTGCTTTGAGCCGGGGGAGAAGATTCTGCCCGACCAGACCAGCTGCCCCAGTGATGACGATCTTCTTTTGCATGTATGCCAAGGGTAAAGGGAGCGACGTGCCGGGTCCAGCGACCGGCTCTGCCTTGCACGGATGTCACCAACTCTCAACGCTTTACCCTGAGTGGCTCTGACGGCAATCACGGGCCACTGTTGAGCATGGGGACGGTGTGGTCGGAACTCGTGCGAGTAAAAATCGCAGAAGGTCGTAATCCAATGCTGGAGCTAAGCCGGCCCGCGGCTTCTTCCCGTGGTATCGTTTTGCTCAACACTGGGCCTTCTTGTTCGAAAGGAAGTGCAGCATGCCCGCATCTCCCTCCAAAGCTCTGAAAGCTCTCGCCATTGTTGCGACGACAAGTGCGGCCGGCTTTGCCGTGTACAAATTGCAAACGAATACAACGTTGAAGCGGAAACTCTCCAACGCCTTCACCGAAGGTGCACCCTGATTGACCAGAGGTACGGTTGAAGCACTCTTCCTACGCCTGTGGGTCTGGTAGTGCTTATAGGGCTTCGGAACAAGCTTCGCAGTTCCAATTTCTTCCATACCGAGACTGCGGCACGCGACCTGCCATCGCCCGGCGCCTCAGCCGGAGGTGGCGCACTTCCGCTCTGCCGATGGCACTTCCAATGATCTCAGGTGCCCCTTCATGGGTGCAGCCGGCACTCGCTTCGGCCGTAACATTCCGATCAAGCAGACTTACCAAAAGTCCGCCTCGACCATCATGACGCCCAGTCCGCGCACTGTCTCAACGGAACTTCTTACCCGGAAGCAGTTCACCCCTGCGCCGACGCTGAACCTGCTCGCAGCGGCCTGGCTCCAGTTTCAGATTCGCGATTGGTTCAGCCACGGTAAGAGCACCAAGAGGAACCCTGGAAGGTGCCTCTCGGCCCGGGTGATACATGGCATGAGATCCCATGACGATCCTGCGGACGATGCCTGACCCCACCCGTACATCTGCGGATGCGGGCTTACCCGACACCCACATCAACACCGAAACCCACTGGTGGGACGCGTCGCAACTCTATGGCAGCACTCCGGAATACCGCGATGAGGTACGCACCCGGGACGGCGGTAAGATCCACATTGGCAAAGACCACCTTGTTCATCCTGATCGGAACTCTCTGGTGCAGCTCCAGTCGGCCTCACTCGCCGGATGGTGGCTCGGCCTGGAGCTCTTCTTCACCCTCTTCACCCTGGAGCACAACGCCATTTGCGATCGGCTGAGACAGCAGTATCCGGAGTGGTCGGATGACAGTCTCTTCGAGCATGCTCGCCTAATCAACGCCGCCCTGCTCGCGAAGATACACACCGTCGAGTGGACCACAGCCATTCTTGGACACCCGGCGTTGCAAATCGGCATGCGCTCAAACTGGTGGGGCCTAGCCGGCGAGCATATCCAAAACCTCTTCGGGCGCCTCAGCAAGAGTGAGTTGATAAGCGGCATTCCCGGTTCCGATACCGACCAGTTCGGCGTCCCTACTCCCTCACCGAAGAGTTCGTCGCGGTGTACCGCATGCATCCACTTATTCCAGACGACATCACGTTCTGGTCCTTAGCCAGTGGCGACGTCCTTCAGCGGCTTGGATTCCAGCAGATTGCCGGGAACGATGCGCAGAATATCTGCAACAGCATCCACGTGCAGGACATCTTCTACTCCTTTGGCCTTATGAATCCCGGTTCCGTGCAGCTGCACAATTATCCGAACGCCCTTCAGAACTTCATTCGGCCGGACGGCATCCAGATTGACCTCGCCGCCAACGACATTCTGCGCTGCCGTGAACTTGGTGTGCCACGGTACACCAAGTTCCGGGAGCTCTTCCACCTGAAGCCCGTACGAACTTTCGAAGACCTTACCGAGAATCCGGAATGGCGCGAGGAGATCCGCCGCGTTTACTCGAATGACATCGATACAGTGGACCTGATCGTTGGTCTGTTCGCCGAGACGCCTTCGAAGGGTTTCGGCTTTAGTGACACGGCATTCCGCATCTTCGTACTCATGGCCTCGCGCAGGCTGAACAGCGATCGCTTCTTCACCACTGACTACACCGAAGAGGTCTACAGCAAGGCCGGCATGGATTGGATACGCGATAACGCTATGTCTACGGTCTTGCTTCGTCACCTTCCGGGTCTTGCCCCGTCCCTCGAAGGGGTACAGAATGCCTTCGCACCATGGAAGCGAGTCGCTCACTAAGCTTCGCGTCGTGTTGATTGCCAAGGCTCTAAGAGCTTGTTGAAATAGCTTTTGGCCGGGATGCGATTGTTAGTAGAAGACGTGATTGGGGCGGTGGTGTGTTGTGCCGGGGCGCTGAGGTCCTCTCAGGAGAGGGGTTTTTGGACAG
>JAABUK010000341.1_pt1 | contig 102644 bp, 61 predicted proteins | sample 5559141 | NCBI WGS metagenome assembly JAABUK01 (sample SAMN10711869, study PRJNA513367) | rock metagenome | isolation source: Antarctica rocks | place: Antarctica: Victoria Land, Pudding Butte nord | collected 2016-01-03
CCCTAACCCTAACCCTAACCCTAACCCTAACCCTAACCCTAACCCTAACCCTAACCCTAACCCTAACCCTAACCCTAACCCTAACCCTAACCCTAACCCTAACCCTAACCCTAACCCTAAACGGAAAATATAAACTTTACGTAGTTTATAGAGCGCTTTTAAAAATCTCTTTATATCTTATTATATATCGGTTATTATTATTAATATACTAGTAATCTTTTCGCCCTCCGTTTATTATCGACGACGTTTTTTATTACCCGCTTCCGTCTCTTCCGATAAATTATTACTACTAGTAGAGGTAGGGGTAGAGGCGGAGGAAGAATTTAAAGAGAAAGAAGTAGAGACTAATTTATTTAAGGCTATACGAGGGCGGAGATTTAAAGTAGAGGTACGGCGCGTTTATTTAAATAAACGGTTTATAATCTTTATATATAACGGAGATAAACGGGGAGGCGATATTAAGGGGCTAGATAATAAACTAGTAAATAATAATATAATTTCTATTTTAATATAATTTATAACGCGGATTATTAATATTAAAAATTAATATTAATAGTTAATATAGGATTATTATAATTAAGATTAAAATAACGGAGTTAAATAAAACCGCGCCGCGCGGTTTTACTCTATAACTAATAATATCCTATATTATTTATATAACTTAATACTAGCGCCCTTTAATCTTATTATTCGCCTACCGAAAAAAACTACTCTCGTTATAAAATCTCTTCTCCGTTTATTTTACCCTACTTTAGGCTACCTTAAATAATTTTAATATTTTTAAATAATATCCTTAGATAACCTTCTATACGCGCCCTCGGTTAATTTTTAATAGTAAATTAATATAACCCTAGACGACTAGGTCCTCCTAAATTATTCTATATATTAATATTTAATTAACGGGTAATATTAAAACGAGTTAAATACCGGCTAAAAATCGATAAAGAATTAAACTAAATTTATTTAATAATTTTAATAATATAAGATTTACCGCCGTTTACTTTAAGTAAATAAAGGCGAGATTTAATTATTTATTAAACTCCTTATTATTTAAGGTCTCGTTATCTTCTCTTATCTCTATAAATTATAGGAGGATAATTCTTTGGAGGGTAATATCTAGGCGGCCTAATATTAAATTATATAATATTTTAGGCCGAGTAATCCTTACGTCTCTACGCGTATATAATATTAGAACGAATTAATTATAATTAACCGTATCTACTAGCTCCTAGATTTTATTTATTTTATATATATAGTTATTTATTATTTTTCCCCGCCTCTTTACCCTCTTTTATTATTCGGTTATATTTTTATAGAAATCTAAAATAATCTCCGTATAATTATTAATAGTCTCGTTATTAAGAGATACTAATCTTTATATAATATTAACTCTATATTTATAGGCGAGATATTTAGGTATATTTATATCGATATATTAAAAAAAAATCGAATCTCTAGGCCGAGTATATTTAATATAATAAGGATATGAAACTAGTCGGTAATTATAATTAGGTCGTAGGTATATATATAAAATCTAATATATCGGATTTTATCGGATAATTTATTATATTAATAAATAAAATATTATCCGTAGTTACTTTTTATTAGGTTATCCGTTCCGCTTTATTTAATAATAAAAATATATATCGAACTCCTCTATTATAATATCTTTAATTTTAACTTTAGAGTTACCCTCTAAATTTACCCCCGTTTATAATTAATTAAATATATCTTTAATAATAACGTTGCCCGTCTTTTTCTAGGTATTCTATACTTCTAGCCCTTTTATTTTACGAATAATAAACCGCGATATTTAATTAATTAAGAATACTTTAATACTCGCTTTAATCGTTCGGTATCTATAGACCCTATATTTATTATTATTTATTTATAATCGGGTTATTATTCGTTATTAATTTTTAATAACTACGTTAATCTTGAAAGTATCTATATTACTTCGATAATACTAGTATTTAATTAATCGTAAACGGATACTCTCTTTATTTAATAATTTAATTTATAGGCCGAAATATCTAGTTATAATATATAAATATATATAATAAATATATCGTAAATCGGACCCAGTTTCTATAAATACCTAGAGGGTACCGATTTAACTAGCCTCGCTATTTATATTAATAGCCTTTAGATTTTTCTTTATTACTCGTTTAAGGGAATTAGCCTATTAAGGTATAGTTACTTTAGTAGTAAAAATATTAGTAGTGTAAAAGATATTGATTATTTATAGAGGATTTGGCCCTAATATACTAGAATCTAGCTAAGGCGCTAGTTTTATTATAGAAGTACCGAGGTTTAGTTTAGTAATATTTATATTAAAGTCTACCCCGTAATAAAACGCCCCTTTTAAAAGAAAGAAGTTAACGCCCTCGTTAATACGTTAATATAGGGTATCGTAAATAATGACGTAAGTGGCGTCTATATATAGAAATAATAGAGTAAGTAAATATATATAGTATGTCCCTAACTCTTAAATAATCGGTGCGGGGTAATCGCGGGAGTATCGTAGAGCCTTAAAACTTAATATAGAGCCGTAAAGTTTAGTTATTAAAATCGCGATAACGAGGTAAGGCGATAGGGAGGTATAGAGATAATATAACTAGGTGTCGGCGATAGCCATAAGGTTAGTATAGAAAGGGCGTATATATTTAGCGTTATCGGAGTATTAATATCGAAGGACTAGGGCCCTAAATAGTCGGTATTTTCGTATATAAAAATGAGGTCGTATAGGTACTAGCTTATAGCGAGGTAGGTATAATTAGGAGGCTCGGTAGCCTAGTAAATAACTAGGGTACACGAGAATTTAGCGAAGAGGTCGTACTCGTCGAGTAAATAGAATAAGGTGAGGTAGTTAGCGAAGTAGATATTAACGAGTAAAACGAATAAGAGTTTTAATAAAGGACGTATTAAGTAACTACGTATAATAAGCGTATTAAGGGGTTAAATCTTCTAGGGTAGAATTTCTAAAAGAGGTTATTTTAATAACTTAGTAAATAGTTAATATATCGACTGGCCTATTAAAAGGGTCGAAAGTGAGGTTTATTTAAACGTAGTAAAAGGGTCTAAATAAATAACGTATTTAATACTATAAATAAATAGTTTTGAATATTAAGTTATATTAGAGTCCTAAAGGGAGTTATAGGTAGATTAATATATATACGGAAACGTCTTAATAAATAAAGTAATCGGTATATACCGTTATTATTATTTATTAAAATATAGTTACTTTAGTAGTAAAAATATTAATAGTATAAAAGATATTAATTATTTATAGAGGATTTGGCCCTAATATACTAGAATCTAGTTAAGGCGCTAGTCCTATTATAGAAGTACCGAGGTTTAGTTTAGTAATATTTATATTAGAGTCTACCCCGTGATATAGCCGATAGGCCTATATAATTATAACCGAAATATTTAACCCGATTATTCATTCCTTAATTTTTATCGTCGTTATCGTCGTCGCTATTATCGTCGTCGCTATTATCGTCGTCGTTATTATCGTCGTCGTTATTATCGTCCTTATTAAAGTTACCGCTCGAAGGCACTATATCTTTATTCTCCGAAATACTATTTAAATCGTTATTATTAATTTTATAATCTACCGACTCGGGCTTAATCTTCTTATTATTAATAATTCGACGGTTATATCTTTTACGTTTTCCTCGTAATAAAGGTCCCTCGTTATTATCTATCTTTAACTTTATTAGATACTTTCGATTAATCTCTAATCTTATTAATTACTTATCCGTTAAACCCGACTTAATTAAAAGAGTATAAATATTAATCTTATTTAAGTTACTTAATATCTACTAGTTTTTCGGGATACTTTTACGCGTAGATCCTCGTCTATAATCGTTCCGTTTTAAGTAGTTAACCGTTAACTAAATAATTATAGAATAAATATCGTTATAGATAAATTTCTTAGCGATTTAATTTACGTAGCCGAGGTGATTCTCCTCTATAGTATCGAATTATTAATTTTATACTACGGTCCCCTATATATTTCGTATACCTTTAATATATTTCTCTTTTCGTCTACGATTAGTTATCGCCCGTTTTCGGATATTTTATAGAATCGTCGAGTTTAGTATTTTATATACTTTTTATTTACTCCCGAATCTTACTATTTAAAATTTATTATTTATTAATATACTCTATACCTCCGTAATAATCTCGTTAACGATCTCCGTATTATTAACGAACTTTTCTAGTATATCCTAGATTAAATCGATTTATACCCTTAATTCTCCGGCCTAACGTATTATTTCGTTAATTTTCTAGTATATATCTACTAGTGATTTATTAGAGGCTTTAAATATAAGCGCGAGGATCGAGGCTTTAACGACCGCTAAGGAAGGAGAATTTTTACGAGATATTAACGAGGATAATATTATAAATAATTAAGTAATAAATCGATGAAAAATAAAGAGAGGTAAGGAGTTTTAATAAATAAAAATAATAGAGGTTTAAATAAAACTAATAAATAAAGTGAATTATTATATTACTAACGATAATAATAATAGGATTAATACGGTAAACACTAATAATAATATTAATAATAATAATTGTTAGTAAACTTTATATACTAAATTTTAATATACGAAGTTATTACTCTAGAAAATTATTTTGAAATTTGAATATTTTTAGCTAGGAGGTAAAACTTAAATAAATATTCAATATTAATTAATATACGAAGTTAATACTCTAAAAGATTATTTTAAAATTTGAATAGTTTTGGCTAGGAGGTAAAGCTCAAATAAATATTTAATATTAATTAATATACGAAGTTATTAGTTTAGAAGATTATTTTGAAATTTGAATATTTTTAACTAGGAGGTAAAGTTTAAATAAAAATTTAATATTAAATAATAATATTTTAATTTAATCTCTTTATTTAATATTAATAATAATTAAATCTTAGACGTCCTTAAATTAAATAAGAATTTAAAATTCACTTTCGAATAATAAAAATTCACTTTTAAATAATATAATTATTAATAATAATATTTAGGCGCCCCTAGCCCCGCTTAAAAATCTTTATACTTTAAAATTATTTTTTAAATTAATTTTTATTTTAATTTTTACTTCTTTTTTCTCCTCTTTAAATTAATTTTCTTAATCTCTTTATCTAATCTTTATACTTTAATATTAATTATAGTAAAAGATAATAATATTTATAATTTAATATTAATTACGGAGATTAACGATCTTTTAAATAATATAGTTTACTCTAACGATAATAATAACGAAGGGGATTTATTAGGTAAATCGTTCTTTAATAATATAAATATAAAGATAACCTTAGGCGAGATACTCGAGGACGGAATTTTAATAAATCCTACTCGTTAACCTCTATTATCTATTATATTAATATTATAACTAGAATTACTTTACGGAGGACTATAGATTAGTTTTCGAATATAATAATATTAAACCGAAGTATAAAGGGCCTACCCCGAAGTTAGGTATAAAATATAAATTAAATAAAAGTAATACGTTAATTTTAAAAGTTAAACCGGCGGTATCTAAGGCTTAAATAATTAAGAAGGAATAATTAACTTATAGTAGAAAAGAGAAAGAGAAGGTAGATAAAAGCGATAACGATAATATACTAATTAATAACGACGCTATATTAATCGATAATAATATTAATTATAATTATAAAAATATAGAGGATTAACCTAATAACGAGGAGATACCTATTAAATATAAATAGAAAATACTTATTAAATCTAGAAAGGATAAGATTATAGGGTCTATTAAGAGAACGTTTATAAAATAAAAGAAGAAAAGAATAAACTTTAAAATTAAAAGAGACGAGGACTCTAATAGATTTATAAAGAAGAAATATAATATTAAAACCGCTAAGCCTCTAACCTAAAGAATAGCGATATATAATATTATTTATTACGACTTTTATAATCTAACTAGAAAGAATATTAATAGACCCGCCGAGCGCCGATATATAATTTTCGTAGCCTATAACTACTTTATTTTATTTATAAATTTAAGAATTTTAAGAGTCGACTAGATCCTTAAATCTAGTATCCGTTTAAATAATTAGATTATTTTATTTATAATTAACTAGTGCCCGGCTAGAATCTTTATAAATTAATTAAACGAATTCGATTTAGTTAGAATAATACGTAGTTTAAAATACCCTCTCGGTTATACCGCTAAATAATAGAAAGCGGTAGGGGATATAGATATCGACGGGAACGTATTAATAATAAAGGAGGAGGGATAATATTATATATAAACGAAGGGCCTATATATATTAAATAAATAAAAAGTATTTAATATTAATTTATATTTTAAATATTTAGTTAAAGAGAAGATCCGCTATTAGAAACTAGTATAAAAACGATTTTATAAAATAATTATTTAATTTATACCTAGATACCTTAACGACCCAATCTTCCTAACTTTATTATTATATATTAAGTTATTATTATTTATAGAGGGGGCCGCCTAGGAACCCTCCTCTTTAATCGCGAATAATATTATATAAACCGAGATTAATAAGGTAATAATAGTAATCTAATAGAGTATTTTTAAATATAATTATAATAATTCTTAATAACGGTTAGAAAGCTAGTAAATCCGCGCGGTGTAGTTTTACCGCGTCGCTTATAATAGTCCTCTAGATAGTGATACTAAATCTACGAATAATTATAATAAAACTAAAATTTCGAATTTATTATTAGAGTTTAAGATTATAAATATATTAACTTTATCTTTTATAATTACGAGTATATTAATACTAACGTCCTAGATTTCTAGATAGTAATAATAATTAAAGTTTACGTATAGTAATAATAAGGCCACGATTATAGTAATAGTGAATTTGAAATCTTAATATTAAATAATTAAAGTTTTAATTTTAAATAATTAAATCTTTAGGTTTAAATAACCTTAGGCTCGACCTTAAAATATATTTATTATTAATTATTCTTAAGAGTTTAATATTAGAAGGCTAGCCCCCCGCTTAAAACTTTTAAATTTTTAAAATTATTTCTTAGACTAGAGTTTAGTTCTAATAAAATTTTGGATAATCCCTTTCGATTATTAATCCCCTTTCGATTATTAATTTATAATATCGGAATTATTATTTAAATCGTTAATACCCTCTTTTCTTAATACCTACTATAATATAATATATATACTAACTAATTTACCTTATAGTTAAAACCTATCGGACTATTATTATATTATAGTAATATTCGAAACGCTTTTAAAAGAGACTCGTAATTAGATCTACGGGTATTACTTTATTTATATTAAAGAAATTATCCTTTATTTAATAAAGGACGAGAGGTTAATACTTAAAGAAAACTTTCGTAAACTAGTAAAGTATAGTATAAATAAAAATTATAATATCCCGATCGGAGACCCCGAAACGCTTAGGGGGGTTATTTATATAGCGGATTAATTTTATATTACCCTACTCGGCGTTAATAAAGTTATTTATAAAAATATAGCGAGTATTCTTTTTAGATATAACGTCTAGCGCTTAAGTTATCCCGATTACTCGATTAATAATAAATATAATAAAGATCCCGGATCTATAGATATATAGTTTTACTTTAGTTATTATTTCCGTTATATTAGAGTTTATTTAACGATAAATAATAGTCTTAATCGTCTTCCTATTATAATAGATACTCGAGCGGAGTAGCGAAATATAGGATTTAATATAGAAAATAGAGTTTACGGAGCCTTAATAACGAATTTAATAAACTCTTTTAAATAAAAGAACGAGCGTCTAGTACGAATAACTTAATTACGATCTTTAATTTTTAATATAAAGAATTTATTCTATCTAAATAATTATTATTATAGGGAGGCTTTATATAATTTATATTACTATATAACTTAAGAGGGTTTTTAATATAGAAAGGAGCTCAAGCCGGCGAAGCTTTATAATTATATTAAAATTAATAATATAATCTTTAATAATAAAGATATACTAGATATTAAAATAAAATCTAAAACGGACGTAAAAATAATCGGCCTCGATATAAACTAGGATAAACCGACGGAAGAGGAAAAAAGAGAAGACGGGGTAACGGATAATAACGAGGATAATAAAAACACGATCTTTATAAAGTTTTAAAGTTTAGACGCGTCGTATTTTATCGGGGGGGCTAGGTAAAGAATAATTTTTAATCTCTAATAATAAATATATACTCTTTAATATTTAATAGATAACGATAATTAATTAATTAATAAATACTTTTAGTAGGATTTTTATTACGTCGGTATTATAATTTTATAAATAATAATAAGAAAGTCTATAAATAGTCGTTTATAACTTAAGTTTTATTAATATTAAAGTAATTATTAATTATAATATTTCTATACGCGGCTATATTAATATATAATGAATTTAGATTTTATCGCTAAGATTACGGTATTAGTCTAAAAGTAGAATAATACGGGTATTTTAATAATCGATAGTTAAAATAAGGCGAACCAGACGTAATATTCGGATTTTACGCTCAGACGTGCTACCTAGAGGTTCCGTAATAAATAGAAGGCGCTAACCCGAAGGGGCTTAGCGAGCGGAAGTTAACCCGAAGGGGCTTAGCGGAGCTTGGCACATCTGAGGGACTGAGGCAAATTATTGACATAACAATCGGCCCATGCCAAGATATCAAACACGTGGATAACCTCTTCTTAATACAACTCTTCTGGCCAGGAAGTTGGAGCAAAGATTATTCCGAAGACTTTTGTAGTTCATATCTTAGGTGTATCTCCTTTGCTTATTAAATTTTGTAAATTAAAAGGAGGAGGGTTTGGCTGAATGGGCCAATTCTTTTGACACCCGCCAGGGTATTCCGCTTCTTCTCCGCTAGATTGAAGAAGGAACGCTGAACTCCCATCCGCTTGTATTCGCTTCCCCACTGTGTGATTGCAGCGGCTTAGTCGGCCACAAAAGCGCGGAGGTGAGTTGTTAGACTCGCCGGCCCTTGCGAAAAAAATGATTATCACGTATGCAATCCACGTAGGTGTCAAAAAGTTCCCGGGACTCGCGCAATCATTGGACTCAGCCAGCCACTTCTACTCTCTTCCCATTTTTGTAAATATCCAATCACAATGGGGAAGACGTGTTCTGTTCAGGAAGGAACTATGCACGAGATCCGCAGAGTCTAGTACGGGAAGTCCTGGGGGCGCACAAACAGCTCGGGGCGCACAAACAGCTCGGGGCGCACAGTTCGCTTAATGGGGGCGCACAACTCGGTACTTAGATTTACATGGGGCTCTTACCAAGATATAAGTACCTATTCATACCCCCTGTCGCTCTTCCACCCGATTCCGCCCTATAACTCGCTAGGTGCCAGCGCACGATTCTGGATTACAAGCCACTTAGATTTGTAAGGGGCTCACATTAAGATCTAAGTACCTCACTATCTGCTATATTACCGTCACTAATATAAACACTTATACGCGGTATATCGCTCTAGCAGTCGCTTATCCACCCTATTTAGGCCTTATATGCGTTACTGTCGCTCTTCTACCCCAGTATTCCGCCCCATACTACTGGCTGAACTCATTCAGAAACGCCGCGTTGATGATTACTTGCTCCTGTAACTCCCGCTTGTCAACATCTATGGCGGCGATGAGGTTATTCTTAGACCGCTTCCTTGTAGGGGTAGTTTCAGCCTCAGCCTCTGCCTCTAGGGTAGGGTCACCAGTGGGTGATAACATTCATGAGCACTCTAACCGAATCAAGGCTAGGGGTAGAGTGCTCATAAATTTTGTCACCCACTGGTGGGTCCTTTTACTCGGCGAGGCTGAGACTCGCCCTTAGTTTACTCCCACGCCTTAGTAGGCTTAGGTTGTCGCCGCCCGAGTACTGGCGGAGCGGATGAAGTAGGAGGGAGTTCTTGGCTGAGGACGGGTCTATATGCCTATGTCGGCTTCTTGGGCTGGCGGCGGCATGGCGATAGCGAGGTGAGGGCGACAGCGAGGTAATTTGAGGGGGAACAGTAAGGTAAGGGCGACCGATAGCGACGATAGTGGGGTATGAATAGGTACTTAGATTTTGGTGAGAGCCCCATGTAAATCTAAGTACCGAGTTGTGCGCCCCCATTAAGCGAACTGTGCGCCCCCAGGACTTCCCGAGTCTCGTACAACCAAGAAAGGGGCCCCAACGCCACACATAGGCACGCTTGGACTAATCGTAGAGCTGCCAGTGGACCTCCGTCGCCTTGAGCAGAGCACAAAATCATGATAATCTAGTATAGGTCTAGTAAGGAATTATATACATCGCCAGGAAGATGTGTACCCACTATTGAGAACGTAGGCTCCCTGCGAAGACTATCGACGCACAAAACGCTATAATGAATCAAAGTTCGACTGCAGTCTCTGTCGTTGCGTTACACATTCTGATAGCGATAGTTAACACGCTCAGCATGATACGGAAGTAAAACGGTAGCTAGAATAATACGAACACTGAGGTGAGTAAGAGCCATGGACTTGTTCTATACACTTCCAAGACGTACGGATTACTGACTTGAGTATCGATATATAGAGGTGTAGTCTCAAAGCTGCGGAGACTCCTTTTGGTGGGAACGCTCGAATGATATTACAATACTTCCGGTCGTACGCAGTAAAGGGTCTTACAACTCGAAGCTTAACCACAAACTCCAGCGGAATTTTCGAATTCCTCTCAAGATTGGCTGGATATCGAAATATATAGGAAGTAGTGAGTGGATCTTTTTGCTTCTGAACAGTATTCCGCATTAAAAGAGGTGGGAGATATATACAAAGTAGCTTCTATATGCCACGCAGGTAGCTTTCTGGGCTGCACCTGGACCAATATAACCAACCAAGATGTAGAAGTGGCATTTGGTGGAAGAGGATAAACAGGTATTGGATGAGGCAGACGCAGTGACATTTGGGGGCTAATATATCCCCAAACAAACACTATGTCACACAATATTAACCTGATGTATAGATACTCCTGAGACCTCTGCTCGCAGCCTACAGCGCTTGACTCAAGCCTCCACCGTGATACCTTTCTCATCGTAGATGTCACGTTCAGCTCATAATTACCTTTCGACACCTCGGAAACACGAGTATTAGTCTATACTATCGATGATTTTAACGACTTTACTAAAAGCCACGAGCACGATTTTGAAGGCCCAAATATTGCTATTGCCCAGCTGTCAACGATCCTCCATAGGAGACTCTTGTCGCTTGGCCAATCTACTAGACCAGCCTCGTACATGCGAAGCTAGCAGTAAATGCTGCAAAGAGGTCGCTTTAATACTAATAGCTCAACCAAGATACAAACTCACTGCAGATTACCTTATGAGTCCCTGCGTTAGCGGTAAAGCCCATTGCCTCAGTAATGGGCGGCTATTAGATGACCCTCAAAGGAACAACCTAATTAGAAGCGTTTCTAGTTTAGGCCGTCTGGCCTGTTTCCTTCCGGTCCTGGCTTCCATGATAGCAATGCCGTCATTTGCGCGCCCCTAAATCCGTCAAAACGAGCGGTAGTCTATTCCTCCATTTTGACCGTTGCCGCTAGTGTCGAATCCAGCTCCGATGATATTTTTGGCCTTGCTTAAGACTATCTTAATTGGCTGACACTACTGCAAGAAATTTGGACAGCTTCGCTGGCTCGAGCGTGGTCGAGGACGAGAGTTTTGGATGGTGTCAAGTAACACTATACGCTATAAACGTTTTGAGTCGTAGGTAAGTCTGCGGTCGTCGGTGTTCTTGATGCGTTCTCATTCGATTGGTGATGCATGACCTCTACACGAGAGCTGCATATTGGCTTGCATTTGTTGTCTTCTAGGTCTGTTGTGTAATGCAACACCCAGCCTTCCCATCCTTCACGGACAAATTGTGCCACGAATTATTGACCGTTCTAGATTTCTTTGCAATTAACATATTTACGCCTAGGCCCATCTTGAATTTTGCAATCCGTACTCAAGATACTACTCTTAATTCTGCGAAGTGATTGCTGTACTTATTAAGACAGGATGACTCCCTTGTCAGTCTAATATCACTACCATCGTTTTGACTGCAATGTGGTGTTCAAAATTGGCTACGACCTGTGCTGCTGCGCCCTTGTTGGCCTTCTCTCGTTCAGGGCCAGTGTTCGGCAAACACCAACCCTTCTTGCCTGATTAGCGTCTACTGGGACGGAGAGAGTGTTCCAGAATAATATGACCCTTCCGATACTGATGGCGTGGGAATCTAATTCCAGTCAGACGGCAGTAAGTATATCTGTGATAGAAGATAAAAGTCCTAGGAGTCATAATAACAAATCTATCTAGCTTGCGATCCCGGGAGCTGCGCGACTATACAGATCAGTGGTCCATCGTCCGTAAGAATCGTGCAATGCGGGACAATCTTTCTGGACGGGAACCTTCAGCTTGCAGATTGGTGAGCGAGCTCCGTTTCCAAATAACAAGCTCGATGGGTATAAAAGTTGATAGTGTCGTCAGCCCAGGACTCAGTCGCGGCTTATCACCTGATGGAATTTATCAATTTCAAGTCAGTGGCTATAATCCGAACGAGTATAGGTATGAAGACATCCCTCTTACACACAGTCAGGTCACCTCCACAGCAGAAACACCCACTCAGACCGTTGAGTCAACTCCAAGTATGTCGATCCAGGAGTCTCAGTTTTACTGAGCATGAATAATGCATGTGATACCACTCTCAGCTAGCACTACCTTCGAGACCGTGACTACAACAGCTACAGACACGGTAACCTCGGCTCAAATTACAATAATAATAACCATTGCAAATATATCCTGTATTATGACCGTCACCCCACCACGAGTCACTGTTTCTTCCACCTCCACCCGCACCTTCTCTGAGACTATCAAGTCTTATGTGCGTAAATCTCGAGATTTCATTTCGATTTTCCGCAAATCCCGAGTCGCGAACTAATGCCGGACGAATTTTCAAACAGTAACCCAAATCACTATCATAAAGACGTTGGCCTGCATGAAGCCCACTTCAAAACCGTATCAAGGAACCAAGACAGGCCGCCCACATCACCGCAGAGAGAACAACCGACCTGCGAATAGGCTGCTTCGTCGTAAGCCCAATCAGTATGAAGGTATCTATGGAGAAGACCCTCTGACTGTTACAATGACCCTAGACCCAAATACCTACGCTCAAACTGATCCCGCGTACGTAAATATCTAAGCAGTCCGTTTCTAGATACCCCTGAGTACGAGCCTTGGAATTGAAAACACCTGCTTATATTTCATTACTTAGACGCTTTATCTCCGGTCAAATGCTGAATCTGATCTCTTGGTAGAACTACGACTACCTGTACCACAATTACCGCGGCACCCGACACTACCATTACTGTGTAAGTATTCCTATATCAACGCTTCCAAGCGTTCATCGAGCCTCCCTGACTCTGACTGGCTTTGTTACTATAGCCCTGCTTCGGTACCTACTACGGTTAATTCGGGGCCAGTATCCTTCCTATATGAATTAATATATAATTTAATCTTATACTACTTGTAGCTACCTAATCGATTTTCTACTCTCGAGCTAATTACGTCTTTAGAATTCCGCCTAGCTAAAAGGAGCTAGAATGTAGTTATCGGGCTGCTACGAATTCCCGGCTGAAAGTGTTTTCAGTTGGAATTAGCGGCCCCGATTTTTGGTAGACGTTAGAATCTATAGATTATTTTGATTTACTAGAGTCGAACTTGAGAGTTGAAAAGGCAAGAGAAGGATGGAGAGTAGAGGTGCGGAGGGAGGTAAGAGGAGACTGGTCTGTAGTCCCGAGATGGTTGGTTATTGCGAGTTGAGTTGAAGTTACGGAGTGTGGGCAATGGGTTCTGAGTCGATGGGGGTTTGGGATGTTTTCGCGAATTTGTATCTGATATTGCGCATTGGAATTGTAAAGGAAAGTGTAAGGTGAGATGGATGAGAGGATGTTTCTTTGAAACGATGTCTATTGAAATCTATTCTAAGCCTAAAACTTTTGAATTTCATAACGTCGTCACATGCATTGCTGACAATTCTGACTGAAGCATGTCCCAGTCGGACATGTTGCGCTAAGTTGATTTCATCTACTTGGTGGATATCTCTCAAGATGAAGTTGAGGAAATTGTCTCAAAATCATCGGATGTCACATCTAGACCGTTTCCTTAAGCCTAGTAATCAGCATCTGATCCAAGCTTTTCAAAGCTTCTTTGGTGTCTTGAGCGGTCGGACCCTCAAGGACGGATTTTCCAGCCGTCATGGTCAATCGCTCTGGTGCTGGTTGTTCCAGATAGGGCATCACTCGTGCTCGGTGAGCTGCTCTGAATACCTGTATCATATCAAAAACCGTTTGTACATATTGAAGTTGGGGGTAAAAGCATACCTTCAAATGATAAACAATCTTTCTAATCTCATCCTCAATGTCTGTATCGCTCTGGTCCTTCAACTTATTACGAAAAGAATGTTTCTTCAACGCAAGACAAAATTCTCGCTGATGGACGGGGATGTATCTAATCATATTCTCGTCAGTAAGGTAGCGGTCCATGCCCAAGAAAGCGTCGAGCGCTTGGAAGAACAAGACGTGGTTGCCAGACAGCCCATCATATTTGATGAACTCGCCATCGACTGTTCTACCGACACCCCAGCCTTGGAAACCCTGGATATAGCTCAGCCATACTGAGTGCGAGACGCGAGATTCGGTGAGGTTCTCGTAGAACACGAGGAGGAGTTGGCGGACTTTGAAGGTGATGTTTTCGAGGTGCTTTATGCTTGATACTTTGTCGTTTTGCTCGAAGGAGATGATGGCGCGGACCATCTCGTAGTAAATTGGAAAGGCCTTACAGAAATGCTTAGAGGTAGGAATAGGACTGTAAAGGCGTCTATACATACCAAGATTTCCAGATTGTAGAACATACGGAAGAAGACCTCCTCTGACGATGTGATCACATCCGACATGCCAACATTGATCTTATACACTCTTTCACCTCTCTCGTTAAAATTGTGCAAGACGTTTGCAGTGTTGTTTCCGCTATCAGCAGTCACGCCGAAGTTAAACTGGAGGTAAGGCCAAGGCGCATCAAGCTCTGGCGGGAAGTCGACAATTTTCTCAGTCTGAGCGACTTTGACAACAGGAATGGTTGCCCATCTAATATGTTTTAGTTCAAGTTCAATTCACGAAGGGTCTTGAAAATTACCTATAGGCGTGGCGACACACAGCCACGCAAGAATAAAATCCATTGTAAGCGTCTCGCGGGAGGACATCCCAATTACCAGCTTCCACTGCGACCATGATCTCCTCGACCTGAGTGATGTTTACTCGTTCGGTAAAAAGCTTTCGCATGAGTGATCGGTATTTGTTGCGTCTCTCTCGGTTGACCTCGTCGTCGAGCGAAGGTTCGGCGGCAGGTAAGAGTGGAACAAGCTCTAGGTAGATGTCCTTGTAAGGACGGAGAGTCATTGGCCATGAGTCGTGATTTGCTTTTGGAGGCCACGATCCCGCGCCGTCCTTATCGAAAAGGTCAGACAAAATTGATGCTGTTTCGTGTCGACCTTTGAGCACCCTCAAGTCTTCTATCCTCGGTGTATTGCCGGAATCGTCTACCTTGACCGGCGTCGGACGTCTTGTCCATAAAAGAACTCCCGAAACGATGATGAGAGCACCTAAAAAGCAGAGGAAGAGAGGCATCGTATAAAAGGTGTTTCTTGGGGCTCTCTTGTTGAACAGCGGAGTCTCCTTCGTTGAGCAGGTTGAATTCAGGTGATGTCAATACAAAACAAGAAGACCTTTGTGATGTAGCGCCATAGCCTAGGGTTTGGATGCCTGGACACTTCTACGGTTCGTGGCCAAGGAACCTGAACTCCTAAGGTACCTCACCAGGGGTATAGGAAGTTTTCGCGAATCATGTCGCCGTATAACGTCAGAGAACTTGCTCATCACGCGGGATGCATTGTTTCTGTTTCATTGCGTCTGCCTGGTCCATTCGTTCATCAGGAATGGAGACACCATACCGCTCATCTTGTCAGCCCATCCCGTAGGAGCTTCATGGTAGGAAGTCCAGATGCCAATCAGTATGGAATGTGTACGTACGATACTCGTCAATATGGTCGCCATTCTAGGTCAACAGACGGTAGCGCTGACGCCAACCGTCTCTTCACGTCAGACGCTTTGCCCAGCCGTCTCATTGCATATCCCACATCCTGATTGGGCGTAAATCTCCGTCTCTGGGATAGGCGCTATCATCACTCCTAGTGTATTAGGATATGGGATTCTCTAGAATCAGGATTGATCCTTTGTGTAAATCCTAAAGTATGGGATCATAAAGTATGATCCATGTGGTTCAAGAAGCGAACGGAAGGAGATCTCCCGCTGAGGCCGATGAATAAGATGCGGCTAGAAGTGGTGCATCGACTATACTACGACGCGTGGCATTGAGGACTCACCTTTCTTCGGGCTTAGAGACAGAGTAGGCATTGACACTTCATTAAAAAATGATGCTCATCGAATCGACCGACCACGCAATCGGGAAGGTAAGGCTGAAGGATTCGTCCGAGGCTTGCTGCCGCACTTGTATAATCCTCACCGGTACACTCACAAAAATCCGAGACCTCGGATTGTTCCAGCATCGTTGGCTTTCCTTCAATGCCGCGACTCCCTGACCTGATTACTCTAATTCAGTCACCGTTACATCGGCTGACCTTAGCGAGACTGTCTCTCGAGCCGGATCTCGATGGGTCAAGTTTGTGAGGCTGAGTTGAAAATCCATCCCTGGTTGAGCAGGTAGCCCTGGATTGACCTCCGCCGGGACATGGTGATTTATTTGTCAAACAGTCTGCCACGTTTCCTACTCGGAAACTATTACTGGTGGATGTATTGCATATGTTTCGAGAGTCAGGCAACGAGGGAAGGTGGGCTCTAGCGAATTATATCGCCTAGAGATGCCATTTACGGTAAGGCTGAGGCTAGAAAGTTCAGTGCTGCAATTCGATCCATCTCCATCAGATCTGGGTCTCGGAAATTGAGCTGTCCTTATGAAAGTTCATCGTAGCTGCTTCTAAGCTCATCTAAGGCAATTTCAGGCCTAATGAAGATTTTGGTCATATAAACAGGTTAAAAATGGGCCAATTCGATGAATTTGTCTAATAGTTTCAGGGAACCGGTAAAAAAGAACTCTTCTAAGGCTTCCTCGCAATCGTGACAGTGTACTTCTGGTGCACACCCTCCTCAGAGGCGATGTCACGGAGACTGTCTTTGGTCAATTTGTCCAACTTCTCACCAGCCATGCCCTGGGCTCCCAGCATCTTGCGGAGCAGTTCCGGGTAATGCGGTACCAATTTGGCCTGTACATATCTGCCCATAGCTTGGCTGTTTGGCATCTTGATCGACGGCACGAACGAAAACTCGAATGTTTGAACGCTAATGATCTCCAACCCAGCCTTTCTCATGGTCGGTGCAGCATCAGAGCCAGCATACGTCGACAGACTAGATTGCTCCGCCCCTGACATGACGGCCCGGTGCCATTCCCACTTGTCACTGAGACACTCAGAGGTCCCGACGCGATAGAATTTCCAATCCAAGTCCTGGTGCTCAATGATGCCACCAGACTTCAACGCGTGAGAGGCGGTGGAAAAATATCGCGACCAGTCATTGATTCCCAGGAAAAGCATACGACCGAAGATGTAATCGAGCCCACCGGGAGTGAAGATCTCACGACTCATAACATCAACACCGGGCTTACTGTAGTCGACATCCAAGACGTTTCCCACTGCCCAGGCAGCATTTGCCGGAGCAATCTGCTGAGCAGCTTCTGGGACGGGGGAGATGTCGAGTCCGTAGACCTTGGCATATGGGAACATGCCAGCGATCTGGACCGTTGCGACACCAGTGCCGCAGCCGACATCGACAGCTTTCGACATTTTTGTCATGGACTGGATGGGCACCAGGCAGGGGCAACCACCAATCATCTCGACAATGGCGGCCGCCTGGGCGTCAAGTCGGTTCTGCTCGATAGCACTGTGGCATCTCTATAAGCTGGAATGAACGGGAACGAGACCACAGCAACTTACTCATTTGGAAGCACGTAAGCGGAGGAAGTGTTGTGGTACCGGCGCTCGTTGGGGTTCTCGACTGCTGCCATTTTCGATTATCCGGTGCTGGATAAAGGGCTTGGGCTGCAATGAAAGGGACACTGAAAAGCACGCCTTGTATATTATATTCGGCTAGCATATATACTTCATGGATAATGATAGGAGACGTACACACACTGCAATAGGATGTGGGATGGTACACCGCTTCAGAAAGGGAATGATATCCTTCCAGGATCTCTTCCGGATATGTGCTTAGGAATCGCGGGTGTCTCAGAGCCATCTCCCGCCTGACTATCGGACTTGACAGCCGTAATGCAAAGGTCGGTGTGTAATGTAACATCATTGCCCTGGTCCCAGAGTGCAAGCTATAGACTAGACAGCAAGTGGACAAGGTTGGGGAGTCAAATCCTTTCGGCCTTGGCCGTGGGCGAGCGCTGTTCGCGGTGAATCGTCCAGGCCAGATCGGATCAACGTTGCATGCTGACCCGGTAAGCGCAAAGTACCATGATATTTGTACGTAGAATTTCTCAAATCAGCATCCTTCGTGTTATGTTATTGTAGGATTCAGGGAGAGGTTGATTCATGGCCAGTCATTAATGCACCGTGCCACCATGGTTCATCGCCCACGGTCCATCGTCCGTGCTCCACGCTAGGCTGGACCCGCGCACTAGACATAGACCGCTCCAGTCCTTATTAAGGTAGGTTCCATCCGTAGCCATTCCCAATTTTGCACTCGGCAGAAAGCTGATCGGCGCACCACCCCGTTAGTCGGGCCCTATGTGGACTGCCCTCGGCACGTGCGGGAGCTATTGGGCCGATGGCGTGCCCGCTCCGACCAGGGTATCATAAAGCGGCGACTTTCCCCGGGTTTCGGACTCGGGAGCATTGTAACTGTATTTTTCAGCAGTGATGCTCTGAGGCCACCGTCATGTAATTTACATTCAAATTATTCAGCAACTTTTGGCGGGCCTGGTCTGGACCATCACTCCGCTCACCTCACATCCATTTGTTCTGCCTTCATCTGCTTCACCCCGTCCAGCGATACTCCCTATGCTAGGTCTTGTCTTTGTTGGACTCGCGATAAACATCTCCAACTTCCATCTACTCTGCTCTTGTCAAGATGGGTCACGGCTCCTCAGCGAGCGAACATGGCAACGACACTCTGTCGCCTTCTCCTCACCAGCCAACCCATTCTCCAGCCAGCGATCTTACTAGCGAGCATGGCAAAGAGACCTTCTCCATCTCGCCCAATGACGGCAGTTTCCCCGAGACAACGCTCCAGAAGAGCAACACTCCCCCGAGTGAGCGAAGACAGAATTTCTTCATGGTCTTCATCACCTTGACTCAGCTGGTCCAAATGATTCCTTTGGGTGCAGGTATCAATTCGAGTCTGGCTATCGGAGCAGCGCTGGGCGCGTCGCGCATCCAATCAGTATGGATCGTCGCGTCATACCCTCTGACCCAAGGCTCCTTTGTCCTCATCGGTATGTGCTTGCCTCGTCGGGCTTCTCTCAAAGCAAAACCGAATGGCATGAGACTGACCTTTCGATCTTCTCGTTAGGTGGCCGCTTGGGTGCCGTTTATGGTCATAAGAACATCTTCTGCGCTGGCTGCGTGTGGTGGGTGCTGTGGGCGTTGTGCGGTGGATTCTCCATCAACTTGGTCTCCATGTGCATTATGCGAGGTCTGTGCGGTATGGGTGGCGGTCTCATGGTCCCGAACATTGTGGCCTTGTTGGGCATCACCTTTCCGCCGGGAAGGAAGCGTAATCTCGGCTTCGCGCTCTTCGGAGCAATGGCACCTGTCGGTGCAGCTGGCGGTTCTCTCGTCTCCGCCGTCATCATTCAATTGTCCGAGTGGAAATGGTTATTCTTCTTTCTGTCAGTGGAAAACACTTTTCGAGCGATGTAAATCCCTGCTTACAACTTTTTCCAGTGGTCTATTAGGCTTTGTAGTCTACGGTATCGCCATGCTCACAGTCCCAGGGGATGAGCCTCTTGATCCAAATGGTGAAGTCGACTGGGTTGGCGCTTACCTAGGCGTTGGCGCCCTCATCTTATTCAACTTCGTCTGGAAGTGAGTACACATACAGATGGCTACCTGGAATCAGACACTAACGTGTTCGCAGCCAAGCACCCCTCGTCGGATGGAGTTGCCCCTACGAAATCGCCCTTCTCATCCTCTCCATCATCCACTTCGCCGGCTTTGCTTACTGGGAATCGAAAGTCGCCAAAGCCCCAATCCTACCATTCAACATCTGGAAAGCACCCTCCTTCGGCATCCTCATGCTCGCCATCTTCTTCTCCTTCATGAGTCTAGGCATCTTCTTCTGGTACATGAACATCTACATGCAAACCATCCGCGGCGACAGCCTCATCAAAGTCGGCGTCCAATACCTGCCCCTGACAATCGTTGGCTGTGCAAACGCCTTCTTCGCCGCTTGGCTCGTCCCCCGCGTACCGGCCCAAGTCATCATCGGAATGGGTTGTCTGGCCATGGTCATCATCAACGTCCTCCTCTCTACCATCCCCGCGCACTTGACTTACTGGGCAATGGCCTTCCCAGCAATGTTCGTATCCGCCTTCACCATCGACTTGATCACGACTAGTGCACAAATTATCGCAAGCAACACCGTCCCTATGAAACATCAAGGCGTGGCAGGGTCACTGGTAGGGACGTTACTCAGTTACGGCATGAGCACTGGTCTTGGCTTTGCGGGCACGGTCGAGACTAACACCTTTGACGGTGGGAGGGAGTTGCTCAAAGGGTATCATAGTGCTGCGTATTTGGGCGTGGGATTAGCTAGTGCGGCGCTGATACTAAGTGTGGTTTTCGTTCGTATACCTAAAGATACGCGAGAGGGGTGGGCTGAGGAACATGCGGATGAGGGGGGGAGGCCAGCGTGAGATGGTTACCTTATGTTGCATAAGCTTTGTCTGCTATAGACATGATGGCATTGCTGCGTGGTGTTGGGCATAGCGTATAGATATTCATAGATTAGCCTGTCTCATTCTATACCGTACTGCCTATCCATACACAAGTAAAGCCATAATGGTGCTGGTAGTCAGAGTTTTGAATGAGCTGGGTCCATTCTTTTTAAATTGACGTGAAAGTGGAATCGAACCCACAGAATTCACGTTCAATTCAAAGCCCAGATTGACGATGACCAGAATGACGACGGCGACGACTCGACCTTGTATTAGCTACCTCAAGCTCTGTAGGTATCAATACAAAGTTTGCTCCCCATGGTTGCTGCTGGGCTTTGTGTGCACCTTGAATTGGTATTCTCTTTTACTGATTGTGATATGAGGGCTAGAATAGTGTGAAAAGCTATGGTAGTGTGTGGAGAGTTTGGACTGTGCGGGATAGAGGATGTGAGTATGTCAGGGGTTGGAAAATTATTTATGAGTACGCTGCGGAATGGGTTGAGTGAAACCCATCCTTTCTCGAACGGGTTAGGTTTTGGATTGGATTTCAACCCATGGAGTAACAGTATCAACATGGCATATCGGGGCCTCATGCCAGGGTGCCTTTTCTACAACATGAAGTCATCAATCTCCAAATGGAAAAACTTTCTACAGCCTATATCATCATCTGTGTCATAGTGGAAGAAGCGGACTAGGGCTTTGTTCGCTATAGGCGAAATAAATTAAAGTAATCCTTTGAGCAACATACCATCAAATTTCTATGTATGTGAATCACAGGCAAGTCGTATATCTGCTCTGTGGCAATAGGATTTTCAAAAATTACTATACTACTAGATATTCTATCTGCCAATACTTTCTTGGACTCGAGTCAACACCCCATGCTTCAGCTTTCAATTCCTTCTTGTGCCTGTGGTAACAGAAATCAGCGCATTCTTCAGAAAGCCTGAACTGAGAACGGCGCCACGTTCGTCCCCAGAATCTTCCCCGCTGCTTGCAATATATTGGTTGCGTTGTTTAGCGCCGTCTCGTGAAATTTGGCGAAATCTGCAAAATAAGAGCTTCCACATCAGCATTCTCACGATCAAAGAGCCGCACTGCATTTTTTTGAAAAAAATACTGATGGGTTTGCACGTACTTCGCGCATGCCCTGTCTCACAAGCGTAGATGCTCCACCTGAAAGCCGTCTCGTACTGGAAGATGGACTTGCTTTCGAGTGTGACCCAATAGCCGCCGAAGGAGCCGTTGCCGGAGTGGTACTCGACGGGAACGGTGGAGGGCAATTGTTCAAATTTCTCGACGTAAGATCCGTCGGGAGTGGAGCGGAGGGTGGTCAACTGTTTGTAAGGACTCGTAAGCATGAAGTGCCTTTGAAGCGAGGAGGGATTGTGAGTATGGGAGATAGTTGTGCTGGAATATGTGAACGAAAGGGCTAGCCTTCTCTGTGATATCGTACGTGCCCACTAGTGTCCGTAGGTGGGAAGTACGAATGGAGACGCCGGGCGTATTGTCAGGACCTTGAAAGGCGTAGGGTAAGACACCCAGCCATCCGGATTTATAGACTATGAAAATGTGTGTCAGCATTGATTCCCCAATTCCGCATTCGAGGTGGTATTATGCGAGGAACGAACAGTCAGAGGTCACGGCCATGACATCTGCAGCTGCGGCGCCGATGACCGCGAAGGTGACAGACTGCTCATAAGCTGTGCCGGAAGGACAGCTGCAGGGCGTCACAGAATTGGTGGAGCATGCTGGGAGAGTCTGTGCCAGTGCTGCTGGAGCCACGAGGGTGAGAGTGGTAAGAGATGCGGAGAGCTTCATTGTGGTTAATATCAGGAGCGAGAGACGATGGAAACTATCTAGAGTAGCTGTTGCACAGCAGGAGATTGGACGAGAGGGATTGGAGTGAAGGGCATCTTTAATACTTCAGCGATATTCGATATGCTATCACATGTATGGATTAAGAGAGGGGTCTGATTTGTGAGCCTGGTGTCAGTAGTCTCGGAAATTCGAGTGGTTCCAATGACACGTGGGTGTCTAAAGCGGCCTCTCTCGCCCCTGGATCCGTCCCGCAGATCTAGTAGGACCATTGTCAGCTTCTCGTTTTGCTAAGTGTATAGGAATTTGCTGGGTACCGCTGAAGATGACATGACATTGAGGTAGGATTTCGGAAGATGTGGGATTCAGCTACGGTATAATCCGTGATCTCGATCGGTGATTTTTCATATTTTTGCCTGGCTAGCTTCCGCTGCATGATCTTCTATAGCAGTGACCACCATTGTTTGGGTCTGTTCGAACACGTGTTTCTGACAGCGGGAAGCGAAAATTATGCGGGTCGGAGATCAAGAGAATATTGAATTGTGCATGGGCCAATATGGAGTAACTAAGGTAGCCGGATGCCGATCTGCATGTCCTATCACTACCAGCGTCCTCGGTTTAGGGTTGAAGGGTTCGAGCCCTGATAGGCTAGAACTACCTTCCATCACTTCCTTCGCTAAGACAGACCATCAGACGAAGATCAACGGCTGCTCTTGCTATAACAGCTTGAAGACTGTGGTCATTGCCGACGAGCTTCTTTGGTGGCTTGACGCCAGCGGACATTTATTTCACCTCCAGAGCACAATAGTGCCGGAAAAGTGATGCCAGCCCGTGATGCCAGCCATCCGGCTGCACATAGGCAACGTTCCCATTGCCATAGCATTGCCGTGGCCATACGCCGCATGCCAACATCTACGTGATCCATCGGCAGCCTTAAATGCTACTCTGAAGTTCCGCAATCGCGAGCCGAAGGCCAATGAAGCCGACGAGTGGCTATCGTGTCTCACTCACCGCGCACGAGGCGGAGGATTTGTACAATTCGCCTACTGTTAGCCTATTATCTCGCATTCGAAGTTCTGAGCGGCCTGGCAGGGAGGATCTCGAGTCATGCTAGAACCCCCGGCTCGGTCAGATAGAGCGGCATCCGTTGGCTTTCTGCCTAGATGGCTTCCCTTTTGTTTCGTGGATGGTTGGTCGAGCTGATCTTCGGGCACCTGGACCGTCGTAGGAAGATTGGAAATTTAGGCTTGTCCGAGAATATAAAGCCAGCAGTACTACCCGAGTCTCGAACGACACTACGCCGGAATCAAGTCCTTCATTGTGCAAAGCTGCTATTTGCCCCGGCAATACGTTCCTCCCTTCGAGGTCAACCTCTGTAATTCGAGGGGTTCCATCTCAAGATGAAGCTCACTACCATCTCCCTGTGCCTACTTTTCACAGCGGGAATAGTCATCGAGGCTGTTCCTACCAAGAACAACACCCAGGCGGCCGCATCCAGGCAGATCAACAAGTGGCAGAAGCAGCACAACGAGTACATTGAAGCAACGATCAAGACCCGCAAATCAGGATGCACTTCGGACAATATCGTATATCGTCAAGAATGGTAAGCGTCGCTGCACGAATGAATGCCAGGAATGACTGCGTACTGACGGGCCACCAGGGGAACCCTCGCGCCGCAATCTCGTATCGAATACACCAATGCTGTTAAATGCTTACAGCAGAAACCTACACAGTACTCAGCATCCGAGGTTCCGGGCTCAAGAAGCCGATTCGATGATTTCGCTGCCACCCACATCATCAATACTCCATATGTTCACTTCAGCGTACGTATCTCTTTGCATCCATCTGGAGCCAATTGCCTGAAAACCTTGACTCAATCGGTGATAGGGCCTATTCTTCCACTTCCATCGCTACTTCATCTGGCTCTACGAAAAAGCCCTTCAAGAAGAATGCGGCTATACAGGCACGCAGCCGTACTGGGACTGGACCATATCATGGCAAGATCCACGGAAGTCTACCGTCTTCGATGGATCCCCAACTTCCGTTGGCAGTAATGGTGAGACCATTCCCCACGGCCCCACAAACATCTCGGCCTTTGGCCTCAACCTCACGATTGCCCCAGCCACCGGCGGCGGCTGTATATACTCTGGCCCTTTCGCGAATTCTTCCGTGCATTTAGGTCCAGTCGCCTTCGCCCCCGTCGATGCCGACAATGGCCTCGCCTATAACCCGCGTTGCTTGTCGCGCGACCTCTCACTTGTCTGGAGCAATCAGACTAAACCCACAGATGTCGTCAATCTCATCAATAGCTGCACTGACCTCGGCTGCTTCGATACTAATCTCGAAGCAATCGATGGTGTTCATGCCGGCGGGCACTTCACCATTGGCAGTCTGAACGTAGACGCCTATGCCAGCGCCGGCGATCCGGCCTTCTATCTCCACCATGCACAGGTTGATCGCGTGTGGGCCACATGGCAAAATCTGAATGCAAAGCATCGGACAAGCCAGGTCTATGGGACCGGTACGGCGTTCAATAGTGAGTCCTATTTCATTATCTCCATCTGTATCGAATCATGTGCTGATGTATTGCACGCCTCTAGACCCACCCAGTCCGAACGTGACATTGGATACCGACCTCAATTTCGGCGTCCTTGCACCTCAGCAGCCAGTGGGTGATGTGGTGTCGACGATTGATGGGCCCTTCTGCTACATGTACATTTAGTGTGTTGATATTAAGATTGCCGCCAATGTATTCTTTAGATTGCGATCCTAAAAAAATTGAATGATGGCCGAGAAGTCTTCGAAGACATAGACAGTACTTTGTTTTCCCACTCCAATTTTCAAATCCGTCTACGAGTTTAACATAGTAACAACCTAACCTATCCCCATTTGAGTACACAGCTCTTTTATCACACCATCAGCATCCGCGACGGTGACGAAATCGCCTTGCCTTGCCCTTGTCCCAAGTTCTAGTCCCACCTTCACCCTCACCCTCCGCTAACTCGGTCAATACAACGTCAATACTTTCCATCGTTTCTGTATGGCAAGCCTATCCTTGCGGTGTTCATGACCGGCAGACTCTTGTTTCCTAGCAGCGAAGTAAATGTTTACTCTCAGAGACTGTGTAAGGTTTCCATGATTATCTCTCAGCACTACCATCATACTATCTAGCTAGACCCTAGTCAGTCGGCAATTATCTGACAGCCAAGTCCTGTGAGTTATCACGAAACCAGACAATCAAAATGTTCGCTAAAGTGCCGGGATCCGTGGTGCTGGTAGATACCTACGTCTTTTCAAGCGCCAATCGAGCTACTGTCGCCATCCGGAAGACGAATAGAGTTCTTTTACGTTTCCTGAATAGCAATTGAAGATTCGTTTTGAGCACAGTGATCTATTTCTTCAGAGAGACACTGATCTCTTAGTTCGTGAATCAATTTGACATACGAGCAAGTTAGCAAGCAAACTTCTCATCAGCTCAGCGGCACCCTCGAGCTCGGTCTTCCGTTTTTCGTGTTTATCAGTGGCATTCAGATCTACTCCATACTCGGTATGCCTCAAGAGAACGACAGCAACAAGAATTATATACGGATTGGCTCTCAACGCTAAACACCTATAATGGAGTCTGGGATATTTTTTCAAGAAGGCCGGCAACGTGGTGTTAGAGTAGTGGAGTATATAAACCAGCACATAGCCTTTGCTCATGATTCTGCGTATATTCTGACGAATCTCTCCCAGGTCGCGACAGAGCATTGCGCAAGGCTACGAAGACCGTTTTAGCCCCGTCTCGTGTCAGGGAAGGTAGTGCCCTTCGATGGACGCAAATTGTGGAAGCCAATGAAAGCAGTCCTGCTTTTCTTCACGCTTGCGGTCCCTAGGGTATCGATGGTAGTGCTCTCTCTCTGAGGCCCAAGAAAGACAGATGAGAATACGAGTCTGATGACCATAAGTATCAGATCATAGTCCAGGGGTCAACATGATGAAAGATGGCAAGAGGATGTGGCTGATGACTCGGACGTGAAATCTACATGTTCCGGTGCAACATCCCAGTGAATACCACATCTTCACGAAACGATGATAAGGAACAACTCCTCTATGACCTTAGTGAGCTTCGAAACAGCAGCCAATGGAAAGACATGTCTATATTGCGAACTCTTGCCGACGCTGCACTTGAGCTTGAGGGGGACGGGTCAGCAGCAGCAGCATGCTTCGCTTTCAGTACAGTTGGCACCAAGGTATTTTGTGCGGTGATTTTGTCTACCGGCCTTCTTCAAGTATCAGGATCTAACAATAACGGTTCTTTGACCTACATGAATCCTGATGAACGATGCCCGGAGGGCCAACATCAGACCTTCCATTCCTGTCAGCAAGTCAGCAAGAACGCACGCTGCTGGGTTGTGGGACAGAATCTTATTCAGCAATTTATCAGGCTTAATGATGTAAAGGTATGGGGTATAGCTGATGGATCTCTTCAACTCACGCTCTATATGTCTCTAGATCGAGGACATAAGATGTTTGCTATCAGACCAATAGCTATAAGGCCATGTATGGATTCGCAGTCATCACGGTATTGAATCCGTGTATAATACAAGCAACCAATCAAGGGATCCAGAGAATGTGACGACTATCTTCTGTATGAATTGACATGGTCTACTAATGGAGTATGATTACTCTTGCTCTCACATTATGGCTCGATCTTTCTAACGTAGCGCACGATATTCTCAATGTGCGCCTATTTCAATCCAGTACGACTTCATATCCTGCCCAAATTCTTCAAGATATTTCCACTTGTTTGGTCGCAATGGAAGAATGTCCGTCATCGAAGTACATAGTCTGGTTCTTCAAGTCATACGAATCGATAGGTTTTCCGTGAATATAATCCCCAGCGTCGGCAAATCTCTTTAGAATAGAAGACCCTTCGATATTTCTAATAATAAGAGGTATCCCCTCCACCGGCAGAAAAAGGGTTCGTTTCCTTGGCATCGCGCTAAACGAACCTACGCTTCGGATTTGCGTGGGGATCCCTAGAGAGAATACTAGGGTAGGGTAAATTAGGGTAGAGGGTAGGGTAGAGATTACGGTTCGATCCCTACTCTAAACTAGAATAAAGTAAGATAGGTATTTATCGAGGGATCCCTAGTAATAAATCTATAATTAATTAATTTTAAGAATATACTCGATATAATATAAATTTCAAAGATAATTTATAATAAAAAGACTTTAATTTATACTAGATAATAATATTTTTATTTATTTAAATTTTATAAATATTCTTTTTCTAATTTTAATTAAGGAGTAAAGCTCGTAGATTAATAATTATTATAAATACTTTCTTTTATTTTAATCGAATAATTAAATAAATTAAATATAAATCCTTTATTATCTTTATTATATTTATATATCTTTAAATTAATCTTTATATAATTACTTCTTTTCCGAGCTAGATTTTAGATATTAATTATAAAATTATATTATTAATACGAATATTTCTTCTATATTTCTAACGGTTAGAAAATAATTATTAATATAATAATTATAATTATAATCTTAATTAAAATTTATATAAATAGGTTTATTTTTATTATCGTTATTAAATACTTTTTATTTATTATTTTATTATTATTTTTTCTTATTTTATATCTCTCTAAGAAAAATACTTTATTTAAATATTAAATAAATAAAATAGGATATATTAAAGCCGGTTTTCTTTTATTCTTCTATTATATTTATATAAAATAATTATAATTTAGAAAATTATTAATATTTATAATTTCTAAATATTATATAATTTCGTAGCGATAAAGAATAAATATTTTATATAAATACTCGTAATCGATACGGTTAATATATAATAAGTAATTATATTAAGAATTAGAAACTAAGGGGTACGTTACTTTTATAATATTAAAATATTTTATTCTATAGATTAATTAGAGAATAGTATTAAAGAGGTTAATAGAATTAATTATTAAAAAGATTATTAGAATTTACTAATATTCCTATATTTCTAGAATTTATTATTTTCTCTCTTTTTATTACTAGAATTTATATTTAATATTTAGATAAGTTTATCGGTTAGATTATATTTATAATTTCGTACGAAACTAAATTATTTACTCGAAGTTAATATATTCGTTTAATATTTCTTATACTCTCCTTCAAGAGTAAATTAATAAATTAATAATTATAATAATTATTTAATATTAGGTCTTTACTCCGAGGTCTCGAATATTTTCCTACTTTTTATAATATTTAATAAGGCCGCTTTATTATAAAAATACCCTAAACTACTTTTAGTTTTAGCGTAGTATTAATTTAATTCTTCGATTATTTAATATAATATAATCTTTATTTTAAACTTCTATAATATTTATTTTAAATTTAGAGTTACTTTATAGTTTTTTTCTAGATAATTCAAGAATTTATTATAAATTATAAAAGTACGATAATTAATAATAATCTTCGTTATATTAATAATACTCGTTATTTACGCGAACTCTTATATAATATTAATTAAGTAAATAATATAACTTTATTCTTTTATTTTTAGTTTAAAGTAAAAAATCTTAATTTATATAAAATAACTTTCAATATTAAAGTATAATGTAAACACGCGAACTATTATATAATATACCGAATCTTATCGCGTTTTAATATTCTAAATACTCTTTACTAATTTTAATTTAATAAATTATTTAATATATTTTTTCTTATAATATCGAGTCTCTTTTAATTAATATCTCGGAATTAGGTTCTACGCTAGTTACTTATATTAATAAATACTATAGTTTTTCGTATTTAATAGAGTTAAATTATTATAAAAATAATTAGAATTCTCTTACTTTAACTAGTATTAATAGAAAACTCTTTTATATTTTAATTTAGAAATCGCGAAAATCTTATTATTTATCCTAACCCCTCCAAAATTATTCGTTTATAAATAAAAAATAAATCGTATTGAATAATACTTTAATAATGAATTGAATTAAATATATAAAATATAGTATATATTTAAACGATTATTTAATAGAGATTCATTTAATCTTTTTAGTCCTCTATATAAATATAAAAATAATATTATCGAATATTCTCTATATATTACTAGTGTTGTTATATATAATAATATTAATTCGATATTAATTCTATATTTATAAACGATTTTAGTTAAAACGTTTATTAGTCTTTTACTAGTATATTTCCCTATAATATATTTAAAATTAGTAATAATTTTATAATATTTCTATTTAATATTAATAAAATAAATAATAATAACTATATATATAAATAGATTATAAAGTAAATATTTATCTAAAGTAAAGAAAACCTTTAGTTTATTATTAAATAAAGTATTAAATAATTTCTTTTTAATTTTCTTAAATCGGTATAAAAGAATATTTTTAATTATTAAAGAAATTAGTAATATAGTAGTAGAGTCTAAATAAAGGAATAGATACTAAATTACGATATTATTAAAGAAATTATATAATATTTTTATTATAATAATTATTTATAAGAATACCTCTTTAAAGTCTAATTATTAAAGTATAAAATTAATAATTATAAATATAATACTTTTAATTCAATAACGCTACGTTCGAATTAACTAGAGAGTTTTAATTATTATAATAATATAGACTTTTACCTACGCAGGAATAATTTCTCTAAATAGTAATTATATTATATTATATATATATACCGAGTCTTTATAACTTATTTTTATATAATAGTCTCTCTTTAATCTAGTACCTTAATTTATATAAGGATAAATTAATATATTATTATATTATAGTTAATTATCGATAGTTTTTTAAAGTCTATAATTACTCCTTCTTCGAAGAATATTTATATTATAAATATTCGGGATTATATTTTATGAAAATAAATCTTTTTATATTATTTCTTATTATTAAAATATTTATACTATATAATCTACTTCTATTAATTTCGAAAAATTAACTTTTTAATATTAAAGAAAATATAATATTTATATCGCTTTCCTTTTATTCTAATATTAAGAAGTTATTTAAAATAATAATTTATAAAACTTTTAATATTAAAAAAAGATATATTATTAAAAATACTATCTAAGTAATCTTTATTTAATTAATTTAATATAAATTCTAAAAAAAGTAATAAAGAGTCTAACTAGTATTATATAATAAATAATTAGTTATTAGAAAGATTATTAGAATTAATATCTAGTATTTCTATATATATATATATTCATACTTTACTCTTTATCGATATCGAATCGATATATTTTTAAAAATAAATAGTAGGATAATTATAAAAGAATATTAATATTAAAATATATTAATAAATAAACTTAATTCTATAATAAATATTAAAAAGAACTATACTCTAAAATATAAAATATATTAAAAATTTATTTAATATAATATAATTAAATTAAATTACGTCTTTAACAAAAGTTATTTATAATTTAACTCTAGGTTTAAATTTTAGTTTAAACGATTATATATCCGAGTAATAAACGACGAGATTATTTATTAAAATATTTTGAAATAAATTTTAACTCGGATAATTATATATTTAAATAACGAGATTATTTATTAAAATATTATATTTATTATTATAATTATTCTCTACTCTTTCCTTATATTATTTAGTAATTCTATATATATTATTATTTTTTAGAAGGGTTTTTATCGAAAAGAATAAAGATATTTTAAAGAATAAAAATTTAGAAGACGTCTAGGAAAATATCTAGTACCTAGAACCTAATTCTAAAAAATTCTAAATATTATAAATTTAAATATAATAGTAAATTATTTTTTAATTAATAAATATTATTCTAAATATATAACGATACTTCCGAAGGATTTTAAATTTCTACGCGATTTTAGATATAAAAATATATTTAAATTTATTTATATCTAATAATAAGTATATTTATAATAGTTATTATAATAATTACGAACGGAGACCAATTAATATCGAAGTATATAAATATATTAAAAAGCTAGAGATTAGGCGCTAGGAAATTCGATAACTCTTTATTAAATATATATAAATATATTAATAATAGCGTAATACGATTTTAATTGAAAAATAACTTTATAATAAATTCTTTAGAAATTGAAATAAATACCGCTTTAGGATTTCTAAAATCTTTATTCGAGATTTAATTATAATAGGATAAATTATACCCCTTTTTATTATTAAATAAAAATTAATAAAGAAGTTTACTCGTCCTCCTCTATCTAAAAATAGAAAGTTATATTTTATTATATAATAATCTCTTTCTTCGTAAAATATTATTATAATTTTATTTACAAAATTAATAAACCTTAATAATAATTAGCTAGTTTAATTATTAGAATAATTATTAGAAATCTATACTAATTTATAATTAAACTAGTTATATTAAGCGAAACTAGTATATTTATATATCTCTAAATCGTAATATTTAAAATAATTAATATTAAGAAGTAGATTAAGAATAAATATATATTATATAACTCGCTTAAAGCGGAATTCGTTAATTTTAATAATATATATTATTATATTTACTCTTTTCTAGGCTTCCTAGATTAGAGTATATTAATTAATAATTAATAATAACCCTTCGATCTCTTTATTTATAATTTATTAAAATATAATCTAAACTAGGTTCAAATTAAGTTATTATTAATATAATCTTTTAATAATTAGAATTTAAATATTATTTTAATATACCTCTAATTTACTTATATTCTTTAATTTAATATTACTATTATTTTAAATTAATATATCTTAACCTCGATAAATAATATTAATTTTCTCTACAAAATATATAAAATTATTAATTTAGGTAGTTTTAATCGAAGAATAATTATTATAATAATTATTAAAATAATAAATAATCTAGATTATATCTTTTTGAAAAAAACTTCTATTTTATTTTATTTAAATTAAAATAATAACTTAATAGGCCTTTAATATTATTTAGAATTTTTTAATAATACGAAGTTTCTTTTATATTATTAATATAGTAATTATATTATTTCTCTAATAGTCTACGTAGTATTTTTCGAATAATAAGATTTAGTTAAAACGAGTCTTTACTTTTATTATTAATAATTTAACTGAGTACTTTTTTAATTATTTCTTAAGTCTTTAGACCTCTTTCGGTCGTCTATATAATTAATAAAGTATAATAACTAAATTATTAATATTATTATAATTATTAATACTAAATTTATATTATTTAATAATAATTTCGATATTATATAGGAAATTCATTAAGTTATATAATATTTACTCGGTTTTAATCTCGAGGTCTTTTTAAATCAGGAAACGAGAATTATAAATATTTTTCTAATATTTTATTATTAAATAAACTTACTACGCGGTTTATTTATAAAAAGAATTAAATTATTTCGGTATAATAAAAATTCCAAGTTTTTAATATATATAAAGATAATATAGCCTAGCGGCGAGAATAACGCGCTTTAATTATTAAATAATAAATTTAAAAAAAAACTAAAGTATATTTTATAAAATAATTATTAGTTATAAATTAAATAATAAAAATAAAGAGAAAATCGTCGTAGACTTCGTTAGCGCTAAGGATTTAATTATAAAAAATAGAATATTATATCTAAAAAAGTATTTACTCTCGTATTTAATATAGGCTCTAAAATTTACTAAAAGTCTTATTTAATTATATAATTATTAGAAAGATTATTATAATTAATTTATAATAAGAATTAGTTAAATACTCGAGTATTTTACTTTTTATACTAGATTAAATTATATCTAATTCGTAATATTCTAAATTTATTAAAACAAAATAAATAATAATAATATGTACTCTTATAAAATATAGGTAAATTCTATCGTTTAGAAAATAATATTTATTAATTTTAATAATTTTAACCTCGTAATTATTACTATTACTTCTAATATCTTCAATATTTTAAATTATTATAAATACCGCTTTTTAATTAATTAAAATACCGTTTCTTAAATAACTAGGATATCGCTTTCGAAATAATTGAATACAGCGCGTATTGATAAAGGTAGAGTTGAACGTATATTAAAAATTAGAGATATTATTAAAGAGAAAGCCTCTAGAAAATATTTAATAATTAAAATAAAAAAGATTATTCTTAATACCTTAACTCTATTTAATATAACTAGATAAATACGTAAATATAAAGTATAAGTAAAGGGTAGTAAATTAAATTCTAATAATTATTCTAATAATTAAAATTAATTTGGATAATTTAGATATCGCTCTACGCGAAATCAAATATTATTACAAAACTACCGAATTATTTATTCCTAGACTCTCTTTCTAATAGTTTATATATATAGTAATATTCTCGGCTATATCGAAGTCGTTAAATATATATTAGTAATTATTTATAATTATAACTATATAAAAAGTAGTAGAAGCGATATTAATAATATTATTTAAAAGTAAAATCTGTTTTAATCTTTTACTATTTATATTATTAATATAAGTTATTAACCTCTATATAATCTATATTAAATATATAATTATCTAAAGTAAAGATATTTAAATAACGTAGATAATTAGAGGCTATAGATTTATTCTATAAAGAGATATAAATTAAAGTAAAATATAATAAAGAAGGGCGTAAATAATAGGTATAATTTTTATATTATTTTATTTCTTAAAAATTTCTATTACCGTCGAAGAATAAAATATTCTTCTATTTCTATTCTATTACTTTATTATTTAGACGGTTATTATAATAATTACTAAAAATTCGTTTTAGCGTAGTAGAGATTCTTTAATAAAATTTTACTTTACTTTACTTTACTTTTAACTCTACGTTAATAAATCTCCGCGTTAAATTAAAATAAAGATTATATTTTAATCTCTACTCTACCCTACGTTAATTCGAAATATAGACGAATCCTCTACCGATAGAAGAGATACGAGTACGGTGAAAAATATAGATAAAATTCTCTAATTGAAAATACTACGAAACTAGATCTAAATGTAATTCCGTCATATTTAATTTCGTAGGATTTATATCTTTTAGTTAAAGTACTATATTTATATAAATCTCCCTTAAAATAAATAATATATAATAAATAAACTTTATATACTTTCTCTATTATCGTAGAATTAATATCGATAATACGTTTCTAAAATATATATTCTATAACTCTATTATAGAATAGAATAGAGTATCTCTTTTCTATTACGAAGTAGACTTTAATTAAAATATATTTTAATTAAATCTCAATATCTCTTCTATAAAACTATTATTTTAACTAGATTCTAGTATATTAAAATTAAATTAATTATATATAATCTATATCTTTTATAAAACGAGTTATTATATATTATTAAAATATTATATAAAAGAAAGTAATTGAAGAAGGGAAGAGAAAATATCGAAAACTCGATAATTATTTTCGTCGGAGTAAAAAAGAGAAAGTATTAATAAATAATCTTTTCTTCTCTCTTTTTATAGAATTCTTAAGTATAATATATTAATATATTATTCTAACGCGTATTTTAGTTATATTAATCCTTATATTAATAATAAATTATATTATATATTTTAATATATTTTCAATATCTTTTTTAAATATAATAATTAAAGTATATTTAATATATATATATACGAAGATTAGATAAATTAATTATAATATATATATAGATATATTATAGAGTAAATAGACTAGATTTATTATTATTAAATATATTAATTTCTATTATTTCTAATTCAATAACTATAATATTCTAATTTAATTAGATTAAATTATATTTTAAAATATTATAACGGTTATTAGAGCCCCGTTAATAATATATTTTTAAATTAGTTATAATTTTCTCTTATTTCTATAATTTATTAATTTTAACTTTATTAATAAACTCGCTAAATTACTCGTATTCTTTAATAATTTATTTATTTCTTATAGTTAAATTTGTCTCTATAACTCGTTTTATTTAATATCTATTTTATTATAATTTTCTCTTTTCAATAATATTTAAAAAATAAACTAGATCTTTATTATATTTTAAAGAGTATAAAGATTAATATATTTAAAATAAATAATATCTTTAACTAAATCTTATCGTAACTATTATCGTAATATTAAATAGTAAATAATAAGAAAAATTAATTTAAAATCAAATGTATTATTCGTATTATAATTAAAATATAAAATAAAGAAACTTAAAATTAATTTATATCTAAATATTAATTAGACTCGGTACTAAATAGTAGATTATAAAAAAAGTTAATATAAAATATATATTACTAAATATTTTCAATTCGTCGAATAAATATAAACTTCGAATTAATTTTTATTTATATTTAATTTAATATAAAGTACTCGAGGCTATTTAGTTAATAGATATATAAAAAGAGAAATTAGAGAAGAGTTAAATAAAAACCCTAATATAATAGAATTAAGAAATTATCTAGTAAATTATTTTAAAATAAAGTTTGAAATAAATCTATTTAATATTATTAATTAAAAAACGATTAAACGAGTAGAAAAAACTTTTACACCGCGGAATAAAAGAGAAAATAAATAAAAATAATCTTTACTCTCTTTCCTAGAGTAAGGAAAGAAATAAATTAAAAAGAAAAAATAATATTAGAAGAAAATAAAATAGAACAGAGGATCTCTTTTATTTTTTTTCCTCTTTTCTCTTTTTATAAACTATCTCTATATCTAGTTTATATATATATATATATACTTTATTACTACTCCTATATAAATTATATATTCTTTTATATATATATATACCTTGTTATTATCTTTATATTTAACTTATATATATATATACCTCGTTACTATTTTTATATTTAACTTATATATAATTTATATATATATTTTATTACTATTCTATATATAGTTTATATATATTATTACTATATATCTTTTATATATATCGCTCATTCCGATCCTTATATATATATTAGATATAATTAATATTAAGAGGATAGTTTAAATTAAATATAAAGTTTAATATTTCTCGAGTACTTTTTTAATTATCTTAATCTTTATATTATTTAATAGAGTATATATACGCGTTTATATCAACTATATATAGAGATAGTAACGAAGTATATATATAATTATATATAGAGATATATATAGATTATATAGAAATAATATTAAAAGTATATATATATAGAAATTATATATAAGGGTAGTAATAAAATATATATATATAACTATATATAAGGTAGTTTTATAGAGAGGGAAGAAAAGAAATTCTCTATTCTCTCTTCTCTTATTTACTTCGAGGAAGAGAATTAATAAATCTTCGATTTTTTTCTTTCTTTTCTCTATTTCTCTTTTTTATCGAGAGAAGATAATAAGGTTATAGTATATATTTAGTAATAATAATTAATTAATTAACTAGGTATTCGTTACTAACGAACTAGAATAATAAATAGCCTTCGGTATGAAGGAACTAACCTAGTATAATAAAATCAATATAACTATATTAATTACTATTAAATAAATAAAGTTATCGCCCTAATAGTATAATTGTATTAATATTTAGAGCGTAGTAGGGTATTTCCTTTAAAAGGAAGTACTAGTAGAAAGAGAATTCTATTAAACCGATATTATTATAGTAGATAACTTCGTTTAAGCCGAATAATTATTTATATTATATTAATAAACTAGTCGTAAACCTCTTTATACTCCCTAATAATATTAAATATATATTATAATTACTTTATAAATATCTATTTATTATCTTCGGGCCTATAACCTTTCTAACGAACTAAATATTATAAAATAACGTTCTTCGCCCTCCTAAATCGACGTTATCGTTTATATAATAACTTTTCTATCTCTTATTCGTCCTCGTTATCGACGATAATTAGTAGCGGTACTATAGTATATCTTCCGTAGAGATCCGCGTTAGGTATTATCGCTAGTTCGAAGTAAACTACCGAGACTATATTATAAATAACTATAGTAGAGGGTAGTTTTAGGTAATATATTAACCTCCCGATCCTTTTAATAACCTCGAATAAGTTTATAAATTATTACTTTATTTTCTTCGAGAGTATACTAGCTATTTAATATCCGTGGTATAAATATAAATATACTAAATCACCGACCTTAAAGAATCTTAATTTATAGTAGATATTATATTATTCTTTTATACGGATTAAAGTAAAGGTAATAATATCTTAAATATTAATATATTTAGGGCGGTAGACGGTAATAGGGAATATATCTCCTCGAAAAGTTTTCGTAATATCGTAATATACTCCTAGGCTAGGGGATTCAATATTTTTAAAAACTTCTATAATACTATAATATACTTTTAAATTAAAGAATTTAATATCTTTAAAAACTTCTATAAAAATAGTTAAAACGTTAATTACCTCAAGATTATTAAAATCAAGATTATCGATTTATAGTAAATCTAGTAGTTTTTTAATTTTAAAGTCGTATAGGACCTCTATTAATACTAGGCGCGTATTATTATATTTAATAAAATTATTTAACGCCGCGGATAACTACGATAATACTATTAATTATTTATTATAATTAACTATAAGAAGGAAATAATATAATATAATCTCGATAATTTTATTTAACTTTTTAGACTAACCGTTAATCTAAGGGTAATAAATAATTAAATATAATATATCGACTCTAAGTTTATTTATAATTTACTTCTATAATTAACCGACGAACCGACGGTCTCGATTAGAGATAATAGCGGCTAGTAGATCTTAATTTAATAGGAGTAATCGAGTTAATAGCCGGTAAATTTATTAAAACCCGCTCTAGTCCGTTTAACCTATAATTAATATTACTACTTTACTAAATTTATATATAATAAATATAACGTAATCCTCCTCTATAGAAGCTTTTAGTAATATTAAAATAAAATTAATAATTATTCTATAAAACGACCTAGTAGGTAAGTAAATCAGTTATAATAATTTATATAATTAATACTTTAGTATTTAGTATAGTTAATAATAAGGGTAGTATCTAAAATATTTATATAATTTCGTTAATATATTGAATATATAGATACTATTTACGAGTTTCTCGTAGGTCTTAATATAACTAGGGTACTCTATATTATTATATATTTTTTAAAATATCTTATATTCTAGAGTAGTCGGTAAATATAGGCGAAGTCTATATTTATATTTAATATTATCGAAGTAAAATAGATTATTAATAAGCTTATATAGTAGCCTAACTATATTTTTATCGAGTATAGTATTTTTTACTACCGTAGTTATAATCTTAACCTAGTATATTTCTATTTTATAATTATTATATACACGGCCTTTGAAATCGTCGCTAACGGTGATAATATTAACTAGAAACACCGATAATATATTAAAGATTAACTCGTTTATTTCTAGGCGGTATAAACGACTAGTAAAATATAATAAAATATTAAAAACGATATTCGCTTTACTAGGCTTATATTTTAGTTTAATTCGAAACCTCTATAAATATTCGAATATACGGATTAATCTAAAATTTAACTTCTTAATAGAGGTAGTATTTATAGAAATCTACTATACTATATTTATAGTAGAAGTATAATTAATATAGACGATTATAGTACTATTAGTTATTTTAATAAAATATGGAATTTTCTTTATAACCTAAATAATACTAGTTATTTCTAGTTCGGTTAACTAATATTTTATCTTAATAGAAGTTAACTACTTTAATAAAAATAGGATAAGTTATAATAATTTCTACTTCGATATTTCCGTAGTATCGTCGTCTTTAATATAATATATATATATACTAAATCCCTACTCTTTACTAGTATCTAGATCGATAAATAATAGTCTCTTTAAATTAATATAATATAGTATAATAAAACTAGCGAAGAGTTCCTATAAATATTTATAAATGTTAAACTCCGCCGGCGTAGGCGTATTAATAAAAAATCTCCTCATTATAAATTTATAAATATTACTCTATATACTCTTATTATTCCGATAGTATTAATTTAATAATATTTTATAGTCTTATAAAGACTTAATTATTACTATATAATATAAAATATACTACTTTAAGTAACTAGTTATTCTAAGGTACTATTTTAGTATTTATAATATTCGGGGAAACTAAAGATTCTATATAATTATTAATTTATCTTTAATTATAATAAAGCCTAGAGTATTAATATAATAATTTAATAACTAGGCGGAAGGATAGTTAAAAAAGGACTTTTTAATAAAAATATAAATATTTATATCTAATAATATTTAGAATACTAGTATTGAATATTCGATATACTCTATTAACGAAGTAGAAAAGATAATAATATTATCGATATATATATAGTAGAATTTTCGGTACAGTCGAAATATATAATTAATTATATATTAAATGTAGGCCGGAGAGTTTCGGTACCTTATTATTAATATATTAAAGGTCTCTTAATTACGGTATATTACTATTATAAAATAATATCGATAATATCGCTTTATCCACTATTAATAGAAAAAGACTACTATATTAATAGTTGAAATATATATAATATTTAATAAAAGTACTAAAATCTTAGTTTAAATAAAGACCGGATATATATCTAATATTATAATTTTATTAAAAGTTTTAATATTAATAATTATATATCTTTTAAAACCGGAGGCGGTATCTTTCTATATAACGAAATAGAGGAAAGAAAATGATATCGTTATAATAATCTATTTTATTCGGCCCTACTAGTATAGTTTATCGAAGATATTATTAATAATCTTTTTATTATATTTCCCTAGCGGATAAATACGAGTTTAACCGGTTTAATAAAACTCTTTCTAATTATCGATAAAAGAAATCTCTATTTATTTAGATTCCGGGATATTCGCTACGTTCTTAATATCTTTCTATAAATCTAGAAACGAATCGACGACGTCGGTAATTATAAAAATAGAAGTATTATTCCCGTAGATCGTAGTATTTATAAGGTATAGTATCTTTAGTTAAGATAAAATATTTAGTACTACCGAAGGTTTTAATAATATTTACTTCGGCGCTATAGAAACTTTTTATAAATTATACTCTAATAATATATTTTAAAAGAAATTCGCCGAAGATAAGTTTAGTAAAATAAATATTAAATTAAAAGTTATAAAATTTAGATAAATAATACTCGTAGATATATAGGGAGTTATTATTATATTAAAGATTATTACTATAACTAGACCGGTCTTAAAGTAGAATTTAATTAAAAATTTCGATATTAAAATCTTCGGTGGCCTTATAACTAAATTAATATATATAGTATTAATTTAAAAATATCTAGTTACTTTATATTTAATTACTTTTCCTAGCCTAGTATATCGGTTAATAATTATAAATAAATCGGTATTATTCCGGACTATAATTCCATCTATATTATAATTAATAATATACGCGGTTACTATTAATATATTAAACTAAGAAGGTTTAAATAGTAAATTATAATTTTAGAGTAAATCCGATTTTATAAACTTAACTATAATAACTATATCTAAATATACTAGTATAGTATAATGGAATTTATTAATTATAATAGTATTTATCCTAGTACCCTTCGTAATTATAGAAATAAGGACTTCGAGGTTACTATAATATATAATAATAACGAGGTCTTTACTAGTATTAATTATAATTTCTTCTAGTTTTATAATATCGATACCTATTAAAACCTTAATAGATAGTTCGTCGACGATATATATTTCCTTAATAATTAAAGCGATCTTATTATCTTTACCGGGAATATATATAAGGATAATAATAAATTTATTAATATTATAGTTATTCGATCCTAAGCCACAGATTTTTATAATTATTAATATTTTATAGACTTTAACCTATAGGCCGAGTTCTATAAAATTCTTTGAAAATTATTAATCTATAAAGTTTATAGTATATCTAGTATTAAAGTAGAATTTATAGAGTTAATTATATAATTCTATAGAGACTCTAATAGTGGCGTATTAATAACTACGAAATATATAGCCTTAGGTAGCTCCGTTAATAAATATAAATTTAATAATTTACTTTATAATAATCTTTAGCGGAGCGGAGTTTAATATAACGGAATTTAATAAAGCGGAATTCGTTAAAGCGGAAACTATAATATATTTCGTTAAAGAAGAATTCTTCGAAGCGGGATAAATTACTATAGTCGAAGATTAATACTATCGAATATAGGTATATAGTTTATTATTAGAAAAAAAAAACTAATTATATAAACGATAAAATACTTTATTAATAATATTAATTACTTTAATAGTATATTATCCGACGAAGAGACTATTAAATATCTCTTTATAAAGTCTCTTTAAATCGATAACGTCGTTAATATATTCGCTAGCCCACGCCGTATTTTAATAGAAAATATCTTTTTAATTACTATAATAACTACTTTAATTTTCGTTATAAAGATTTTCGGTCTAGCGGAAAATTTCTATAAACTATTCTTCGTTATAATTAACGTCTTTAATAACTTCCTAGTCTTTAGTATAATAAATTCTCTAGGTCGAAAAGAGCTTCCTAAAAGAATTTTTATTAAAATTTCTTCCTACTTTAGAGTTTTAGTTTTAATATTTAAGAGAGAATATCTTCTACCTAAATAACGAATTTAAATTTCTATTTATTATTTATAACTACCTTCCGGGAGGTTATAGGCGGTTAAGATTCTATTATTATTATTATTAATTAATATTACTTTATTATAGTTAGAAGGACGAAGAAAAAGAAGAAAATAATTTATATAAATTACTTCCGTAGAAAGTATTATTACTTTTATAAAGAGGCGGACTATTATATAAAAGTCTAGAGCCTTCGGTAGGATAATAAAGAATAAAAAGTTAACGAAAATTCTAATATTAACTATATTATTAAGGTTAATACTATCCGTAGCTATTATTATTATTATTATAATTCGATAGAACCGATCGATTATATTTATCTAACTTTCTAGATACTAGAGTTTACTATTTATATTTATAGTTATCGAGGCTCGTTAGAAAGTTATTAATAATAATATTATTATCGGGCCTCTTAATATTATATTACAATTCGAGGTTAATTCCATTATAAATAATATTAAATTAATTTTATAATAATAATATTCCCGTATCTTTAATAAACCTCAAAATCTTTTATATATATTTACGCGGTTCACGACGACTACTAGTATCTCTTATAGAGTAGTATTCCTTAAAGATAATATTAATAATTATATTCGAAGGCTCTTTAAACTTTCCCGTTAATAACTAGATTTATTCCGTAATATTAATATCGGTGGCGTCGTATTTCGATAATCTCTTCTTAGTATCTAAAAGCTTAGCGGTATATTATTTTAAAATAATACCGCGGAGGTAAATCTAGAGATTCTAATATATTATAATACCTTTAATAGTTATTAGGTCCTTAGCTCGCTCGATAAATAAATATATATCGCGGAAATAAGTTTCTTTATTAATATACTCGAGACTAAACCCTATACTAGTAGATTTATTATTATATATAGGGTCGAAGAATCCGAGGTTAATTATATTTTATTTTAATAAAATAATATTATCGCTTTAGGGACTTTATAGGCCCTAGAGTCCTAATAGTTTAAAAGAGCCTACTAGAGGTACTATTATAAAATTTACGATAAAATTATATAATTTTATTAACTATATTTTATTAAAGCCCGTATTCGCTATAATCGAGGACTATTACGGTCGTTAGTTAAATCCGAGGGGTCTTTAATAAATTACTTTTTCTATAGAGATTTATCTAATTGAATAATTTAATAACGATATCGAAATTAATAATAACGAAAAAGGCCCTTACCTAGAGCTCGGCGGGGACGAAAAAAATATATTCCTAATTAATACTAGTACCTTAAGAAATTATCGAGTTATTTAAATACTAGTTTAGAAACGTATTATAACGGTATAGAAGATAGTAATATTAATAATTTAATTACTTAGTTAACTCGGTGCCTTAATAGATTTTAACTATATTTATTACTTTTAAGAATTAAAATTACGAAGAGGTTAAATAAACTAGAAATTCCGCCGGATAAAATAGTTGAAAATATAATAAATAATATCGTTAACCTCGCTAAAGAAAGTATGGCCCGACTATATAAATTCGTTAAATTAGAATACTAAGACCACGGTATTACGACTAGCGATATTACTAAATATTATAATAATAGTTTTATAGAAATAAGAAAATTAGGGGCTTACTTTTATTAAAGATAATAATATACTAATTCTTATTTACTCCTTTAACTTTAAAGATAGAATATTTAATACTTTTATAAATAGTAATAAAACTAATAATATATAGACTTTAAAAATAGTAATATAAAGAATTTATTAAAATTAGGTATAAAGTAAGGGGATTTTCGTTCCTATAAACCGCGGAGACAAGAAATAAATCTAGTATAAATTTAATAATCTTAATAAAACTTCTCCGCTTTTAGTAAAATAAAGTTTTAATAAATTTAAAGAGAATAAAATAGTAAAAATAACGTCGTTAATATTAAAATTAAAGTACTAGGCCGTAGGCGTAGAGGTACCTACTTTTATAGATAAAATAATTAATATATTATAACGGAAAATTTCGGCCGCTAATTTAACTAGTTAATTAAAATACCTTAATATATAGTATTCCTAATCGGCGTAGTATAGCTTAGGTAGTATAATATTAAAGTAATTATACTAGGCGTTTTACTAAAGAGATAGCTCTAATACGCTACGGAATAGGGAAGGGAATTTCGAGTTTTTCGAAAATCGGGTAGGGAATTAATAAAAAAAGAGGGGAAAATAGGCGTAAAATAAATTCCCTACCCGGAGTAGGGAAGAGAATAGGCCAAAAAAGGCAAATTCCCTTCCCTATTCCGCAGCGTAAACTCTATAATACCGAATTTTTTAAATAAAAGAATTAAAATATAGAAAAGAAAATATTATCGAATAATATAATTCGATTACTAGTACTACTATTAATATAGTAGACTAGTGGATCGAATATCTAGTAGGCGTTATATAAAGTTTAATAATATATTAATACCGTTACTATTAATTAATAAAATTATAATATATATTTAATAATAATAATTAATTAATTAATTAAGTATTCGTTATTAATAAATTAAAATAATAAATAACCTTCGGTACTAAAGAACTAACCTAGTATAATAAGATTGAAATTACGTAATTATATTAGAAGAAAATAGCGTAAAGACTTTAATATATAATAAAAAATAAATAAATCTATTAATAGTAAATTAATAAATAATAACTAAATAAATAAAAATCGATATTATTAATAAAATATATATTCTTATTACTTTATTAATTAATATTATATTAATTAAATAAAATTAATATATAATAAACTTCTTTAGGATAAATATACTAATATTAAAAATAATTTAATTATAATTTAAAGTATTTAACGAGTATTTTAGGAACTTTAAATATATTATTTATTAATTAATTTAATAAATATACGAAATATATAGTTAGGTACCTAGATTTATTTTAATATATATCGAGTAAATTTAAAATAATTATTAACGAGGATTAAATAAATAAAAGATTGCTAATTTAAACTTTTATATATAACTTTTATTTATATATTTAAAAATCTACTAAAAATAATTAAATATTAAGAATTCAGTTATTACGCGCTCGTTTATACTCGATAATTATAATTTTAGACTTTTTCGAGTTTTTACATTTTCTATTTTTTTCGATATAACGTAGTACCCGGATTTATTTCTAAAGATATCTTCTCTCTAAATAATATTTTTATTATATATCGAGATCTCTATTTTATAATGAGATTATTTATTTAATAATTATTAACGAGCCTAATTTTTTACTCTTTAATTTAATAATTTTAATATTTCTAATCGAGTTTATATAATTCTATTTACTTCGCGTTATAGTTATTAGATTTTTAAAATTAAATATAAATAAAAAATATAATCTAATAGCGAATTTAGTATAAAATCTCCAAATCGAGATTAATTAATTTATATTATAATATTCGATTCATATCCAATAATCGATTATGAGTATTACATTGGAGTAATATATTATAGGAAAGATTTAATCAAAAATGTTTGTAGGAATTTTTGCTAGCCAGGCTTGACAATTGTATATAGAGAGCACACATGGAGGTTGTCAAGCAAAATTGGGAATGAGCGAATAGGAGTGAAGACGATAGACAGAAGTAAAAGAGAGAGGTCTACCAGTGCTTTCGGAAGAATAGAGTAGGTCTGGGACTCGCATGTACTAGGTTTGCTAAAAGTAATTCATGGGAGCTAGAGTATTGCTACAACAATGGAGGGTCTGGTCCCTTTGAGATATGCAACGACAAGCCACGCCCACTCTCCTGACCTAGTGTGGCGTCTATTCGTACCCGCCGCCTACTTCACCAAACCATCCACCAAACCCTGAACATCGGCATCGCTCATCTGCTTCAAACCCAACAGCTCATTGTCCAGCTCTTGAAAGTGAGATCCATAGCCCTCACCCCAGATTGACGCCGAAATGAAATTGTAGACGAAATTGTCCGGATTCGGTTTCTCCTTCTTCAGCTCTGCCCAGGCTTGCGCCACCACATCGTCGATAGGCACAACGCTTTCTTTCCACCCATCAGCCCCAGTGGCCTTCTTGCCCATAGCTGCTAGCTTTTTCAACGTCGTCGCAGTGTCTTGCACGTATACGGCACGGTTCTTGGTCTGCTCAGGGTGCCTGAGGACGCCGGCGACGGCCTTACCGATGGATGAGAGTGTCGTGGTGCTGAAGACGCGGTCACCGCCATCATACAGGCTGATACTCTTGCCTTTGATGTTGATGATGAAGCCGACCATCATCCCCCAATCGAGGAAAGGCCCCGTGCAAATGAATGTGTAGGTCATGTCGCCTGAGGCTGCCTCTTTCTTGAGGGCATTCTGAACCGCGACTTTGTCCGCGAAAGAAGGGAGAGCGCTGGTATTCTTGTTCAGGGTGTTGGAGCCGAACTCGGAGGGGATGAAGCGCTTGACTTGGGCTTTAGCCGCAGCTTGGACTAGAAGAAGTTGCTTATCGAGTGCTGTGGAGGCGAGGGTTGAGACGAGGGCCTCTTGGCCATTGAGGGCGTTGGTGAGGGAGTCAAGGGAGTCGTAGTCGACTGGCATGACGGTTACGGAGGAAGGGAAGCTATGGGCGCTGGTCTTGCGAGTGAGGACTGTGACTTTGAAGCCAGCGTTGACGAGTTGGTCGAGGACGGCTGGACCGAGGTTGCCGGTGGCCTGCGTGGAATAGGTTGTCAGTCTTTGGATGGCTCAGCAGATCGAACTCGACGGTGGTCGTGCTGGAGCCCTAGAGAGTCTTTCTTCTTACCCCGGCCAACGCCACTCTCGTGATGCTGCTCATATCGATGGAAGCTTTCGCAATTGTATCTGGTGGAAGGTGAAGAGGTGATGACTGAAGGCCCCACACGAATTGGCTTGGTAGAGTTGAGGTGATGGGTTGGAGGTGCTACGGTTGACGATTGAAGTCGAGAGTATTAGGAAGTCGAGCCAAAGATATTGATATCGTGAGTTCGCAGCCAGCATGGGCAGGAAGGACCCTGCAGCTTCACCCAGCACCAATTTATAAGCATATTCACCCACGATACCCAGCTACAGGACACGAGACAGAACTCATACTCGTCTCACTTTCTCTTGATTTCAAACTGACCGGAAAAGACTGTATTGCCTTGCCCCATTATTTTCCCAGGCTCACAAGAGTAGATCATGCGGCTCACCCTTCGAGGCGAGGCCTGGAAACGGAGACCCTTGATCCTTGAGACTTAGGATTCGGGCTATGGGCGCGCGTACCACATACCCCACATGCCATAAGATGCATTTCAAATCCCACATTGCTCCGCGTTCCCACGTGCCATATGCCATATGCCACATCCCATCCCACATCCCACATCCCACATCTGACAAAGTAGATTCCATTCGGCTATGCTGACCGACACCCCGCATAATGCCCCATGCCACATCATAGCACCATATCACCACTTGAAGCATCTGATTTGCTGTGTTGACTTGTTGACGTGAGAAGAAGAAAGCGTTGGATCGTCAACGCTAGCATAAAGTCCCCGCCGCTAGTCCTGAGGTACTTTAGGGCTGTCTTGGCAAGAAGTCGCACCCAATACATTTTTCATCTACACCGCTACCTTAGTTGCCTCTTTCTCCAAGACCATCAGCGGAATCATCCCAAATGTAGACTCGCGGGGAGTGAGTGCATGCTTACGACTGTTCCAAGAATCAGCGTCGTGTATTATACGTCGTAATTTTCTCGAGCAGCTGGTGTCACGCCATCTCACGGTTGCCTGGTAGCCTGAGAACATCCAGCATTGATACGAACCCCTGCCCACCTGAACACGAAAACTCTATCAGGGTTTTTTTCGTCTGCGTCTGATAACTTTATCTACTTCACCAGAGATACACATTCACCGCTAGCCCCGCGAGCAATCACCAGACCCGAGGACAATGAACCAGTCCGGTCCCTCTTCGTACTTTCCCCTGCAAGGACAGCCAGTAGCGCAAACACCGAATCTGCCGCAACCGACGATAAGGCGCGTCAAATGCACTGTTCCTGGTTGCGGCAAGCTGTTCAATCGCAGAGAGCATCTGACTCGGCATCTCAAGTCACACGATCCACAGCGCCAGCATGAGTGCCCCATTTGTGGGCGGCGATATGCTCGAAGGTGAGCGCCCCATCCCACGGTGGCCATTATTTTACCCCAAAGTACCAGCACTTCAGCTAAGCCAAGTCCCTGGCCTGATGTAGTGATGTTCTGAAGCGCCATGTGGAGCATCATTCCCAAGACTCCACCTCCAATCGCACATGGGTCGCGTGCGCTTCCTGTCACGAGCGAAAGCTTAGATGCGACGACGGGGTACCTTGTCGATCATGCACTCGCAACTCGACCGAGTGTAGCCGGCTCGGTCGAAGTTGGGAAAGTAGCACGAGCATGAGACCGGACATGGACAATGGGACTGGGGATGGGACTGGGGATGGGAACGATATGATAAATGGAAGTGGCCAAATGCTGACTAGCGAGATCAGCGAGATGAACGATTTGAGTACCGTGCTACCAAGTAACGACCGTCAACAGTCGTGGTACCAACCTGTTCAAGGCGCTTGGTCGCTACCACCATTCCCCGGCACTGGGCCCAATGCATCCTTCCCGAGCGACTTGAATTCCGGCGGCCTTGCACAATGGGCTATGGATCCTGATGAGCGAGAACGTGTGCAAGGTGCATTGTCTTCCGCTCCCACTGAAGATACTTTCTCTTCTTTACCGGCGACAGTTGCCCCTCGCGTCGAACGCTGGTCGTGCGCATCTCAGCGTGATGTGAACCCAAGCGATAGAACCGCGTCATCACTTGCATCGCAATCACTCGCATCACAGTCTCCGGCTTCTTCAAGGTCGTCTCAAGAGGACCACGTAACAGAGTTGCACAGCAGCTTCATCAAAGAGTCACTAGCGACCAAAAGACTTATTCAAGTGTACTTTGAAGAGGTCCACCCATACTGGCCTCTCTTGCACGCCCCGACATTTGATATAGGGAATGCGCCACATATCTTGGTAGGGTCTATGATCGTGCTTGCCAATTGGCTCGAGGGCGAATTAGACCATATGAAGCTTGCCCCTCTTGTCTTTGATGCGGTCACTGCGACCGTGCTGGTACGATATACTTCCTTCATGGGCTTGTAGAGGATGATTAATCACGGTAGTGTAGGAGTCCAATCTCTCATTCGGCAAGGATATTCAGCCGGCGTCGTTGCACACTCTGCAGGCGCTTCTACTATGTGTTGTGTACACTAGTTGTTGTCGGGTAGGTGGAGAATGGGGCGGCAAAGGTAGCAAGATGTGCCCATGGACCTTGACTGACATCGAAACAGGCTGCGGAAGGCATGTTAGCAAGAGCGGTTCACTTCAATGGCATCCTTATATCAACCTGTCGTCGTCTGGGCGTCTTCAACGGTCAGCACGCGTATCACGACCTGGGGGATTGCCCGTTCGCCTTTTGGCTGGCTCAAGAGCAATTGCATAGGTACCTTCCACCTGCTTCCATGATCTCAATTCATGCGGAGTCGCTCGATCTAATGTATGCGTCGTCATCTAGACTCGCCTTCTCCGTTCTCCGTGTAGACGCATATCTCAGCGTCCTTGTAGATCACCCCCCGTCCGTCCGCTATCAAGAAATGTGCATCCCTCTTCCCAAGTCCCCCCACCTCTGGACCGCTGCCAACGAAGACGATCGACGCAGCCTTCAGTGGAATGAGCCCGCTGGCCGCGAAAAGGCTCTGCTTTGCTTCCTGATGCGCGACGCTCTAGATTTTAGCCGCCGGCGCCATCTCCCCTACCACCTCACAGAAGCAGACTACCATCTAGGTCTCTGCTCCCTCCAAGTCGGAACATGGGAAGCTGCGCGCGAAGCTCACAGCTGCGAGTCGGATGAATTGGTCACGGACTCAACCCGGAGAGATAGCGTCCAGCTCTGGCGCACTCATCTCGACCTCTGGCGGGTCAGCATGGAGAAAGACTGCCTGCTTCGACGAAATTATTTCTCCGCCTCCACATCCAGCGCCGACCACATCTCCCCCGCCCTCACTCTCATCATTTGGCACATCTCCGCCCTCACGCTGCACGCCCCTCTCAAGCTTCTCCAAGGCCAAGGCTGCTGCTTCAAATGCCGCATCGGCACCGCCATGACCACGCAAAAAAACAGAGCACGTATCCAGGCCTGGATCGCGTCATCCCACGCCCGCACCGCCTTATGGAACGGCGCCCAGATCTCCCGCATTGTTGCGCGCGAATTAACCAACCCTACGCACTCCAAACGTCTCTTGCTCAACCCACTCGCCATGACCGGCGTCCTGAAGAGCGCCATCGTCACTTGCACGTACGCTTACCATACTCGTGTTTGTCCTGTGTGTACTGGCGGCCCACCTATTGATTTGGTCGATTTATTCGATGCAGAGGATGAGGATGTGAGGCTGGTCAAATGGAAAGAGCACGGCGAGGGCTTGGGCGATTGGACGCCGGGCGCGTTCCCGGTCTGCAAGTGTAAGGTCATGGCGTTGGCAACGTATTTTCGCGGAGCGCTCGCGATGGATAAAGGCGCGGAGGCGGAATTCATGACGTTTCTGAGAGGGCTGGGTAAGGCGTAGCTGTCTGCAAGAGGGTCGAGGGAGATAGTTTGGGCGGCCAGTAAAAGCATTCGTGCCAAAAAAAAAGATTTTTTAAATGTCATCATGGGGCACATGGATGCCACTCTTGACGGCCAACCTGTCCAACTTTTGTAGCTTTGCGTGTCCATATTGGTATTGGTGGGCATCCTCCACTTCAACCAGGAGACTGACTCGATCAAAGGTCAGGATTACCTTACTCGTGGAGCGACGACTTTCTGAAGAATTCCGGTCAAGAAACGCAGAAATATTTCATCCAGGCATATTGGGCTATAGAAACATCTTGGTTGGCTACCCTCCGAACATTCATCTACCTATAGACTGATCCCGCGCCCTCGTTTTTTCACACGCTAAATGCAGCCGTGGCCTATTAACATTCTCTATGAACTACCGAATGATTTCCATGTCTCGTTCCGCCCATACCATCTTTATTGCCTTCCACCTTTACGCCATCACAGTTTTCCTCGCAGTCCATCATCCCTTGTCTTTCCAACCTTGACTCCCCGCTCTCTCAACAGATGGCTTATTCCCGCGGACGTCAAACGCCACTGGTGCATCGTAGCCTGGAGGACCCGTGCGCTGAAAGTATACATGAGGAAGCCGTTGTAGGCGGTCAGGAGGGCGCTGGTACTACCGAGTATGATATGGAGGGTGAAGAGAACGGGAACAGGAACAAATTTTGGAGTATCCAAGAAAGCGGCAAGGTACGCGCAATGGGAGGAGGGCTAGTATTTTTTCTGGCGAAAATTACCAAAGAAACGTTCTTACGATGATCATAACAAAACAATGGCCTACTAGTGTCTTGCCTCATGATAGGAGGGACACTTAATCAGGAGCTGGGGTAAGCTGCGGCCCGAACAAGCGAGACCAATCAGACTCTTAGGGCGGTAGCATAATCGTTTCCTACACTCAATCCCAGCATCATTCGATGTATAGGATAAAGTTAAACACCGATATATCCGGAACTCTTCACCGCTGGGGCTTGCATAAGCACTACTAACGGACAGAAGGTGATATCCCACTCCAGGTCAGAATCCTTTTCTCTCTGTCTTAACATCGTCCGAATCACAAATTCTCCGACCCCACGGTCACACCATGCAAGGCTGATTGGTTCGTTGGTTTAGTACTCGCTTATGCACTATCGCTCCCGCCTAAGACATGCCACAGACTTAGCTTTACAATCCAATACACTTTCCCGAGCCCGGTGGAGCATTGTATTAGTGTCCTATTCTTCGACATACTGATATGTGATCGGAAGGATCGGAATGGCCGTAAAGATTATGGAACGAGTCTCGCATGGCAATCCTCCGGAAGTGCGAGCTGGAGATGACGCGCTTCGGTCCGCTCATTTCCACATGTCATCATGCTATTTGCGTTAGATGTCAACATTGAGTGGCGGCATGGTCATTTCTCTCTTGATTTGGCTCCGTTTGATCACCCTCCTAGATCTCTCGATGAATCCAACCTATCCAAAGGCACCGGACCCGTTCAAGGCCTGATTACTACTGACGTCGGTAGAAGGCCGTCCCGGACCAAACCGATGATTTCTAATACGTATGTAGTCCAGTGCTGACTTTCCCTCATTCAACCCTACCAAGGCACCCCACCAAAGTTCACTCAATCTCCCTAGAATCAAACGCCGTGACACAGCTAGCACATACTACCAATTTCAACATGACTCGCGACGATCTTGTAGGTCCCGCTGAGGACACTCGAGGTATGCTCTCTCAAGTGGTAGATACTGGCTATTGCTGAATCAGGCACAGTGGCTGCTTTGAAACCTTTGATGGCACCTGAATACTTACAGTCTCTGATCAAGATCAATGTAGTTACAATGTCCATGTTGTAAAACATGAAGCTAACGACACGTCCAGTCAAATGAGGCAATTCGGACAATCTTCCAAGGCCGCAGACAAGTCAGCTCCATTATCCGTCAAAAGTCGGATCGTTTGCTCGTAGCCGTCGGACCCTGTTCCATACACGATCCCGACGCCGCGCTCGAATATGCTCGCAAACTCAAAGACCTTAGCCAAAGGTTGTCTGGTGAGCTCTGCATCGTCATGCGGGCATACCTCGAGAAGCCAAGGACGAGCGTCGGATGGAAAGGTCTAATCAATGATCCGGATCTAAACAACACCTTCAATATTAACAAAGGCCTACGCACATCCCGTCAACTTTTCGCGGACATCACGGAAATCGGATTGCCCGTCATCACCGAAATGCTGGACACCATCTCCCCCCAATACTTCGACGATCTGATAAGCCTTGGTGCCGTCGGAGCACGAACGACCGAGTCCCAGCTCCATCGCGAACTTGCATCTGGGGTATCATTCCCTGTAGGATTCAAGAATGGAACCGACGGTGGGGTTCAGGTGGCCGTGAATGCCATCAAGGCCACGGCTGGGTGCCACCACTTCATCGGCGTTACAAAGCAAGGTCTAGCCGCCATTATACATACGACAGGCAACGACAATGGGTTCCTCATTCTTCGCGGAGGCAGTAAGGGGACCAATTTCGACGCCAAGAGCGTGGCTGCTGCGAAGCAGTCGTTGCGGGTGAGTGGACAGAGGGAAGTCGTTGTCGTTGATTGTTCTCATGGTATGTTCTCTTCCTAACCATGCTTGTGAGTCAGGATTGGAAACGCAAATATTGAAATTAGAGTGAGCAGGCAATTCAAATAAAGACTACCGCAACCAGCCATCCGCGGCGGCGTGCGTGGCGGATCAGATCCGGGCTGGCGATCGGGGAATCGTGGGTCTGATGCTCGAATCTAATCTCCATGAGGGTCGCCAGGATCTTTCAGAAGAGGGGAATTGTGGCTTGACGAGGGGTGTCAGTATCACGGATGGGTGTATTGGATTGGATACTACTGTTGATGTATTAGAGAGTTTAGCATCGGCTGTAAAGGAGCGTAGGCAGGGGATGTAGTTATAGATTTCAACGACCGAGAATTCGAATCTAGTCTGGTATTTTCGTTACGCTGCGGAACAGGGCAGGGAGTCCCTTCCCTTCCGTCGATAGGGAGGGGAACCAGGGAAGGGAAGGAAAGGGATCGGGCCTTAGCGATTACGTTCCCTGTCGAGGGATTCCTTTTCCTTCCCTTCTATTCCCTATTTCCCTACTACCCCCTCACACATGCGCGCATACATCGCCATTCCTGCCCTCATACACGGCCATTGCTGCCCCCCATATATGCGCGCATTATAGCGTATACAAAACACTTGATAATTCTTGGTATAAATATATTAGAAGACACTCTAATAATATTTTTATCCATCTATATTTATTTAAAATAAGCGACATTATAATCTTTTCTAGAAAAATTCACGAAATTAAAGTTATTTCAATTAAAATAATAAATATTATAATATTACTATTTATTTTTAAAATCGGCGCCGAAGTTTCTAGTTATTTTATAATTCAATTATTAAATATATATCTAATCTAGTAATTTATTTATTTATATATTTTTTGTACTTCGATATTAATTATTCTATAGAATTAATTAATATTACTTTATAAAAAAGTTTTAATTTAGTTTTCCTAGATATTATCATTGATATTTTAATTTTTATTATATCTTTAGATATTTATTTAATAATTTTATTTAAAATAATCTTTAATATCTTTTTTATTCTAGTTAAGAAATCGTTAATTAATTATTATCTATATAAAACTCGCGATTATATCGTTTTTATATTAATAAATTAATTCTAGACTTTTTAATCTAGTTTAAAATTATCTTTTTTATTTATAAAACTAATTAATTATTACTCGAAATTATATAAATTAAACTAGTCGATAGTTATCTATTTAAATAATATAATTTATTATAAAGTTTTATTAATATCTAGAGTAATTAAAATAATTAGAATAAAGTTAATTTATTAATTATATAATTTTATTCCGTCTAGCTCTAACGTTAATAACTTTATTAAATTAATCTTTTTATTATTCTTTTTTTTTCTCAACGACGACAACGTATCTTTACTTAATGATAATAAATAATATCTACTTTCTATTCTTATTACTCTTTCTACTTCTATTTATAATTATATTAAATAGTAATAATTTATTAACTAAATATTTTATTCTAGGTTATATAAATATACCGAGTAGTAATAATATTACTATTCTAGTTATTTAATTCGATTATATCGAAAGTATTACTACCTCGCGAAAGAAATAATAACAACGGATATTTAATATACTCGTTTCTATTTTAACGTTTTTTTTTAATTTAAAATAGATTCTTATTTTATTTTTAATATAATCTTTATTTTAATTCTTCTTAATTAAGTTTTTTCAACTACGATATCGTTAATTCGATATTATTATATTTTATTTACTCCTTAATATATTCTTTATTTATACGTTTTTGTATTTTATTTATATTAACTCTTCGTATTTTCTCTACTTTTTATATTATTATTAAAGACCCGTTTATTTAATTTATTTTCTATATATAATTAAGATATAAAGAGTATTTTTATATTTTTAATACTTTTATAATTATATTTCTCGTTAACGTTATTTAAATTAAATATAAATAAATTATTTAAATTTTTAATAGAAAAAGATTCAGAATTAATAAAAACTCGTTTTAATTATAACGACTAGAAAATATAATATTATTACTTTAGAATTAGTATTAATAACTATATCTAAATTTGAACTAATATTAATAAAGTTATAATTATATTTATTTTAATAATTATTAATATTTTTATTTATCTACTAGTAATTATATCTTAAATACGAGGAGAAATAAAAATAAAAAATAATAAAGATTTTATAACTTTCTATTTACGTTATTTATATTAATAACGAGTAGTTCTTTAAAAACTCAAAATCGGGGATCCCCTCGGGTCTTATTATTAAAAGTATTAAAAAGTCCTAGAAATATATAATTGAAAAGAGTATATAGGCCGCTTAGATAGAAATATATATTTCGAGATATTGAATTATTTAGATTTAAATAGGGTTCTAGTATATATAGAAAGTTATTTAATTTTTAATATTTTTTTTTCCGCGCTATATACTCGATTAAGTCCACGTAATAAAATTTTAAAGATATTAATTTTATTTTAATAAACAACTCTACTAGATAAAATTCTAATATAATAGGAAATAATTTATTTAATTAAATAATTAATATATTATAAGTTTTTAAATATTAATAGTATATTTAATAATATATATAAAACTTTAAAGCGGATTAGAGTTAAGGAATTAATATAGAAAATCTAATCTCTATATTTAGTTTTTAGAATTTTAACTATAAACTTTGACCTTTAATAAATCTAGTATTAATAAATTAATTAAATTTTTTATTATAGTATTACTATTACTTTAAGTTAAATTATTTAGTTATATATAATTAATATATTAAAAGTATTATTCGTAGATTTAGATATATATATATAAATAAGTATAAAAATATAAAAAGGTATTACGAATTATAGAATTTTCTATATATCGGTATTATTAATCTACTTTATTTATACTTTATATATATCGTTATTACTCTTTTATTTAAATATTCTACTCTATACTATTAACTAAACTTATTTAAAAAGATTATATTAATAATTATTTACTTTTAGAACTCCGGTCTCTTAAATTATATAGTAGTAATTTGAATATAATTTTTAGAATATTTTTTATAGAGGTAAATAGTTTAGTTTCCGTTTTTAATATAAACTCTTTTACTCGACGAGTTTAAATTCGTTTTTAATTTACTTTTATACTTTAATAAATTTAAACTATCGCCGCTCGAATATAAATAAGGTAGAGAAAATAAGTAGTATTTTTTAATTAAAAACGAGTTTATATAAATATATTCCTTTAAGCTAGCGGCGGTATAGAATATAAAAGAGTAATAGTAAAATTAAAGAGGGTAAAAATCAAAGTAATAAGAATATAATAATAAAGTCGATATTTAAAAATACGATAATAAGTTTAATAAAGATAATAATAAAGGCGTAGGAAGAATAGAGGTAGGAGATTATATATACGGGGTAAATAATAATAAATAACGATAATAATAAAATATAAATAATTATTTAAATTTTAGTATAAACCCTAAATAAATTTAAATACCGAAACGTATATTTTTATTTAATCGAATTATATACTCTCTTTAAATATAAACTCCTAGGATTTCCCGCGAGAGTATTATAAACCCGGAACTTGAATATTTATAAACAACGAGATTATAGATCCGGTTATTAAATATAACTTTAAGAAAAAGAAATATATTTTCGTATTTTCTTAAAAATAGAATATAGATACGAATATCTAAAATAAATCCGTTTTAGGATATACTTTATATTTATTAATTTTTAATATTATTTTAGTTGAGAATTAAAGTTTTATTATTCTTTTATATTAATTATTATATTATATAAAACGTCGAATAACCTATTTTATAACGATAGTAATTAAATAATTCTCGAGTTTTTATATAAAGTATTTAATATTTAAAATAAATTATTAATATAATTATAAAATAATAAACCTAAAGATAGTTCTAAAGATATTCGTAATATTTTATTATTTATAATCGAGCTACCTAAACCTATTATTAATAAAGATATTAAAATTATAATTTTAAATACTATACCGGTTAAGCTTTATATAAAACTATATATAATAATAATAATAATAATAATAAAGACTTATCTTTTAGGCTTTCTAAAAACGAGTATATTAATAGTACTTTATAATAACTAGAATCTAAACTTATCTCGAATAATTATATTATTATATCGAGATCCGTACCCTATTTAATCGTCGAGTAATTAATTAAAGAACCGCGTAAATAACTCGGTTAATAGAATATAATAATAGATAAATTTAACGCTCCTTTCGTTAATTACTCCTTTATTCTCCGTATCGAGTATAAAATTAACTATATTCTCTAAACGATATAAAAGATACCGATAAAATATATTCGTTATATCGATAGTATAAAGCTAGACGCCTTAGATAATTAAATTAAATATCGAGATTAAGATATAAAGTATATAATACGATTTATAGATTACTCGAGTTTACGCTTCGGATTGGCGTGGGGATCCCCAGAGGGAATGCTAGCGTGGGGTAGGGTGGGGTGGGGCGTGGGGTAGGGATCGCGGTTCGATCCCCACTCCAAGCTGGGGGGGGGGGGGGGGGGCATCCCTTGGGGATCCCCACTGCGCCAAGGCGGATTTCTAATAATCATTCTAATAACGCTGCTGCCCCCATAGATATGCGCACTCATGGCTACTACTGCCCCCATAGATATGCGCACTCATGGCTACTGCTACTGCTGCTGCCCCCATAGATATACGCACTCATGGCTGCTGCTGCTGCTGCTGCCCCCATAGATATGCGCACTTATGGCTACTGCTGCCCCCATAGATATGCGCACTCATGGCTGCTGCTGCCCCCATAGATATGCGCACTCATGGCTACTGCTGCTGCTGCTGCCCGTATCGATATGCGCACTCATGGCTGCTGCTGCCCCCATAGATATGCGTACTCATGGCTACTGCTGCTGCTGCTGCCCCCATAGATATGCGCACTTATGGCTGCTGCTGCCCCTATAGATACGCGCACTCATGGCTACTACTGTCCCTATAGATATGCGCGCACTTATGGCTACTACTGCCCTCATTATAGATTAATAATAAGATATATTATAGATTATACTATAGAGAGACGATTATTACAATGATTATTATAATTACTTTAATATTTATTATTATTCTTTACTCTTTACCTTTCAACCGATTTTAAATCGAAATATTCTCTAAAATAAAATATTAAGTTTAAAGGAAAATATTAATATTAAAAAGTATTAATAAATATTTAAAAAGGGTTAGTTTTAAATTTAAAATTAAACTATTATTTAAGCGTCCCCTTAATTTTAAAATAAACGAATTAAACTACGTCTTTAATAAAATCTTCGGTTATATCTAACTTTAGGTTAATAATAGTCTTAATTTTAATATTAACTTGAATAATTATTAGGTCCGAGTATTTATTTCATAAATACACGTATTTATAGGGGTAGTAGTAGTAGTAGTAGTTATAAATACATATATCTATAGAGGTAGTAGTAGTAGTAGTAGTTATAAATACGTATATTTATAGGGGTAGTAGTAGTTATAAATATATATATCTATAGGGGTAGTAGTAGTAATAGTAGTTATAAATATATATATCTATAGGGGTAGTAGTAGTTATAAATATATATATCTATAAAGATAGTAATAGCCGGTTATTATAATAATTATTAGAAATCCGTTTTAGCGTAGTAGGGATTCTCTAATAAAACTCTACCTTATTTTATTCTATTCTAGGCCCTACGCTAATAGATCCCTATATTAAATTAGGGTAGGGATTATACCTCGATCTCTACTCTACCCTATATTAATCCGAAGCGTACTCGAGTTATTATAAAAATAAGAAAAGGGGCGGGTTTATTATTAATATATTATTCTTTTTTATTTAATTCGAATTAAAATTAAATAAATAATATTAATTAGAGGAATATAAAATTTTATATAAATTCGATTATATATTTTATTAAAGTATTAAAATTACCGCGATTTAAGAGTTATAAAATTATATATAAATAATAATTTATATATTTTAGAGATAAGAGAAGTATAAAAGAGAAAAAGAGCGAGTTATTTTTTTATTATATTACGACGTGAATTTAAAAACTTAGATATTTATATTAAAATAAAAGTATATATATAAAAGTATCTAATATTCTTTCCTTAAGTCTTAAATTCTTTAATATATTATATTTCTTAAAAGTACTTTCTTTATATTATAATTAATATTCTCGAGAGTAATTAAAAAGACTAGAGTTTTAATTCTTTTTTATTTATTATTTATACCTTTAATACGAGGGTATATATATTTTAATTAATATTATTATATTTACAAAGTCGCTTTAGAATAGTTTATTAGGATATTAAATTATTTACGAACTCTAAAATTAATTTCTTATTATTCTAATCCGAACGACTAACTATTAAATTATAATATATATTATTCTATAAATTCGTTAGCTAGACTTTTAATTTATTTTTATTATAAATAAATTATAAAGCCCTTTTAAATATACTACTTCGCGATCGATTTCTCGTTTACGATTTATTTATCTTCGCCTTAACTAGGTAATAGAGCGACAGGGATATTAATATTAATTACGTTTACGGCAACGACGTTTAAGGGGTGAACCATCGCGATAACTCTAATATCTAGTTTATTTACTAAGATCTCTCTAACTTTCTTTCCGCCGAAGCAAAGGCCGTAGGACTTGAATGTTCGCTATAACCGTAATTCGATGAATGCCAAGACAGGGTTTGCTTTACTGGGTTACCCCAATAGCTGCAGCACTATCCGTTTTCAGTACATTCATAACAGCCAGCAAGTCTGGTTCGGAAAATTTGCACCGACCAAACCTCGTTATCAATTGCCTAAAGGCGGGACATCCTTCTTTCGGTGGAAAGTTCGTATGATCCCAATAGTTCCCTCTAAAGAATCTTGGTATCACAACCCGATGATCTTGTGTGTTTGCGAGAACGTCGGCTCCTTGTTCGGTGTTATTTGTCATACCAAAGATATCGTAAATGCATATGATTTGGCGTTTCGCGTTCGCGGGGTGGTGGTGTCAAACCTCCATTTCCTTACCTTCGATTTCTTTGACACGGAGTGTGTCACGCAAGGGCCTGTAGTCTGATGGGAGAGCTGGAAGGCTGCAGCATTGTGGGGGGAGTACATCTGCCATCTTACAAGATCAAAAGACGCTGTTCAGTAGCAAAATGCAGATGTAAGTCAACAACATTATGATATTGAAGCTCGTGGGTGCAAAAGTCGCGCCTAGGATTACTTCCCGTTCGACATCCCTTCGAATATATGCATCCGTACTAGAGAACGAAGGCTAGCCGAGATAGAACCTGATTCCATGAGGCTCAAAAGATCGACTCTGATAAACTCAGTTACTCTTCGGTGCCCCAATACTCCCCCACATGGGAGCGAATACCAAAGTCTTCCAAGAAATAAGCGTAATGAGAAAGCGAGCGTGGTGTGGAAGACGCGAAAGATATAAATGGTAAAAAGCCAGCTGAACTCGCTCCTTCGACTGGTAGTTGAGCACCGGCCTTAAGGAGCAGCTTCACGACCGTGACGTTCCGGGCTTCATACGCGATGTGCAACGATGTCCGGCCTTGCCTTTCAGTCTGTGGATCAAGCTCAGGGTCTTGTTCTAAAAGCATCTGCATTATTTGCCAATTGGTACACTTGGTTGCGAAATGGATTGGCCTGAACTTGTCATTCACCGGGGTTTCACAAGCACCTGCGTCCAACAGCAATTTTACACACTCTCGTTTGGTATAGTGAATAGCGTAATGAAGTGGCGTCCACTCATTCCACTGCGTATCATCGACATTGCAGCCTTGCTCGATCAAGTATACCATTTCCTCTGCACTACCCCATTCAGCTATATTGTGCATTGGAGTCTTCCCATGGATATGGACGGGGTTGACATTTGCTCCGCCTTCAACAAGCGCTTTCAGTGTTGGGATGCGCCATGTTCCAGCTCCGCTAGCAAGGAGCAGTGGGATCCAGCTGAAGCCGGCCTCATCATTGGGATTGGCGCCACCTTGTAAAAGCGCTTTAATAGCTTCGTTTTTGCGCTCGTAAGCAGCTACCATGATTGGCGTGTATTCACTATTGTTGCGTGTATGGGTTTTTGCTCCATGCTGCAGCAGAATGCGTATTGACTTTGCTTAGCCGTTTTGGGCCGCGAGAGACAGTGGAGTGTCTTTATTTAGCTGTTGGTCTCGCACGTCAATATCTGGCTTTTGGTTGAGCAGGTGGTTTAGTATGTCGCCCCCCCCTTTGCGGCCGCAGTGTGTAAGGGAGTCCACCCATGGGAGTCAAAGACGGCTATCGGCTCACCATCTTCGAGAAGCTGGGTCAGCTCGACTAAGTTGCCACTACGGACAGCGGCATGGAGCTCACTTTCGCCCTCTTAGCGCGGAAGGGATGAAGGCTGGCTGTCCTGTTTTTGAGTATGCCACACATAGTGTAATTGGTTTGCCAAGTCACCGTTCTTTACTGGACTGTAATGGCGAAGGAGTGTGCTTCTTTTCTTCTCGCAATGTTGACTTCGGCTTGTAATAATTGCTGCACAATAGACTGCTACTTCAAAACCATTATGTTCGTTGACGTTAGCTTCTTCAACCAACAAAGCTGTTCTGGCCCATTCGCTATTTTCCGTCTCCGTGGACGGTTGTGCAGAGAGTACATAACATTGCCCTCGCTCGACGGCAGTCACGAAGGCTGCGATAGCCTTCTGGTCCTCGTTTGCTGCACATGCGCATTGCATATACCGGTCTCCCTCAGAATTAACCTCGAGATTGATTGCAAGTCTTCCAGCATTTCTGAAAGTCTTCTCGACCTTGGCGATTTTGACCGCATACCATTCACCCCGAATGCCACGAACCTCCCATTTTATCGGCTCCGTCACGCAGCCTTCGAGGCCGTGGAAATACGAAGGAGCCCAACGAGGCTGAATACTCATCCGCGGAGCTCCGTAATAGCAAGCAACTCGGCTTGCATGGCGTTTGTAAGATTGGTAAATCTTCTGCATCCCCTGCTCTCGCGTCATGCCATATTCCCATTTCAGACTAAGGACTGGAAAGAATGCTCTGGCATAGTCAATGTCTTGGCCGGATCTTCTTGCGCCGCATGCCATGACGATATCCGGAATAGACAGACCACGCTCTTCATCCTTTATCATAATGCCTAAGCGAAGCCACAGCCTATGATATCGAGTATAGTCTTGGGCTTCTAATGATTTAACGTGGGATACGAGTGCTTTGTAGTCATAGTTTCCTGTCCCAGTGATAATAATCGCACGGCTTGCCAACTTGATTTCTTGGAATGTCCACACTCTGGTAGCCCATTTTCCACAAGCCAGTGCCACCGCCACATCTACCGGATCTTTCGGGTGCAACTGCAATACTAAGGCGTCGATGACAATGACCGCATCCGCACGGGCGTAAATGTTCGGCAAGTTGTTGATAATGTCGATAGTAAGCATTTCGTCTTCTATGGCTGATTTTGGTCTACCACCTATAGGAATTGCAAGTATATCGCCCTATACCCACTTGGCTGTAATTCCCTTCGCCTTGAATATGTCAAATATTGCCTTATTCTTTAAGTACTCGACACCGTTATGGACGTTGTTTCGTTGAAGACCTTCGATCCAGACGTGGGAGAGGGCGATATATCCAGAGCTCCGCAGAGACCACTCTCCCTTTTCGTTAACGCATAAGGCGCTTTCATCTCTCGCAGACTGCTCCATCATCGTACGAGGAGGCGAGATCCATCTGAGACTGGTATCTGACTACAGACTTGGCCACTATTTCTTGAAATCTATAGCTTCCTTCGAGTTGATGACGTATGGATCTTCGAAATAACAATATTCGCGCGATGGTCTTTGTATCCTTTTCAAGATCGTAGTAATGTCATCAAGTTCCCAGCTTCTGAGATTATTGATGGCCGCATATTTCGCCACCTCATAATCGATACCAAAGCGCGCCAACAGCTCATAGATAGGATACTATAATGAGGGTGGCATTTTGTGCTATTTATATAGTGTTGAGGCCCGCCTGACTGTGCTTGGGTCTACATTCATCAAAGAGCCAACTAAATGATAAAATTCTTCAATTTCTCCCAGCCTTCGTGAGATAGCTCATTAGGAGGATCTTAATGCCGGAATAAGTCACTCGATGATCACGCTAGCTGGTGGGAAGAGGAAGGGCGTGGAAATGCCTCTGTTTATTTCTCGCGGCGAAATTTCGGGTGGAGTATTCTTGGCGTTTTTGTGGCGCTCTTGGCCCTCGTATCCTCCGAACTCACCGACTTCCATCAACTTCTTCATCCCGCTCCCTGTCAAGAACGGGGAGGCCGGGAATTGTGGGCCTCCATCTTTGTACAATCTTATTTTGCAACTGCATCGTTCAAGATGTCATCAAAAATCTCCAATGCTCAAGCCATTTCAGATCTTATTCAGAGCCATGAAGACAACATCATCAACCGTGCCAATCGCGTCTCGAAGCACGAGCTGAGTATATGGACAGAGAAGGAAGTTGCTGGAGTGTTAGGTTAAATGACACTACGCCCAAGAATAGCAGGCTCGAACGAGCCCTGTGGACCAGTATTCAACCGCCACAGCTCTATCTTCAAATGGTTACAAATTTTAATATGGAGCATGTTCTTTATAGGAGCAGGCTGTCTTGTACCGATGCAACTCTATGCTGCAATTTACATGATGGTTCATGGAAGGTTCAAGCCTATATGGAAGGAGCTGCCGGTGCCTACCATATTGCTGTTCAATTAGTCGAGTAGTATGTTCAGCTTTGTTAAAGCCTCAATGTCCATGATACGAAAATCAGTCCAACAACAAGCCGCTCTTTGTGTGAACAGAAATGGCAAGTTCGCAATCAAGACGGACGGATACGCAGTCCTCTCGCATGTCTGGGGCGAGACATGTGGCTGGAATACGCCAACTGATTGGGGACCAGCGGAGCCCGAAGTGAGAAAGCAAGGTATCTTCTACGAGCACTTTCTCAAGTTCTTTGATAGGTGCGAGTCAGAATGGCTGTGGGTAGACATCCTCGCAATGCCTGAGGTCTTCGACGACATGACCGCAGCCCAGAAGACAGATACCGAAGACCTTCGAACAGGCGTAATCAATAGCTTACGGAAAATCTACACCCGTGCTGACAGGGTCGTTTGTTTGGATGGCCTTCTCCTGCGGTTGCACACTGGTAGCATGATTGATGTTGCCATTGTACTTTGTTTGGGTCGATGGATTGAACGGCTATAGCCATTCACCGAGATGAAGCTGGCGAAGCGCGTCGCTTTAAAGACCGAAGATTCTTCATTCGACCTGGACACTATCATTGATTTTTTATTCAAAACCATCAACAATGAAGGCCATCGCTACTTCCCTCTATTTACTCGGCTCATACCCTTACGACCGGTTCCACCTGGACAGACTCATTGGATTGGCTCGCCATTAAGGCCAAACTCACGCGAACCGAATCTCTTCGTAGACATATACACTAGCACTGAGAACCGAGAATGTGATGTTGGTATTGACCAAGCCCGGGCACTCTTTCCTATACTAGATCTAAACTGGGTCACGGGATGGATATTGTAGTAAGAATTGAGATATATCGCAGAGTCATACCCAAAAGAGCAGGATATTCTATTGAAGTATTGCGAGTACCGAAACATCGATTTTACATTGGCAGGGAGCTAGGATTTGTCATCATCTCCACTGATTTGGGGATTATAAAGGCCGTTCATCGGATCCTTGATTTACTCCTATGGCGATGTATGGAGCTTCCGGCTTTCGGAAGACATAGACTAGTGATGAAGATCGCTTCCACCATTTAATATGTGGCTTGATAGCAGTGGCAGAACGGGAAAGGTACTCCTCAAGTATGGGTGCTTCTTGTGAGAGTATGAGAGTTTTCCAAATAGATTCAAGTCCATGGTGAGCTCCCGACAGCCCACGATTGGATGTATATGTACATATCCACCTCTCTTTGATATCGTTGATTTCTTCGAGACAACCAGACAATGTATGGAAAGATCGATAATATGAGTGAGGCCGATCTTCTACTATGCCCCTAGGCCCCTCGGGCCCTGACTAACCGGAGGCTAACGTCTTCCCCACGAGCCCACCTCACTCTGTATAAGAATGCCCGTTGTACGAAGATATAATTCACCCTAGACGCGTCGAAATTCTTTCACTATTCAGGCTCTTTTCATGAAGCTGCCATCGCTACAATAGGAATATATCAGGATTCTGGCTCGCGGGTGACAAAAAGGCCCGCCCTTTCGCCCTAAGGACTAACCTCTCTAAATTGATAACGAGTAGGTTTAAGAAGATACTTCAAGCTGTTAAGGTATAGAGGGATATCTTCTAGATACTTCATAAGCCAAAATATTTCGAGTAAAGCGAAAGGTTGCTAACCTAATATAACCCGAAGTAAATAGAAGTCTTGGTAGACGGGCCGGCTTTTCTGTCACCCGCGAGTCTGGCCAACAAGAGAACATGGATAACGATCTCAGTGCGTTGGAAGAATAGTTTCGAGGCACTAAGATCGTGGTGAGTTGGCAGCTGAGGATTGAAATGGCAAAGGTATACATATTGGGCTTGGCCAACATCCAATACAAATATGTTACCATTGCGCAATTGAACCTTTAACCGATAGCCTATCCAGGGTTTCTGTTCTACTCCATCACACAATGTATATCGTGGTAGAAGCTTGCGGCCTGGCCGGGCTCACCGTAGCTATCGCGCTCCAACGCGGCGGCTATATACTCGAAATACTCGAATCGGCTCAAGTAATCTCCTATATCGGCGCCGGCATCCAGGTATTGCCGAAATCATCACGCATACTACGAAACTTGGGTGTTAACAAATACATCGAGAATTACTGTACCGAGCCCGTCGACCTGAAAATGATGAGATGGAAGAACGGCCAGGTCCTCGTCGAATGTCCATTGAAGCAGCCAGCGCATGATGGGTACGGGTCTCCATACTGGCACATCCATCGTGCAGACTAACATCGCCGGTTGCTGTAGTGTGCGAATAGTTTGGGGATCAAGACGCACCTGGACAGCAGAGTGATAGACGTGGATCCATACGCACCTGCTTTGACTGTGAAAGGAGGGAAGAAGTAAACGGCTGATCTGATTGTGGCTTCTGATGGACTGCATTCGATGTGTCGGAATATTGTACTTGGGTGGTATGAACCGCCTACACCGACTGGCCAGATAGTATATCGAGTTACGCTTCCGGCGAAGAGGTTGGCTGGGATTCCAGAGCTGGAGGATTTGATAACTACGCCGAGGAATAATCATTGGATTGGGCCATATGGGACGATACTTTCGTATTTGCTGGAGGGGGTAGATGATACGTTAGTCGACTTTGTCATCATGTGAGTCCGTCGACAAGACCATCATTATCTTTCAGGCCTTAACTAAATTATTGCAGCTTCGACGTCGACAGGCCTAACGGCAAACGGATGGACGACGGCGTGAATCAGAATATCGGCACAAACGAAGAAGTACGCAAAGCCTTCAAAGGCTGGGATCCGCGGATTGAGAAGATACTCGAATACGTTACAGAGGTGCTCGAATGGCGGCTTTACACGGTGCACGACTCCGGCAAGATGTGTTTAATAGGTGACGCAGCGTATGCCATGACGCCCTATCTGGCGCAAGGAGCCGCGATGGGTATTGAGGACTCCACGATATTAGGAGGTCTACTGGAAAAGTATCCACAGAGAGAGACGCTGCACGAGACGTTGAGCTGCACGAGTCTTTGAAGTCAAAGCGGTCTGCCAAGGTTACTGCGGCTTCGATAATTTCGAGATACTTTGTACAGATGGACGACGGACCCGCACAGGAAGACCATGACAAGTATCTCCTCGAGCACCAAGGGATCTGGGAGGGTCACCGCAATATTCGGTCACAGAAGGAGCTCCTCGACGAATTGTCCGGGTATAATGCGTACTCAGAGCTGTAGAAGGTTAGTCTTAAGCAGCAACCAAAGAACAGAGACAGTAACAAGATGCTTCAAGATGAGCTGAGTCGCGATGTAAGATTTAGTAGTATCACAGAGTAGGTGCCGATGGTGATTGCTCAGTGAACATTGTCATGTGTTTTGTGATCACAGAGCGGTTTTTTGGGGCATTTTAGACATTTGTACAGCATTCAGCGGAATGACTGCAAATTTTGCTGTAGAGTGGCACTGTGCCCTTAGTCTTTCTTGTTGCGGCGTTTCGAGAATGCGCATGACCTGCCTGGTACGCGAGTGGCCCTCGGACGCAATTGTTAATTGTATTGAAGCCTGCGGCCTCTCTTTGACAGCCCACTGTGGGCTTGAAACTCTAGCTTTGAAAACAACATGAAGATCAATGGGCCTAATATGGAATTGGTTCCTCGGACAATGTAAAGAGAGGCTTGGTCGTTGCTTATGCCGTGCAAGCGGCTTGAAGCTGATACAATTATCTTGTAGTATACTGTCGCTCCTGTACGCATCGCTTGACTGACACAAATTGAACGTGGGTTGAAGCCTCGGCACCACTCTCACTGATTGTTGGTTTTGTTCCCTTGCTGCACCCACGTTACGTTGGAATATGTCAATACGGATTCGAGGGCTACAGGACTGGCAGATCCTTGAAGCTGGGGCCGAGCAACGATAGGACGGCCTGCAGCAATGTCCTCGATGAGCTGTTTGTCGTAGGCAGAGCCTGGCTGGAAGAGCGCAATAACTAAGAATCCATGGTCCCCTATAAGCAGCAAGGGCTCTGTGTAAGCGCGTCGTGGGAAGTGAGAGCGCGGTGGTCAGGCTTACCTGTCACAATGGAGCCACCCTGTGAGATACCTGGCAAGCCTGTATGGCTTGCTGTCCTCATGCATTCATTGATTATCCGCATTCCCGATCCAGCAAAGTTGATGAAATAGCCTGTGTCGGCTGATATACGGCCATTGGGGTAGAGGATGGGCATTAGAGCGAGCTTGCACCCCGCTGACAATAAGATCGATTACGTATTAGGTAATCCGTAATCCTAAGCAGAGTCGGAACTTGAGGACGGCTCACTTACGATTAGAAGCGAATATGGGCAAACTCCTCCTAAGCTCCCACTGGCCTGGTCTTAGTCCCGGCGGCCTATCAGTATATTGAAATGAGAAGTAGTGCCTTCGCCCATCGACCCACGCAAAGCCGCCCATATTACCGGCGGTTGGGTATTCCATTAGTAAGTTCTCGCAAGCTTGTGCATCGAGTAGACCGTAGAAGAGGTTGCACTCTGGCGTGGCCAAGGCGTATACATATAGGACGAGGATCAACAACCAACTTAGAACTTTCGAGGAAGAAGCCGCCATCAGCTCTGGTTGCATATAACTCGTAACGGTGACAGTTGATGATTTTAGGCGTCACATGCTCCGAACACGCATGGGATCTCAAATGATAGGAGCGTGCAACCTGATGTCGTTTGATGTTCATAGTAGAAACTTTAGGCTTGGCGACTAATAGAGGCGACATGCGATCAACATATCGCTAAAGGAGTCAATGTTGCACTTGCCGATTCCTCATCGTAGAGCGAATTTCGAAAAACTTATAACAAGACAACGATGGCTTGGTCTCAGCTAAAAGCCTACAGTTGTAATCTAGTTTCGAATAAGTAACATAGTCAACTTTATGATGTTGCATTAGGATCGAACGAGGCAGCGCTCGACACTGGCAATGCCGACGTTGATGACACACTCGAATATCCAGCTGGAAGCATCAAGGGGAACGCCGAACCATTGCCACTACTCGCGCTACTGCCATTGCCAACTGTAGTACCATCAAAGCCGGGACAAGCACTACCCCCTGCCCCGCCTGACTTGCTTGCATACCTAAAACACCCCTTCCCACCCAGTGGCCATGCAAGTCCGCTAGAATCAATAACCCCTATCTGTAATCCTGTCTCCACAAATAATTGCTCATCCACTATAGCTCTCATCGTGAGTTTCAGAGCCCCCGCCGCAAGCCCCAACGTCAGATTCTCGTAGGCGTCATGGTCCTGAACGATCATTACCCACAGTCCACTGCCCCACCGGTCACCGACAACGATGCCATACTCGTGATTGGAGTCAATTGTCCATGGTGGCATCAGAGCGTCCCCGTGGCTGGCGATGATGGCGCCGATGATTTGCCAGATTGTATCGGAGGCTACGTCGACATATGACTGGACGAGAACTGGTTCGGCGGTGGGAACGGTGGTATAACTGATGTAGAGACCGAGTTCGGTATCTTGTGACCCTCGGGATGCGACATTTGAGGAGGACTGGGTCGGAAGCCGTGCCAATTGTGTTGTGGATAGACTGCTGTTGGTGATTACGGAGTGGTCTTGAAACGGCCTCAAGAGATTCTGCCCGAATCCAGCACAATCAAAGGCCAAACACCAGGTAGCGACTGGATTGGGTTCGCCTGAAGTCACGTCAAAGATCCCAAATGTCATCTCCTGTACCGCCAAATAGTAGGTCAAAGCTTGCAACCCCACTAAAAACTCTGCCGCCGCAGAGACTGGCAATGAGAACAAGCCTGTAACCGGTACGATTGACAATTGCAGAAGAGAAGGTGGATGGTTGGTTGCAAAGCCGGTCATGTTGACCTCAGGAGACGTTGGGAAGTCTGGATCTCCGTGATATGCCACGGTGATATTCGCAATGTCGGCAAGGCCAAATATAACCATATCATAGAGCATCGACTGGTAGATGGTGGCAGCGTTCTCTTTTCGCGTGATACAGATCTTGGTATGCATGTCACGCGGCGTTATGCATATTGGTGCCCCATTACTCAATACGCTCCATGGCTTCGGGGATGGACTATAGATCAATATAAGCATGCGAACAACGGCGTTTGCGAACCGAGTAGTCATATCGAGATCGTCGGTCAAAAGCTTTCTTTATAATTGTCTCTATGCGGAGTTCTTCTCTGCGACTTACACCGGTCCTTTTCCAGTGTAGGGAGTGATGGTAAATTTAGCCTCCGTGCTTGCTCCTTCATACATTGCCGAAGCCCGGACGCTTTTCTCATCAAGGTCATGGTATCCATCATGCACAACAGACGCCTCAGTGGAAGAGAAAGCAGATACGAGCGCAGAGACTAAGCAGGGCAACGAGAAGAGCTTCGACATGGCATTCCTCGGTAGCACTATACTGACTTAGCGATGTTCACGAGGATGCTGTTGCAACTTTAGAGGAAAGACACTCGCTTGCTGTTGATTACTGTGCGCTGGTCGTTCCAATCAGCGACCTGGGAGTCCTGAATACAGAATAAAGGCATCACTTTTAAGATTGTAGAGCGCATATAACGCCGGCATCCACAGCGATAAGCCGCACGAGGGGCATTATTCGGTGCTAATGCGCTTCCAACTAGCGAGTCTTCCCTTCCCTATAGCTCCCTCCCATCCGTGTTCCCTTTCTCTTTTGCCCTCTCGCGGCATCTTTGATAGGCAGGTGGCGCCGGTTATCGCTACTACAGTAGATTTCTGAACCATTGAAGCTGGCGCTAAACGGATAACCCGTATACCTTATTTAAACGGGGCAACTACTAACTTTAAACAGAATAAATATAAACGTAAAAATACTATAAATCTATCTCTAATAATTAGAATTAAAGTTATTTAAATATTATAAATTCTTATCTTATTACCTATTTACCTTATTATCGCTTCTTTTTATTATTATTCTAAAACCGATTCGCGCCTTTATATAATATAAATTCGAACTAGGATATAATATCGATATAATTATTATTAATTTATATAACGTTAGCCTAAATAGTTTATAGAGGATAAAGAAGATATAAAGATTTTATAATATTATATTTATACCGAGTAAAAACGTAGGAGGGCGACCTAGGATTATTAATAAACTTTTGAAATATAAATTTTTAAATTATTTAAAAGAGTGGCTAATAATAGATCTAAATATAATAATTTATTTCCTATTAAATAAATATAGTATTTTTATTAATAAAGTTATTATTTAAAGGTATTTATACCGGCTATTAAATTAATTTAAAAAGATTTAATATAAAATTATTTAAGAATATAATTAAATATTAAAGAATATTTAATTTATAAAGTTAAGGTAGTAGCGAGCTAATTAATTAATCTTTCTAAATAAAAGTATTATTTATAAATATATTAATATATTTTAAGTTTTTATCCCGTCGATATAATTAATTTTAATATTTATAGGCGATAGGAAATATAATTAGATATTTATTAAAATTACGTTATTAATCGTTTAATCTTTATATAAGGGTAGGATATAAAGTCTTTTACCTATATATATTATTAACGGCTACCTCGACTAGATTATTTATTAAAGATTAATAACGACGTCGATATTTAATAATTTCATTAAATATAATATCCTTTTTTACTATAGTTATTTCGAGAATAATAACGCCCTTTTAATATATATTATAATATAGTTTTAAAGAGATTATATATTAACGCTAAGGTATTACTCGAATATCTCTTTCTTTATTTACTCGATCTTAACTCTATTAAAATAATATTCGTAATTTTAAAAAGCTAGATAAAACGATACTCTATAACGGCAAGTCCGGAAACCCCGATTTTTACGTATTTTACACCGAAATTATATAAAATACTGGAAATGCGTATCTGCTCATGTCCTGCATTCTAAGTATATTATATACCGATTAAGCAGCGATATTGCACCGATTTAGCAACTTTTTTTTTTTTTTTTTTTGAACTTTGACATTTTATAGTATCTAGACTAGGGCCCCTATATAGGAATATAAATATCTTACTAAATCTATTTTTAGCCTAGATTCCGAATTTTTAATTAGATTTTTACTAGCGTTGCCCTATAGGGCTATAAAGCTACTTTTAGGATTAAGTTTAGCGCTCCCGCGCAGACCTTAACTCTAACTTAAAAATCTTGGCGCCAAGATTTACCAAGATTTGCCAAGGCTGTAAAATGCGCATTTTGCACCGATTAAGTAGCGATTTTGCAGAACTGTTTTTCCGGACTTGCCGATGTAATATTATTTAAATATATATAAACGAGAAGTATTTTAATTACTTCCTAAGTTTTATAATAAAATTCTAAACTAATTATAACGACCCTAGGAATTTATTCCAGTGGTTAGATATTAATTATAGAAGTAAAATAAGTTTTTTAAAAAAAGAAGAGGATTTAGAGAATAATATAAATAATAATTTAAAATAACAAAAAAATATATATATAAAGATCTATAAATAGTTTATAGAATAAATATATAATATTAACTCCTTTATCCTATTATAGTTTGATTATTAAAATCGGTATTTAATTTATTTAGTTTATTTAGATTATCGGCCTCTTTATAACTACTACTTTAATCTTTAAGAAAACTCTTCTTTAATTTAATAAAGTTAATTATATAACTTCTAGTTATAGGCCTAGGCGTTAGAGTATTTAATATATAAATAATTAATATTAATAAACTTTTTATAAAAACGTTCGAGAGATATTTAAAATTAATAATACTTTTATTTTAATTTTAATTTATTTTACGTTTAAATTAATTTATAAATCGAGTAAAAGAATATTTTATTCTAGATATAATCTTTAACTTCTTTTATTTATATTCGAATATATTATCTTTTTACCCTTAAATATTTTTTATAATATAGTCTTTATTTAAAAATTTATTCTTCGCGTCCTTTAAGTTATCCCTATTACGGGGGTATAATATAAATTTAATTTATTTAATATATTCCGTTACGTCGCCGTTAACCGGATTATTACCGCGAAGAAGCGGAGAAATAATAAAACCGCGTATAATAAAATAAGATATATAGTTTAACTTTTAATTAAAAGATTCGAATAAATAATAAAGAGAGAGGGACTATAAATTAGATAAATAATAATATATATATATAAATAATAAGTAGCGGGCCTTAACCTAGATTATAATTTATTTATAATAATAGACTAAATAATATAGTTTTATCTTTCTACTATTATTTTATTCTTTTTATATTTTTAATTTTTATTTCTTCTTATTTGTTTTTTATAGTCGCCGGCGGTTTTTCTTTATTTAATCGTTTTAAGATATTTAGTTTAATACTCTTTTATTAAAATAAGATATTATTAATATTTAAAGAGTAGTATATTTTCTTTTTATTAACTTAGTAGTATTTCTTCTTATTATTATATATATATTTATAATACTCCTAGCGTTTTAAGATCTTTTTAATTAAAACTATTTTAAAATCCGTTATATTTAATTACTCTAAAATAATAAATTAATAATTTATAGGATTATTCTAATTCTTTATTTTAGAAATAAGGTTATTAATATTAACTCCGGTATTAAAATTAGTAATAAAAAGAGCGGTAATAATTAATTATAAAAAAGGGGTAGTAGCGAATACTTTCTTTATAAAAATAGGAATTTAATATAAGAGTAGTTCTACCTCTAATTCGTTTTTATTATTTTTAAAAAAAAATTAATTAACTCTTAATAGCCCTCTAATTATTAATATTATTTATAAATTATAGATATTATCTCGTTAATACTAGTTTATTATAAAATAAAGTCGCCGTGTTAAAAACCTAGTAAATAGGGTATTTATATTTTAAAATATATTTATTAACTTTCTCTTAATAGTTTTTAGAAACTCGCTTTAATAAGAATAGTTCTAAATTATTAATATTATAACTCTTTAACTCGTTTTATAGAATAATCGCCTTCTTTATTTAATATAATAAAATACGTATTTAATAAAATACCGTTATAAATTTATCCTTAATAGTAAATATTAATATTTTAATAATAATAATAATAGTAGTTTTAATAATAACTTAAATAATAATAATAATTTTAATGATAATTAACTTAATTACTTTAATAACTACCGCTTTATAAATTTTACGCGCCTTAGCGGTCTTAATAATAATAATATTATAATATAATTTCACCTACTTTAATTTAATTTAATTTATTTTAGATTTAATTTAAATTTAAACTAGTTTCCCTAATTTTATCCTAATATAATCGGGATAGGAAATAAATAAATACTCTATATATTAATTTTTATTTAGATAATAGCTAGTTTTATTTTAATTCTCGTTTTTTATTTTTTATTTTAATTTACTCTTATATTATAACTAGATTATAGTTTAATAAACTTAATTTATAATTTAATAAATATCTAGATATAAATCCCGTTTTCAAATATTATAAAAAATTAATTACCTAGTTAATACTCCTTAGTATTAAAATAATTATTGTAAAAAATTGACTCTTTAATTATAAGGACCGCGTATAATAATTCCTTACCGAAGTTTAGAATAACCCTACTAGTTTCTTAAATACCTTCGACTACTTATATATTTAGGTCGGGAATAATTCTTTATTTAATACTTTATCTTTATTTACGTCTTTTTTTTCTTTTATATTAAATACGTAATCTCTAGTCTATATTATTATTTAGGTAATAGTTTAAATTATATTTATTATAGTCTAAAATACCTTAGCCTTTATTCTAAATATTCGATAAAAATATCTTTAATAATATTATTATTATAAACCTATACTCGTTTTTTTTTTAAATATTCAATAATTTACTCTTTTATAATTTTAAATATTTCCTAGATCCGAAAAACTCCTAGATATCTCGAAATATAAAAAAAACTAAAATAAATTAAATATTTAAAAGTAAATATTAATATAACGGATATTTATTAATTATAACTACTACTTTATCGATAATAATAAAATCGTTTATATAGAGTTTAAATTAATTATTAGTAAGAAGATTTTTAATTTAATAAATTATTACCGAAAAAAAAATCTTTATACTTTAACTAGTTTTATTAATTAATAAAAGAAATTATAAAAAGTATATAATAACTTATTTAAATAAAAGAATACTCGGAATTATATCCGGGAATTTAAATAAAGTTTTATATTTTCAAATAAATACTTTAACCTTATAATTTAAAAAAAAGAATATTCTCAAATAAAGGATAAATTCTTAATAATATTATAAAATATAATATTAATTATATTACCTAATAGGCCTCTATCTTCTAGAGGAAAATTAATAATTAACGATTATATACCTTCGATAAATACGTCCGTATATATTTTAAAATTAACTAAAAATATTAATAGATTAAATATTATTTATTTTATTAAAGTACTATTCCCGCTAAAGTAGGATAAAATTTAGAAAGGTTTATTATACCTTTATTAATTTCTACCTCTATAACTCGTTTTAATATATCGAGTACTTTTATTTATATTATTATATTAGTTCCTACTTTTTTATTTAGGGAATTAATAGATTTTAATTTAATTTAAATTATTATTAAAAGTAAATTAACGAGAACCTCGATTATTAAAATTATTTATAAGAAATAGAGGCTCTATTTATATTATAAATTATTTAAATATAATATAAAAATCTACCTAATTAAACTAACTAGCCTCCGATCTAATATTATAATTATAATCGACGATAACGAGAGCGTTATAGGAGGAGTTATTTTAAATATAGAAAAAGAATAATCTTAATATAAAATCCTATATTAGGACTATAAGTACCTAGAACTCTATATATATTTTCTTATTTATTAATTAAGTTTTCGCTTTAATTTATTATATAGCTTTTTATATCCGACCCTACGTTTCGTAATAAATATATAGTTATTTTTTATTAACTATAGAGTAATTAATCCCTAATTTAAATTAAAGCCTTAATTAATATTAATATATTGAGTTATTTTTTTATTAATTATAATTTTATATATATTTAATATCTACCTCTTTATTTTCTTTATTATTTTTATATTATCCGACTCTTTAATAGTATACTTACTATTATAAAATATATTTTTTATATCGTAGAAGTAATTTTAAATATTTATAGTTATTGAAAACGAATAATAATAATTTTTTTATATTATTTAGTTAATACCCCGTTAAAATCGGTTTATTATACTTTTATTATTATAAAGTTATTATTAATTTCTCCGATAACTCTTTAATTTTCATTTTATATTTTTATTTAAAAAACTATACCCCTAGTCTCGTAAAAATCTTTAAAGAAAATAAACTCTTTTTTATATTTTAAAAAAGTTTCTAGTTTTAAGAATCCTAGTTTTTAATTTTATTTAATATTTAAATAGAATAATCCCCGATTTCAAAAGAGTCACTTATATATAAAGAGCCGTTATTATTTATAGATAATAATACTACTACTAAATAACTAATTTTTATTCGAGAAAAGTTATTTTAGTTTTAAGTTTATTAGTAGTATATTTAATTTTAAATTTATAAGAAATAAACCTCGATTCAAGGGAAATTAATTTAGTTCTAAATTTATTAAAAGTAAACCTAGTCTCTAGCCTAGCCTAGTATTTATATAAAATAACCTAGAATTTAAAAAAAGTTACTCTAATTCTAGGTTTATTAATAATAAATCTAGATTTAAAAAGAGTTTTCTTTATTTTAATCCTAGTTATTTATTCCTATAAGAATAGTTATAATAACGAATATAATTATATTATTATTATCGTTAAATAAGGAAAAACGTTTAAAATTAAATATTATAATTTAGCCTCGCTTCGTTTTAAGTCCTAGTACCTAGTTATTTTTAATATATATAAAATAGGATCTCTATTATTTACCCGTTTTATTAAATTTAATAAATAAATTATATTTAGTTTTTTATTTATAGAAATCGATCGATTCTTCAATATTCTAGAAGAAATCTCGATTTTAAATATATAATTTTATTAAGAATTTGAATATTATAAACTTAAACCCCGTTTTAATTAAAATTTTAAATTAAGTATTTATAATTAAACTTAGAACCGAGTTATATTTAAAATAAATAAGGAGTTTTACCTCGCCTCCGTTATTATTTAAAAAGAGTTTTAAATTTACCGAGATAATAAAAATATTAATTTAACTACGATTTTATTTATATAGTATTATAAATTCTTAAATTTTTTTAAAAAAAAAGACGCTAATACTTTACCCCTATATTAATTATATAATTATATTATTAAATTTAAAGAAGGGCTATAATCTCCGTTATTTAATTTATATAATATAAACTATAACGAGATCCTAGAAGTCCGCCGTTATTTCAATAAGAATTTTAATAAAGGTTTTATTTAAGTTAATTATTTTTATACCGCGTCTTTTATTTTATTTATAAAGAAATCTAGCGGAGATTTATATTTCTATATTAATTATTAAAGGTTAAATATTATTATTATAAAAAATAAATATTCTTTATCTTTAATCTCTAAAATCTTAAATCGATTAAATCGCGCTAAGGTATTTTTTAAATTAGATATTATATCTATCTTTAATCGCCTCCGCGTTAAGAAAGGCGATAAAGAATTTATAATATTTTATACCCGATTCGGTCTATTTAAATATTTTATTATATTATTTAAATTATATAATAACCCTACCTCGTTCTAGTATTATATTAATAATAATTTTCGTAAATTTCTCGACGAGATTTATATTATTTATCTCGACGATATTTTAATTTATAGCGATATTAAAGAAGAGTATAAAATCTATATTAAATATATTCTTTAGAAGTTCCGCGAGGTTAAACTCTAAATAAATATTATTAAATATTATTTCTATATTAAGAAAATTATATATTTAGGATTAATTATTATTATTAAAGAGATTAAAATAAATTTAAAAAAAATCGATATTAACTTAAATTAATTATAACTAGTTATTATTAAAAATATTTCAAATTTCCTAAAATTCGTTAATTTCTATCGGCGCTTTATTTATAAGTTTAATAAATTTATTATAATATTTATAACCCTAATTAAAAAAGGTATTATTTTCGAGTAGAGTACTCGATATTAAATAGTTTTTAATATTTTAAAAAAGGCTTTTATCTCCGATATTATCCTAGTTTATTTCGACCCCGACTATAAAATTATAATAGAAATAAATACGTTTAATTACGTATCTAGGGGCGTTTTATCCTAGTATAATAATTATAATATTCTTCGTCCTATTATTTATTTTTTAAAGAAGTATAACTTTACCGAATATAATTATAAAATTTATAATAAAAAACTTATAGTAATCGTTCGTATATTTAAGGAATAATATTTTAAATTAAAGGGATCTACTCTTTTTATCGAGGTAATATTTAATTATAAAATTCTTAAATATTTTATTTTATCTAAAATATTATCTCGTTATTAAGCGAAATAAAGTAAATTTTTATCCCGTTTTAATTATAAAATTATCTACCGGCCTAGTAAAGAAAGTAGTAAATTTAATATATTAATATATTAATTAAAAAATCTCTTTAAAGAGAGGGATAAATTGAATTATAAATATTAATATTAATATTAAATCATATTAAAAAGAAAAAAGCTAATACTAAAAATTCTTAAAAATTATATTTATAATATATCGTTAAATATAACGACCCTAGTTTTAGTTCTAGTTATTCTAATTATATTAATAATAAATTTAAAGACTCTTATCTAGTTTTTTTTAATTATATTTTATATTAATCTATACGACCCCGATAAATTTTAATATAGATATTAATTTAGAATTTTAAACTTTACCTACGTCCTATAAACCCGAAATAAATAAAGGTTAATTTATTAATTTAAATAAAGACCTATATAATATATCGATTTATTAATTATAAAATATAATTAATTAAGCCGATTAATTCGCCTCTAGAGTCCTAGAAATACTATTTTTTAAATATAAAAATAAGAATAAAATTCTTTATTTTTAAGAAAAAAGATATATTTTAAATTCTAGTAAACTATACCTTCGTCTAATTTAACTAATTTATAATAGTATCGTGGGTAGTTATTTAAATCGTATTAAATATTACGAATTAATTAGTCGGGCCTATTAGTAGCCTAATATCTATATTATTATTTAATAATTCGTTAGGAATTATTATATATACCGAAGAATTAAACCTTCTCGTTAATATATTTAAAAATAACTACGTTTATTACCGCTCTTATAATAACGTTAGAGAGATATCTCGATAAATTATATAAATCTTTTACTACCCTATACTTTTATAAGAATTATTTATTAATATATCCTAGTTTTTATAGACTATATAATTAAGATATAGTACTTAACATTAATTATATTAATAAGAGTAGACGAAGCCTATAATGTTTTCTATTAAAATATATAGAAGCTTTATAGGTTACTAGATATTTTTATTTCGAATTAAAGATTTTAATTTATATCGGAGTTTTAAAAAACTTTATATAAATATTTTAGAATTAATTAATATATATCTATTAAATATTATCTTTAGACGAATAATTAAATCGAATAATTTAATATTATAATAAAATACTAACTCCGTATATATATTAATTATATATAAAATAATGAGGTGAAATAACTCCTTAGAGCGGAGTTTTCTAATAATAATATTAATTTTTTTAATACTCTAGCCTCGCCTTTTTTAATTAATTATAATTAATATTTATATATCGGCTTCGAGCCTATTAAATCTTTATTTTAAAATTTTACTATTTAAACCCGTACCTATTTAATTATTATTAATAAATTCGTAATATAAATAGAAATCTCAAACGACTACCTCCGCGAAAAAATATTTATTATTTAAATTATTTTTAAATCCTCGGCTAACTAAGGAAGGCGCCTATATTTAATATATTTAATAAATAATTAAATATAGTTAAATATTAAGAATTTGAATATTATATACTTTTTAATTAAACTCGACGATTATAATATTAACTCTTTCCGAGTTTTTGATGTTTTCGATAATCTTTTTATAGTTTAACTAGATTTTTTATATTTAATAAAAATTTACCCCGTCTTCTACGTTAATTTATTATAATTAATAATTAATAATTCTTTATTTAAATAAATCTAGTCTATCCGAGAACTTATAATTACCGAAGATAATTAATATAAATAATATATTAACGGTATCTTGAATTCTAAATATAATCGCCGTTATAATCTATCTTTATTAAAATACTATATTAATTAAGAAAATTATATTATTATATAAAAACCCTTTTATTACTTTATCCGTTATTAATAATTTATTAATAGATATTATCTCTCGAATCCTAACGCCGCGGGCCTCTACGAATTACTATATATTATTTAAAGATATTAATATAAAGAACCTCTATTATCTTTATTTTAATCTAATTTTTAAGAAATTAACTCTCGTTTATATTATAGTTTATTCCTTATCCGTTATTATCCTCTCGGTTATTATTCCGTATCGGCTTCGACCGATACTTCGTATTATTATATAAATAAATAATACCCTATAGCCTAGCCCCGGCGTTATCGTTTATAGATAATAATATTAATATTTAGTTTTATTTATATACCGCCGCTTATTCTCCGTTTTATTCTTTATCCGTTATTATTAATAACTCGAATACTTCGACGCGCTTTTATTTTGATTATTTTATAACTCTAAATAAAATTTAGGGTCACGAAATTTAATTAATTTAATTAATTCTTTATTTATCTTATAGGAGCTCGACTTTAAAGAGGGGGTTATTATTATAATATAATTTTACTTATTTTAATTTAAATTAATTTATTTTAGATTTAATTTAAATTTAAATTAATTTCTTTATTTCTATTTTAATATAATCGGGATAAGAAATAAATAAATACTCCGTATATTAATTTTTATTTAAATAATAGTTAACTTTACTCTAGTTTTTATTCTTTATTTTTTATCTTAACTTATTCCTATACTATAACTAGATTATAATTTAATAAATTTAAATTATAATTTAATAAATATTTAGATATAAATCCCGTCTTTTAATAAATAAATCTAACTCGCTTAATTTTAATAATAATTATTTCTTATTTAAAATCTTTATCTTTATCCTCCTCTTTATTCTTTTTACCGAACGATCTCGTTCTTTAAAAAAATAAACTATTAAAAGATTTAAATAATATTATAAAAGTAAAAATATCTTTAATTTATATTTTTATAAACTCGCCGAAACTCTTTTAAATTATAAAAGATTTAAAATAAAGAGGAAAAGATCCTATATTTAAATTTAATTAAAATAAAAGTAGTAATAAAAATCTTAGGCTAGGTTAGAACTTATTTAATTATTTATTAAAATTAAATAAAACTCGACGCTTAGGATTTTTATTACCCTCGGGGTAAATTATTAATTTTAAATATATTAATATTTTAATATAAACTAAATTACCGACTTTTAAATAATTCAAAGTTTATTATAAACGAGATTAAAATAATCTTATTTATTAAATAAATAAAAGAGTTATAATAATAGTATCGTTATTAGTAATAATATTTTTTAATAATATAAACAAGTATCGTTTCTTAAAAGGGAGTTTTTTTAATAATAACTTTTTATTCCCTTTATTTCCTAGTTATTTAATAGGTATTTTAGCGCTAGCGACGACGATTATATCTTTATAAAAGCGGGAGAAAAGCGGTTTATATATTATATTATAATTAAGTTTTAATTTAACTTTAATTTTACCCGATAACGATATTAATACAGGCCTACTATACGAATAACTCATTATATATATATTCGTTTAAAGTTAGTGGTTGCCCCGCCTAAATAAGGTGTGCGGGCTATTCGTTTAGCGCCAGCTTCAATGGTTCAGAAATCTACTGTATCAGCTTAAGGCGTCACCACGTTTGATTTGCGCTCTTTCTGATGCACTGAGCAACGATGCGAGGCACTGAGCAATGATGCGAGGAGAGACATGAGGGTCAAGCTGGCTCGGCGCTTCGTGTGGAATGTTGTCGAATGAAGGAGACGACACCATAAAAGTCGCGAAAAGTCGAAGACGAACGAGAAACGATGCTAGTCCAGGAGAGTTATAGCTTCAGAAGGGGTCTTGGCATAGAAGGGTTCACTGCCCAGTGGGCCATCCTGCAGGTTTTGATACCATGATTTCGCACGCAAAGTTATAGAAATTACTGATTACTACAGCTTTTATACCAAGCTTTCATTCATACTAGTATGGTTCTTAAGATACGATGACTTGACTGTTTGTACCTATGCGGCCCCTAGAGCTAGACCCGGGAGTAGGAAAATCAAAATCTCCGGTGGCCCACTAGGCAGTGAACCCTTCTAGATCAAACCCCTGTTCGACCCCTTGTCATTTTTTCCCCGACTTCATCGAAACATGAGATTATTGGTGTCATGTCATGTTTGAACGCTAGAGTAGGAAAACTTCTAGCATCTCCACCGATGACCATTGGCTCCTCAGTTTCCCTTTCTACTCCAATAGTATTGATCGCCTCTTGCTAGACCAGCATTATAGCATCAGTACGCGAAGCTGGGCTGTACCTCACTTGGATTCCGACAATTATTAGAGTGATCTCAGAGATCCCATGACCACGTCGACGTTAGCTCCACGAGTCGCTATGATAGTGCTGGGATTAGAGATATGGTAATAAAGAAACCCCATCTCTCTATCACAGCAATACGAGCATCAAGGCCTTACCAAGACCCATTCATTCCCTTGCTATGAACAACAAGAAAGAACGAAACATAAAGCTATCGGAGAATACAGGCACATGAGACAACCCTTCCATGCATGAAAAGCAGGAACGTCTACTTGATCCTTCACACGTTTTGTCAGTGACATGCAGCTCACGCAAACTCCACTCTACCATCAACGCACAATCAACCCGCCATCCATCAGTCCCCTGAATTTCCTCGCACTTTCAAGCTATATAAATCCCCAGCGCCTTGCTATACGACCATTCAGGTTACGTTAGCAGTGTGATATGAAATCTATAGTAACGTACAAAGTACTCTCAAAGAAATCACGACGGGGGCTAGGCAGGTTCTCGTAGGGCAGGTCTCTAGCCTAAGCACGAGAAACATATACAGGGGGGGGAGGGGAAGTACGACGCCTTGGAGCAAGATCAGCATACCTCAAGTCCACTGACATAGTCATAGATGACAAAATGCGCCTCCATGAACTACCCAGATCTCAAAGTCAGCACCTTCGTCTACAAACAAATCAACAAGCTCCAAGACAAATATTTAAAGCATCAACACAGTTTCGAATATCAGAATATCCACACCGCAGACTCCGAAATCGCTCCGAAAAGAGTACATACCATGCCCTGATCATACATCGCCTGCTGCAACCCCGCCATCGCATCATCAACCTGATTCCACCTCAACCCCCCAAACACCCTCCCTAGCTCCCTCGTATAAACCCTCACCGCCAGTCCCGTGCTCACGGGCGCTTTCTGCGGATCGGACGGGTCCAACCAGGGATCGGGGGAAATGGCGCTGTTGCCGGTTTTCTGAATCATGCTGAGGAGGGAGATGCGGATGAATTGGAGGGTGAGGCGCATTACGGAACGGGAGATGGGTATTCCGGTCCAGATTTCGAGGGTGGTGCGGCTGTTGGGGACGTGGTAGGTTATTAGGCGGGAGGCGTTTAGGGGGAGGCTTGTGTTGCTGGGAAAATTGGGGTAAGTCAGTCTGTGGTAAGGATGATGGTGGGGGGGAGTACTCTGGCGTGGTGTAGAGGGTTTGGGATTGAGGTGGGAGGTTCAATGCCATTGGTGTTGCGGACGTGAGGGCCATGAGTGCTAGGAAGAGCCATTTCCAGGTGTGTAAGATGGCCATATTGTTGTGGTATAGAAGCTGCTAACCTCCCTAATCGCAGGGCCCAAAAAGGAAGTACGTGGGGTAAAAGGGGGTTATGAAATGCCATGAGGTATATTTCCGTTTGGTACTATGCCTGGGAGGGATACTTTGTCGCATACCAACAATATCACACGGGAATCCATGCGCCTAATTCTCCGTTGCCGTCTGCAGGGTCCTGAGCCGAAAGAAGCCTACAGCAGCGGCTATCGACAGAATGCCGGGAAACCACCAGGTATCGTGGGGTGTTCATGTAGGGTCCTACTATGTTTAGTAGATATACACCAACAGAGAAGGATCGTGGGAAGAGGCGCGATGGCTGGTCCCGAGGTAGCATGTGGATGAAACATTATAGACGCGCCCTACAGCGCTTCCTGTGTCGGAGTCTAGCATTTATCAAAAAGCTAGAGAGATCAAGCAGACTGGAGATGAATGGCATCTCATACTTTAGAAACTTGTATCCGTGAACTTGGACTTTCAAAGGAGTCTGACATGCATATCGTCCATGGGAGATTCGAGCGCATTTAGCATATGCAGAAAGCTGCGGAATTTAGCGTATGCAGAAAGCTGCGGAATCCTTGGCATTTTTATTTTTTTTCTTTTCCCCCACCATAGCTTTACTACCCAGTACCAGCTCTATAGATAACTCTTCTAATTAACCAAACTTACATAAGTAGAGAGCTCTGTTTAAGGCAATTCTAACGCCGTAGGAATCAGCTTAATCGAACTGACGGAATCGAAGATATCAGGGGTTAAAAACTTAGCTTAACCCCTCCCAAATCGAGCAAGCCTACTACCTATATTTCAAGCCTTATAACTCAACGAATACTTTCTCAATTAATATGATTTCTAGGGCGTTAGAATCGCCTTAAATAGAGCTCTCTGCTTATGTAAGTTTGGTTAATTAGAAGAGTTATCTATAGAGCTGGTACTGGGTAGTAAAGCTATGGTGGGGGAAAAGAAAAAAATAAAAAATGCCAAGGATTCCGCAGCTTTGTGCATACGCTAAATCCTTGGCACTTTTTTTTTTTTTTTTGGCACGCTACATGCCCCACCAAGTCCACGAATAAAGCTTCTGAGATATTAATTTTATATTAGTAGATAACTCTACTAAATAGAGTTCTAACGCCGTAGGAAATAACTTATCTCGATAGATACTTAATATATTATAAGGCTTTAAGGATTGGTAGTAGATTTAGTAGGGTACGTAGGGCTTTAGAACGGAAAAGAGCTAAAGAATTAAGATAGAAAGCCTAATTTCTACGCCTAAATTCTAGAATTTTAGCTGTAAACTTTAACCTTTAATAAATTCCGTATTAATAAATTAATTAGGTTTATTTCACGGCGTTAGAATCGCCTGAAATTAAGCTATCTACTTATATAAGTTTGATATAATAAAAGCGTTGTTCGTAGACTGGAGCGCAAAAAAGAAAAAAAGTGCCAAGGATTCCGCAGCTTTCTGCATACGCTAAATACACCTCGAATATGGATCAACCTAATGTATCCGGCGCCGCGGTACAAAAGTCTTTTGGATTATTCTCACCTTTTCTGTGGCCGACTCGCGCAGATCTTCAGACTCCAAGGAGGAAGAAATCATATATCAATGCTGGGATTCTAATCGTCTAGTCGCCAGCCAACCACAAGACCAACATGCAGTGTCTCCGAGCCCAAGTAGATTGCAAAGAGACAGGAGGCATCCCACGACCCGCCTCGGAGACGCGTTCGAATTTACATCCGAGCCCTTTCTATCATGACCAGACAACAATGGTCTCTTTTCTACCACTAGAATCAAGGAGACGCTGATATGATTGCGCATCTTAACCTTTCCAGCAGACGGACCAGAGTCCCATGTCCTTTTTCTACATAGAATCTTATACCTGCGTACTTCATCTCAATTGCCAAAATAAAGAACAAAAGTAACGAGAACAAACATACAACCCTATCTAGCTCGATTCACCATTCAAAAAAAATGGCAGAAGCAGTCAACTGACCATGCGTCTCAAGAATATATATGACTCAACGTCTCACATCAACAATCGTAGAGACAAGAAAGGGCTCTGCACAACACCATCACATCTACTTTGCCATACTCGACCACAACATAACTGTCCTCGGACCCAAAAAGCTACCTCGAGCTTTCTTCCTTCCCAAATTTTCTCCTCTCCCTAAAACCCATCCGACTGAATCGAAAGCCCAGGCCCCCAACACTGGGAGAGAAAGTAGCTTGGAAAGTCTTATCAGACTTCTTGCTGAAAGTGAAAGACTAACTCGTGCCCGCGACAGTGAATCGAATTGAGTTGCAAAATTAGTCAGACATGTAGACAGACATTGGACAATTCGATTTCACTACTCGCATCCGCTTCTAGCAACTTGACAAAAATCACAGGATTTGACTATGAGTGGATGCCATGATTGAAACAGCCCCGAACCTCTGACAGATCGAAGCCACGGTACTTATACAGCCCCACGCGTCCATCGAGATCTCATTGTGCAGCATTCGCGTGTTCCATCAGAGTCCACTAAGGTAGGGGATAGCCAATTTGATGTGTACTCACTCTACACCATCCCCAACACCCTCAGCCTATTTTTATCTCCGTATACCATCCCAGTTCCCGTTATGGGAAAGTGTGGGTTTTCGGCTGGGTTTGGATATTATATGGGCAGCTTTATACTGAGAGGATTGATAATTAGGATTAAGTTCCACTGGCAAGGTTCGGTCCGTCGAAGTTTGAGAAAGGGTTTTGCGGTTAGATGGGTAGGTAAGATATGCAACGCCTGATGAATTCGGTCTCTTGATACAAAAGCGCTTCGTTCTCATGTGGAAGGGAGATGAATGGTTGGGAGAGTTTTTCATGCATGAGGTTCAGTATGCATGCTATGTACACATTTTATTAGGATACAAGTCCATACCCAACTTCACACTCAGCACTCAGGCAACCAAGGATATCATATCATGCACGCACACCAACCCTTCAAGGCCCCACGCGTCCAACCTCATGTACGTCTTATTTCTTACGTTGTCGTCCGTTTTTTTTGGGTTGGTTGTCATTTAAACGTCATGTTCCTTCGCTGCCTTCTTCTGGCTCGCACCCTTGACGATGTGCGACAGGTCACCTACGGGAATATTGAAAGGGAAGTCGAGAGATGCGAGCATGATGGCGAAGAAGATCCACCAGCCGGCCATGGATGTGACGAAGCCGCATGCTCCACCCGCCTGCGGAGATCACGTTAGTTCCATGCCCAGCTATACTGGAAACAATGTGTGGGGAAGGAGGAGGAAGGCAGAGCTTACCACAGTCAACTTCGTAGCCCGCATAGCAGCAGCTGTATTTGTGGGATTTTCGTAGGCGAGAGCCGCGTTCCAGTACGCGCCTGCGAGACAAGAGAACGCGAGGACCAGGCTGAGGAAGATGACGAAGAAGACGATGTTAGTTCTCAAGGAGCAGATGAGGAAGATGAGGCAGACGAGTCCTATAATCAATCAATAAATCAGCCACTTCCCCACTCCAGACCGGGGTTCCAATATCCTTACCCATAAACACCAAAAAGAACGCAAAGCTCGCATTAAACTCCGGCGACTTCAGCCCCGCCGGGTTTCCAGGCTGTCCCATCGAAGTAGCCGCAGTAGTAGGATCGGTCACGTACGAACCATACGCATTGTAATAGGGTTGCAGGGTTGCACCGAAGGTGAGCCAGAAGGCGCCAAAGGTGCCGAAAACGACGAAGGGGAAGGTGTTGCCGACGATCCATTCGCCGACGGAGCCAATGATCATGAGGAGGCCGCCGAAGAAGAAGTATGCGCCTGGGGATTTCTTTTAGTCGACTGGCTTCATGTTTTTGGGCTGGGGGATATTGGAGCTGAAGAGGTTGGGGAGTAGCACGCACCGATATCAGAGGCTCCATTGCCGCCTGCGCCTCGCCAGCCCATGAGCTGGCATGAAAGGGGTGAGAGGGAGAGGATGAAACCGACGAGGGCACTTCAATGGCGTCAGCGAGGTGAAACAAGTGAAATGATGGGAAGGAAGCTTACATTGGCGTTGGGTTACCAAATGTCTTCCTCAGTTCACCGCTGACTTTGTTCTCAGGGGAGAGATAGAGCTTCTCGAAGAGCTCTGGGGAGATGGAGATACTTCCGGCGGTCCGGATGCGGTTGAGAGCTGCTCCAGTTGGGTGATTGTCGTCGAGGTGATCGTGGCCGCCCATGTCGCTATAGTTTTTGTCCTGGTTGTAGTTACCATTCGAGAAGTCTTTCTCAAGGGGACCACCGCCATGTCCGACGTTGGCGGAGGGCTGGAGTGGACGGTCGTCGTTCATTGTTGACATTTTGCAGATGGGGGAAGCTGAGCTTCAGATGTCTTGAGGGGTGGTATCAATTGTAGCGCTGAAGCTGTAATGATGGAATATTAAGAAGTAGATAATTGGGGCAAGAGAAACATGAGAATGCGGGCAAGACGACGTCGACGTAGAGCTTCAAGGTGCCACGGGGGCATGGGACTCCGGCAATTATGTATGTTGCACACAACATCGATCTGCATCTGCATCGGCAGTCGTGTTTAGACTTTACCCTTTGAAGTAAGAGGGGCCATGGCTAGAGAGTGAATGGCGCGTCCCTTGATTCCATTTCGGTGGAGATCCGGAGAAGATCCAGAACCTGTCCTTCAACGGGCTGTTAATATTCGTCCCCACATCTGGTTTTGTTTATCGCTCTGCTCATCACAATCATGCAGCTACCCAAACGACGTCAGAAGCGTTCTTCTGATATGTATGGGAGTCTGCATGATCTGCTGCAGGACCCTCGACTTTTCGAGCTGCATTCGTTGTACTTCACTCAGTCCTTGAAATATGTTGGGCTTCAAGCTCTTCCTAGCAAATTCGGGTTAATGGAGATTGTTAATGCCGGGAGGGGTCCAATTAGGTTATGTCTACCCCAGACATTCGCTCCCCCACAATGGACTAAAGACACAAGGAACCGTCTGGTTTCCGCAATCCGGTGAACTCACTTTGTGCGACGATCGATACGGGTTACTTGATTGGTTCTGGTCGCAAAAGACAGAAAAGTGAGAGACCTGTGCTACCTGTGCTTCAAAATGGCCACTTCTATCTGCACGACGAGTATGTCGAGGATTCGTGTCACGAGGTAGCACGTTGATGATGTCGGTCAGCTGCAGAGGAGACGGCAGGAACCAGCCCGGATGCCTGCATCATCCCACGCGTCCAGCACGCATTTCTTTCTTCTTGGAAACCATAAGTCCGCTATTCTTCTTTCTTATGCACGCAGCAAAGGCCGAAGCAAAGCCCGGGTTGGTTATGCATATTACCTTGCAGCGAAACTATTCCCATCCAATCACCTTCTCGGGAGATTTGATTGACGTAAAAGGCAGCAAGCGTACGAGTGATTCCGCTCCGCTAGTACCATCTATGGCTTAGTGCAATCGGACTTCGGACAGCCAGCGATCCGCTTAGTCTCGGCGTGAATGCGGGGAAAGCTTGAGGAGCTTGGACCGCTGAGGCGAACGATATCAACGCTAGGGCATAAGGTAAACAGAGTCAACGTTAGACTCATGATGTTGGGTACGAGTCAGGTATCGAGAGAAGTACTCGTACGCACTATATAGAGCTCTGCTCCTTCACGTTCGTAGAGCAACTGCTAAATTCACCGAACGGGCTCACACAATAATTTTAGAGATAGTAGAGATATTATCTCCGCCTGCCTGAAGTCTACCTTAAGCGATCAGATCAAATTTGGCTCAAAATGTACCATGTTCCCCTTTTTGGAACTTACCGTTGTTTACTTTGCGTACTTTTAAATTATTCAAGAAATATGTGAAAATTCTCTGCTAATATGACAAGTCTACAAAGCGGTGAGAAGCTTTAGCTGGATCTATGAGAGAACAACCAAGGCTATGACAAGATCGAGTCCCTGCTGTCGATGTTTGCGTAATTTTCACAAAGACTCCCTTTTGTCACCCAGAGCCAGAAGGAATTCTGTGGCTTGCTAGATAGCATCTAACATGAACAAACCAAGTGGCACAGAACACTCCAAGGAGCTCGAAGTGCCCAGATAATCTTTGTTGAATCGATAGGTATTTGTGTGATCAAGCAAGCCTTGCGGCATGTTCAACCCCTCTCGACCCCAACACCCATTCCCAAGCAACTCGAACAAGAAAAAGAAAAGAAAAAAAAACCCCCATAAGCATGCGCTGGTATCACAATCCCCACCTCAAACCCCTACCATATCCCACGTCCAATTCAACCTCAATCCCCATCCATCTTCAACGGCCCCCTCAAACCCCACCGCGTCCCAAATCCACTCATGTCCGCACTGACTACAGACAATACAATCGCAACCCCCATCCTTCTCCACATAAAACATACACCCCACCCCCGGACACCTCTTCGCCATCCCCTTCAACCTTTCCTCCGACGTCTTCAACGACGCAAGATACGGGTTGCTATCGTCGTAGCTCTCGCAGGTATATCCCACGTGCCCGGGGGCGCGGTGGTGGAAGCAGGATGAGGAGCCGCAGTCGTAGCAGATGACACGTGGGTCTGTGATACTGTCGATGTGGATTTAGCCAGCGGAGCAGTCGGCGGCGATGCAGGAGCGGAAATCGGGATGGGATTCTTTCGCGTTACGAGCCACGCTTGCGTCGAGAGCTGACAAATTCATTTGAGCCGACGAGGCTAGATATTCCGTCTCTGGAGACTGGGGATTTGCATTCGATGCAACCGACTCGGACCCAGGAGCCGTGGGTGTGGCGTTGGAGTGTGGTGTGGCGGGTTATGCATTCTTTGCATACGTTGGGGCCGTGACCGCAGTCTAATTGAGCCTCGGCGCTTGGAAAACGCCGTCTTTGGGGGGGTTAGCTGGGGGAAAGGGAGGGGTGTGAGATGGTGAACGTACATTCCCTTGAAATGGGCACAGATTGCGCATTCCCGAAAACTGTCACTTCGGGCAGCTGCTCTGGTCGAACCTTTATAAGGATCTTCAAGTCGTTGTCTACGTCGAAACGCTGGCTTTGTGATCTTGGTTTCCCTCTTACTTATTCTAGCAGATTTCCGGCGACCTCTTGTATTAGTGTCACGACTTTCTCTTTGCCCTAGAAGGGGTGCCGATACTTTCTTCCGCATCGTGATAGCGTACGTAAATTGTAGTACTTTAGTCTCACGTTTAAGCTGATCAGGTGCTCGTCTTGTATTAGGTTGTTCTTTGTGCCAAGCAAGCCACAGTAAATGGTGTGGATTTTCCAACAGGGTTATACTCCATGATGGTGATGCAGGAAGAAAGATATTGAAGGGCTAAGGAGTATTTGTGTTCCTTCTTATCTCGACGGGCGGCATACAACTCAAACCCATGATACACACGAGCCGATATCCTGAGTCATACGCACTTGATACGGCATCATAGACAGCGTATTGGTAGGAGATTGGGGCGACTAGCTTGTCTGACAGGCTGAGGTATTTCAGGCAGCATCACGTGACTATGGTTGAGGTTCAAAGGCTAGGAAGATCTTGCCATCTCTCCTGGTCCAAGGTCTGAATAACGGATGTAGTAAATCAATCCAACACTGTAAACGGGAACATCGTGACTAATGGATTTATTGGAATGGAATAAGTAATTAATGACCTGCGTTATCCGTGGTTGAGACATCAAGAGTATTCGTGTATAATCCAACGCTGACATCTCGAGTATCTCATGCTCACAGTCCATCTCACACCTCCTCTCCCTCTCATCTAATTCATGCTTCAGCCTCGCTTCAGCCTCCTAATCGGTATATGGCTGCGTATCGTCGGGCGTGACTGGGGACCGGTGCCCCGTTCCTGGCATTACGCTTTCGTCTCCGAGCCCGCAACAGCAGGACACCAAACATAACCGAGTCGATGACGAGAAAGAGCGGAATAAGGGCGCCGGTGAAGGTTGTGTCCCGTGTGCTGAAATTTGCACTTGCATTCCTTGTCGACATAGTCGTAGCAGACGCGGAGACCGGCAATATCACTGGCACCGATGACACTCGACAAGTCGGTGGTGACATATGAGCAGCGAACTGTGCTGCAGCGTAAGTCTTGGAAGCGGCAGAAGCGACAGATGCGGGGTTTGACACCTAGAATACTGTTGGTAGGGACCCCGTGGTTAAAGTAGTCGAGCAAGTGAAATTTGCAATGAACTCTAAAGTAAGGGTATATGCTATGAAGCGTGGGTATGTCGTGAGTGCACCACTGTAGTTATAGGATGTATATTCGGTGGATAATGGGATCAATGAACAATCATCACAGGCTCCTATGTCGCAAAGGGTGGTTAGACCATGATTGAATTACCAGTAAGCTGGCTATTCCCAAAGCTCGTGACAAAACACTGTACAGTCAAGTACAGAATCAGTCTCACTTCAACAGAGTGTGGGCACTCTCAAAGCACTCGAGGTTGAAGGAACTCCTGACAACTGTAGACGATGGGAAGGTGGAGTACGTCGAGGGACTGCGGACACGTCTTTGATAGAATCCTCCCTGCCCGGTCAAATGACCAACCACCCTTCCTTTATTATTTTACTCGTCGGAGATGAAGCTGCACTGCGCCCTGTGTTCGACTGCAAAGGAGGCGTGAAGGACCTCTTACATAACAGTGGTGAGGGCCTTTGTTGTTTCGCTAACGGCACGAGAGGCAAATCTGCATACTGCTTGACATGGAAGATGACGCGCTTCATAGAGTGACAGAGTCAAGAGCTCAATTGGAGGGGGATGAGCCCGCAGTACGGTCAACCGTATTCACTGGACCTTGGAAGGTGCTGATATAGACTGGTACGATTATGGCCAAGCCACATTCTGCCAACAGAAACCTAGCATAAAGTGATTGCTGTGCGTTTTTTGGTAATGCCGGTTTTTTGTATGTAAATTTTGAACTCCTTGCCCTCTTGTTTTTTAGTCTGGTGCAAAAGCTATCATCCGCTCTTCAATGTTCGAAATAAAAATTGTCAAAGCGCGCCAAGGCTTGCTTTTCTGAGCCTCCGATCCTCTTGACGCAATTCGCCGGTTTTCCCAGGACGACGCTAGATGCATATCTTCCTAATCATGACGTGTCGGCAAGGCTGCCAGATCTCTTCACCGACTTTTACCATCCCAGGCTTCGGCGAGTTGCGGGTGGTGTATGAGTCATCATTTCGCAGCTACTACGCACAATGCCAGAATTATTTCTCTCAAAAAAAAGTTCGCGCTACTCATCACTATTTTCCTTTTGGCGGAGAAACGACAGAAAACAAGTCAGGAAGTCAGAGAAAACATGGCGATCTCGGCTACTCCGAAGGAATTATCTTCAAGCAAAGCGAGCCTCCAGACAGAGCGGCTGATCTTACGCGCAGTTCAAGAAAGCGATCTAGATAATTTTTTTGAGATGTTCAGCAATGAGGACGTAATGAGATACTGGTATGCCATCCTTAGCTCTGGGTCGATTTCTATCGTTCAAAGCTAAACGATATAGGTCAGGTCCACCACACACCAACAAGTCCAAAACAAAAGATTATCTCGACTGCATGATCGCCTCGCCCACTAACGGCGTACTCGATTTCGTCCTTGTCCTTCCATCCACAGGCAAAGTAATCGGTAAAGCAGGGATATGGGAAACTGGGACCTATGAGATTGGCTTCATGTTGAACCACTCGTATTGGGGCCAAGGCTATATGGCCGACGCGTTGCAAAGGCTGTTACCACATATATGGCAGCAGGGGGTAGAAAGTATGATTGCGGATGTAGATCCCAGGAACAAAGCCAGTATCGGATTGCTTGAAAGGTTTGGATTCGAGGAGTATGAAAGGGTGGAGAGGACGATTAAGACGCATCTCGGGTGGTGCGATAGCGTGTATCTTCTGTTGGAGAGACCGAGAGAGAATTGAGGAGAGCATGACGATTGAAGAGGGAAATGTTCATGCGAAAAGACAGAGTTTAGTCCTACCTAAGGACCGCTTCAATCATACGGCTCCATGAGCTTATTCACCTCCACCCCCTGCGGGAAATCCTCCTCCCCCAACGCCGTCGTATGCGCCCACGGCTTCAAGCCATTCTCCTTCCTAATCGTAGCCGCAAAGCAACTACTCCACTTCTTCCTCGGAAAATGCTTCACCACATCTTCAATCGTCTCTTTATGCACCAAATCCGCGTGCCCGCCCATATTATCGAAGATCGTGGCGAGTTGTATCAATTGCCCCAACGTAGTGATTTTCCCACTCTCTCCGATATCTTGATGCCGAATTATGGCTTCCGTGACGGCTTCTGCTTGCTCGATTGGGGCGTGGAAGGACTTGTGGAGGAGATCGAGAGCGAGGAGGCCGCCGTAGAATTCGAAGGACATAAGGGTTGCGGAGATGTTCTTGTCTGTCGTGCCGATGTCGTGCAGGAGGCAGGTGTGGAGGTATGTCTCATCGGACAGATGCCAGTCTGGGAATTGCTGAATGCGGATTGCTTGACCTGCATGTGAGTTTGTCTCAGCTTAGTCCTTCATTGAGCTGCCACTGGCAGTATTTAGGGCCCGTGCGGGGACAAGAAGGCCGGCGTACCGTAGTAGTAGACGCGCATGCTGTGGTTGAATGTCTCCTCTCTCAGCTCTTTCTTCGCATACTCCATCACCGATTTTGCAAGATCTGTGTCTGGCAAGCGGATGCTGTCCACCTTGACCGGCTCTGGGGTCTTGACACTCTTCTTGCCATTGAGGATGACAGAGGGGTCGCGGGGGAGAGCTGCCCATCCATAGGTCTTGATGGGATCGGAAGACATTGTATGAGGTTTTAGAGAAGTCTGTAGAGATATTGGTGGAGAGGTTGTTCGAGCCGAAGCTTCGAGATAGGATTCCCTCGTCAGGGCGGATGGAAGCGGACACCGTTCGACCGATGATTATCCTGAGGTAGGCACATGTTGAGACTGCAGGGGAAAAATATATGAACAGCTGAATGTCATGTCATTCTGATGTCGCTGACAGCGTCCGGCGTTCAGATCAGCCAGGCTTCAAACCATGACTGTGCTTTGGGAATACATACTTACCTAGGTAGAAAACGTCTTGGCGCGGTTCACGGAATAAAGAGCTGGCAAGTATTTTCACGGTACATATGTAAATACGGGACGCTCCGTGGAATATTCTGAAATTTGTGTATTGGCGAGCCATACTCAATACATACTCCAAATATAAAATATGCTGAAGCCATGGTCTGCACCCAATTGGTCTCTCTATCCCCCAGCTATATCCACCCCGAAACCTATCGTATATGGAATATAAAGTCCTGCTCCAAGGCTTTGCATTCCGTGAAATGATTCGCTTTTCAATATCATCCTATAATCCTCTCCGTTAAGTGCATATGCTCCATTGACGCCTTGCTATCAATTCTCCCCGCTGGCGCCCCTGCTTTCAAAAGCAATATTATAGCTCCTCTCAAGAAGCAAAGGTAAATTTCTCCGAGAACGGTTGCACATATTCCCCCTTTCCTGATAAAGATCTTCCCAAACAAACGTCAATATTTTCCACCTCTTTACTAACATACAAGAGCTTCTTCATCCGGTAAGACTACCCCCGTAGGCGGAGGGATAATTGGTGAAATGGGCCTCGGTGACAGTCTAGTGATACGTCTTATCATCATTGCAGTACCCTCCTGTAGGGCCGATGTGTGGGCAATGGACTTCGGGTCGGAGTGGTACCATATTCTGGTGCACCATGCGGCAAAGGACTGTGTTGCGACCCATTACATGAAGTCAGCGGGGATACCCACCAATTGCACATCCATTCTCGACCGTGTAGCATACCGAGTTCATAAGCCTCCCCCAATCGCACCTGTTTCGTTAGATAAGCCACGTATTGATCTGTACTCGTATATATATTCTCCTTGCCCATGACCGTGGTATTGCAATATGTTGTCGAAGTGCTGCAAATGCTTGCAGCCAACTTTTGATGGGCATATACTTCATTCTGCGGCAGGCTCATATTATATGCAGCAGCCGCTGTCTACAGTAGGTAATCGACAGTCCATTGCCACCACTTGAATGTAGCATCATATTGAGAAATCTGCCCTTGCACGTTGTAAACATTCCAAGTTTCGATCTTAATGGGGACGGTGAGGCCATTGAGAATGGGGAAGGAGAAATCAAATCTATGAGTTAGGGGAATGGTCAGTAATCAATTGTCTTAGTCTTCGAGTTCAGTCGAAAGTGGGTGACTAGGCATACCTCGTGCTCGCACTAGCAATATCCTGACTCGCGGTAAAATGCGTGATCTCGTATCCAGTGGGTACGCCTAGTAGCCTGAAAGCATTTGGGTTGTTTTGTTGCGCCGCCAAGTTTGCGAAGAGCCTAAAGAGGTACTCCGCATTTAAGTCTTGCCCATCAAACGTGCGTGTCATGCCAACGCGTCCCTGGACGTTGGGCGCGAGAAGGGACGAATTGATTGATTTTGCCTGCGTTATCGGAGGTTTGTTAGTCGAGGTTAAGGTCCGCCATGATTTTAGGTGAGTTAATTGACTTGCCTGTAATGCATTTTCTGGTAATACACGTTCGCCAGGCCTTTTCAACTCGTTGTTAGAGCTAAATCCAAATTAACCCCTAAGGCATCCAGTCTCAGTACAATAGAACGGCTTCTTGTGCCTGTTGACGCGGTGATCGCGAAGCTTGCCGGTAGAAAAGCCTTCGTGAAGATAGTAACATGCATACTTGGGGTATTTGAACTAATTCTGTCCATCATAAACAGTCAGCTTTGCTATCGCGCTTGGGTATAGGTCTGGCGACTCCGTAAGCTGTTTGAGGATCGATCGATTATTCAGAACTAGCTTCGCTAGAGAGCCTAGCTATTCGGTACTGCCCTCGTGTGAATCGCGCTGGTGTTGTGTCTATTTCTCGATTACTCATTCGAGCCGTCGCCCCTTGTGAAGACAAGTTTTCGCGACAGAATTGCATCTCTCTATAAGGTGATTCTCTGTCCACCCGGTTTGCAGTATGACTCCAAGCGAAAGATCACAAAGCACCGCGGGGGCTACGACGAGCCTTTTGCGGCAACAACGGTCCCTAGGAGTGACTGTATCGTGATACAAAACAATCTGATACTGGCATTTTCAGAATACCCCGGGAATTGAAATCATGACAAGTTTCTCGTCTTATGGGAGTTATCAACCGCTTAAAGGAGTACGACGCTCGATATATACAGGCGAATGAACAAATCTTTACTGGTACACGTGTGAAAACTATTAGCGGAAGCCATGACAGTCCAACATCATCCCGTACAGGCTATCAGATATTTCCCAGGAACTCCAAACCCTTCCGTTTTTCGCACGGCACGACACAATTAATGAAAATCAAGACACTATAGAGGACAATCCTCTCGCCCCAACGCCATCAATCTTCAGACGATGCATATCAGAGTCACTTTTGCTCTGACCCCAGTCGCAATTATTGTTGCAGAGGCTACTTCCACATGGAGTCCTCGCAGTGCACTCCTTACGAAATAGTCCAACTCCATCGAGATCTCCCGCCTCTTTCAGCCGCGGACGGGGCAGCAAACATCGAATGCCTATCTATAGAAATAGCTTCTTGAAGGTTCTCGAGCAAGACGCACTACCACTCGTTTTTGGCGTGCTGACAGCCATGCGCGGTGTTGCGATTGTTTGGTCCGGACTCGTATCTTCAGGATCACCTGACCAGAGCGTGAGAGTGACCCACGGATTTGAGGTGGGAAAATGGAGTAACGGGCTTTATTTCGTGGGTGTGATGATGCTTGTTGCTAGTTTGGGAGTTGTAGAAAATTTGGTGGAGGCAACGAACAAGGCTGGTGATTCGAAGGACGAAATGAAGAAGATGGAGGCTAATTGGGCCGCTGGACGGGTATCCGATCCAACTTCTCGACAGGGTTTCGGGTTGGCGATAAGCATGGATGAGGAGCCTTTGAGCGAACGGGCGGTCAAAAGTTTGGGGAAAGTAGACGATATGAGTGGCCGCAAATCTGTAGTGAACGAGCGGGAGGTCAATCCCTAGTTCAATAATGAGGGACATGTAGATACTGTTCTCATGTCCTGCGAAAATTCCACATAAAATATTGCAATACTCATAGCAAGCAATCATAAACTCTTATCCAATCCCAACCATCATCAACCATCATGCATCCCCACCACTACAATCCCACCTTCTTCCCCGCCTCCCCAGCAGCACCACTCGCCGAATCCTTCGCACTTCCCGCCGTCTCACTAGCCTTCCCCCCAGCAGCACCCGCCGCCCCCTGTGCTTTCTCCGCCGCTTCCCCAGCAGTACCAGCGCTGTCGCCAGCAGTATCCTTGCCCGCCCCAAATCCCGCTTGTACAGTATTCCCAGCGCCCTTCGCTACACTGCCTAGCCCGCCTGCCACCCCAGTGACTGTATCATTTAAGCCACCGCCCAGAGTACCAATTGTATTGCCTGCTGTATCAACGATGCCTTTTACGCCGCCGCCGACAGTGTTGAGAGCATCTGCGCCGGTGCTGGTGGCGCCTTGGGAGAGGGATTCGACTTTTTCGCGGGCTTCGGGTGGGAGGTTGTCGGTGCCTTGCTTTCTGTGGGTGGGGGGAGTTAGTACTTAGGCTCTTTTGTGAGAAAGAGTGGATTTGGGCTGGGAAACACACGCGATTTGATCGGCTTGAGCTTTGAGCTGGTCTTCCTTTGTGCCTGGAAGGACATCGATATCGACGACTCTGTTTTCTAATACTTTGACCATTTTGATTGCTGTTATGGAATGAACGTCTGTGTGGCTGGTTTGTTCGTGAAGGTTACTACTTTACGTTTCCGATGACGTCGATTTACTAGACCGACGAAGTGTCGATTTACTAAGCTAAATTTTTCGAAAGCTGCTATCGAGAATCTCGTGCTAGGTTTCATTACTTTACCATGTTAGGTTCGATTCCGAATGGAGTTGGTACAATGGTGTTGTGGTCTTGTTCGTATTCTTTAATTTGATACAGCACCCAAGTATTGCTTTGTAGGGCCTGGGTATGATTACGACGACGTGAGCGTTTCCTTCCAAGAAAATTGCTGTGAACCTTCATTGAACTGGGGTGGGACGGCATTGTCGTGCTCTGACGGCCCGCAAACCCTGGAAGTATATCATGCTGACTGTTCATCATTTATTGCTTTTCATCAAGTTGCTCTGAGATCATTATTATTATTTTTGACCACTCCAAAGATGGGCCGCAAGGGAGCACTGCGTGTAACACCAACGTGAGCACAGATTTGTCATTACGATGCTAGAGTATCATTGATGGACGCGCTTTCGACCGTGATGCCGCAAGAAGATTGATGCAACCGAAGAATTTTAGAGTAAGGAAGAAGTCCAGCCGCTGAAGGAAAACCCTATGAGATACCTGATGGACTGATAGTTCTCGCGATTGATTTGAGTGGACCTTGCGGCACGTAGGCTGTTAGCTATTTGGTGGCTTAGGTAGGCTAGCTACAGTGTAATACTACTGGTGGTATATCTTAGCCCACACAAGGCGAGAGCCGGCTGCTTCACTCCTTTGCAGCATTTGGAAGTAACTTGCTGAGGTCATCCTCGTCTTGTGTCGAGCTCCGTCATGCATAATAGACGACCTGAAACACTGTAACCTTGGGCTATCACTTCAAGCGTTCTGTGACGTCTTTGAGAGATGAACTACTCCGCCTCTCTCTAAAAATCCTCATAACTCCTCAAGTTGTGGTCTTGGACCACAATATGGCTCGCAGAACTTAACGAACATGCCAATGTGCGAAGATGGAGAGCGTGAGGAGGGGGTGATGCCTTCGTGTTTGAGCGAAAATGCGGTAGGTGTTGACTCACTATCAAACGTCTATCTACTCAACACTAGCAACTGCCAGCCTTTGAGGCGCACAAAGCAAGGGTTCCTACATCTACCACGGGAGTTTCGGGATCAATTCTACAAGGAACTCCTTTGCTGTAACCGATACTACCAGCAAATGCATTTTTTTTGCAAGCAGCATAGACCGCGGCCTCACACCCTCGATACTTACGAGGAAGCGAAGACGACGCTATACGAGAAGAATTAGTGGGTATTCGTCATCATAGGTCATAGTGCTCTTCGAGACATTCGCGAGAACGTTTAGAATGTCTTTCTCACAAATTGTTGGGTCGGTTATTATTAGGATGCCAGCTGATTCATGGATGCCTCGCTGAAGTTGACGGCGAAGCAACATAGCAAAGATCAGAAACTATTGCTCGATTGCTTCTCGGAAACACGTGGGCTTGGGGAAGTAACAATCGCCGGTCCCCAGTTTCCTCTGAACAGAGGGAAATAGATGGAATCCGTGAAGGCGTCATACTCTGCTATCTGGGAGATATTGCACCGGGCTAAGCCCTATGTACGCCGTGCAAGCAAGGGGATTGAAGCCGGCCAGATCTACAACGCACGAAGCACCTGCGATGATGGCATAAGGTTCATTGGCTGGGAAGGGGAGACCAGGTACGACCATCACACTGATTATGCATTCGGCTATACCGTCGAAACGTCCCTCACCAAGCTGAAATGAATCCGAACCTATTTGATATTCGGCTGCGTTCTCTGTTGTTCCTGGCTCAGAGATCTGAGGGTGGCTTGCATGGATATGCGAGGGCCGTTTAATTACTGGTCACAGAACAGAGGTCTTTCTGACGCCGAACTTGCTGACGCGCAATACCAGCTCGGTATACGGTATCTGGACCAAGGTTCCGACAACTGTGCGGCATACTCCTTTCTTCAGGCGCTATGAAAAGTGTCACGGCACCTGATGGCTGACAATGCCGTTGACAAAATAGAGCAAAGCCTACGGCCTTCGTTGTTTTGGGAAGACAAGATGGTCAATGACAACATCCGATGTGTTCTAGGATCCTTTCGCCACAAGGCCTCCGGCAGTCAAATTGCCATCAGGGACAAGTGCGACTCTATATTCGGAAAATCCAGATGATTCGATGGTGTGGGTGGAGATTACGGAGATATATATAGGCTGGAGACTAGGGACCTCGTGAACGAGATGTTCTGCAATCTAGCGTCATCTGTTTCTCCAAGGGTAGGATTAGGATTAACATAGCTGACGGCCACCTCTCCATAGCTTTACGATGTTCTTGATAGGGACTGGCGGATGTTTGGAGAAGATGAGACAATGCCTGTGGTGAACATACTCGAAACTGGTGCCGAGACTGATAGTAAAAAGATGCTTCCCTTGTTACCAATCAAGAATATAAGAACGTCGGATTGTCGCTGCCGTTCCCTTTTTCTCTGTTCTATGAACTGTGGTTACCTGTCAATTAAAAAAACAAAGACTAGGGTGATCATGATTCCTCCTTACAGGCAACGAAGACATAAGGGCGGATCGGCCGAAGCAAGGGTTGACTGAGTAATAGTAAGGCCGCTAAGCTACTAGAAACTAATTCTTTGCATAGAGACAATGTCTCTTCAATCTTAATCCATTCAATTCGGACAATGATCTCGATTACCGTTGAAATATCTAGGCTTGGAAATATAATTTACAAGACTTGAATATGGTAAGTCCTATAGCTGAGATTGAGGGCGTGGCGCGCGCATAGAAACCAATGGATTTCTATGGGTTCTCTATCATTGATTCGAATTGAGTCAGTTTAGTAGCCGACTATATATGCTTCTTCATATGTGGCCATTCAGCATATCGAAGCGACACGCCAGCGCTGGTATGTCATTCCACCCCAGGCCCATTCCAAACTTTGATTCCATCGTTTGTGCCAACCAACCTCAGTCTAAAAGAGTCTCCACTATTACCAGTGAAGCACTGGTTTTCCCACATAACTGCCTGGGTATAAGGATCCTCACTCGTCTCATTTCGGTGCTTACATTCACTATGAAACGAAGGCACAAAGGCACGAAACAAATCTAATTTCCCGGGGCCCACTCTTGTTTTTTGTCCTTCTTTGGTGGGTTTATCGAAGTCGAAACAAGGATGACACAATTTGAGAACGTTTGATAGAAGGTGAGTAATATAGGTTAATGAGTAACGCGCAAGGGCAACCTACGGAGGATTGCAAAGCCCAACGTAGCACGACTTGAACAAAGCGCCTCGTATAAGCACATACCTTCACCTGGGACTCTATATCTTGCTGTCCCGGGAGCGCTTCTTTTGAATCTTGTAGCCTTCCTTCTAGCTCATGCACCGTCCCCATCACCACCATCCTCTACTACGAGCGGGCCTTACCCACTGACCAGCTCGGTACCTACCACCAGGACCATCAACCAGACGGTACACACACTCTTCGCGCCTAAAGCCAATCCATTGATGACGGTGGACAGCGCGAAGGTCATCAGTAATCGCGGTGCGACCCCCAGGT
>JAABUK010000343.1_pt1 | contig 101534 bp, 147 predicted proteins | sample 5559141 | NCBI WGS metagenome assembly JAABUK01 (sample SAMN10711869, study PRJNA513367) | rock metagenome | isolation source: Antarctica rocks | place: Antarctica: Victoria Land, Pudding Butte nord | collected 2016-01-03
GTCTGTTCAGCTCTGTAGTGGACTCTACAGGTGTGCTTTTTTGATATCACAATGGTTGGCACAGGTTATTTTTCAGCTCTGTCCTGTAGCTTGCAGGCACACGTTTGACACCACAGCTGTTGGCATACTCTTTGTTCAGCTCCAAATTGCAAGACGCAGGTTTGCTGATTGTACTAGCAGTCGGCACAATGCTGCTTTCGCTCTGTCTCAGACAAATCAGGCCTAGCCCATCTTAGGTTTAGGCCGTTTCCTATGCCTTTGGGCTATGGCCTATGGTCATAGCTTTGAGCTCCCCCTTGAGAGGCTCCTTTTATGACCGCCGAAAAGCTTGAACTTTCCCTTTTTTCTTTTCTTCAGCGGTGTCTTGCAACATGCAGGCATGCTGCTGCTGAAAAGCGTTAACTTTCCTTTTTTTGTTTCTTCAGCTGTGTTGTGTGACATGCAGACATGCTGCTGCTGCTGAAAAGCGCAAAACTTTCTCTTTCCCCCCCCTTTCTTCGACAGTGGTCTGTAACACGCAGGCATGCTGCTGCTGAAAAGCATAAACTCTTCTTCAGCTGTGTTGTGTGGCATGCAGGTATGCTGCTGATATCTGAGTGGTGGGCGAGTGAGACAGCCGTGATGATGGGAGGATTGCTGCCGGATGCACAGCGCCAGCTCTCAGCCATGGCAATCTACCAGACCACCAATGCAATGTGCTTCATGCTCCCCTTAGGGATTGCCGTGGCTGTGTCCACCAGGTGAGGAGACAGCCAACAACTTGCGATGTCAATTCAACAAGCTAACATTGGACCAAATAGGAACAACAAGAACTGATTTTAGTTAAGGACCTCTTGTTGATACACTTTCAACCCAATTCACCCATTTTCTAAGCTGTTGTGCAGGCTCAAACCAGGTTTGTTTGGTTGCGGCCTATCGTAACAGCCGTGATGCTGTCTGTCAGATTTACATGCCGACCATGCAGTCTAGCTCAAGCACCTTGTTTAGCAATGCTGCTGCTGCTGCATCCACTGGATGGGTTCCTTTGAGTAGTGACCCTTGAGTGCTTTGGTAGTGACCCTTGAGTGCTTTGGTGTGCTTCTCATTGAGAAAACCTCTCTGCCTAACGCTCGAGGCACCATGAACTTGGAAACAAATACAGCAACTTGTCCAGAGGCCAGCTTTGATGACGTGAGGTGCTACCAAGACTTGTGCGTACTCTTGCTGACAGCACCAGCCTTTGCTATGAGCGCTGGCCTGCGCCAACAGCGCTTTGCTTGCTGCATGTCAGCAGCATTCAAACAGAAAGACAACACACAGCAGGAAAGCAGGAACAGAGCTCAGCGTCACAAGCAAAGAACAAGAAAACACTGCATCTTTCAGCATCAACCAATGATCCAAGAATTATACCGGACTGTCCAGGTTTCAGCGTCATCATGTTGGAACAGGAAACCCTCAAAACCTGTAGCAATGCATGTCTGTAGTAGTAAAGCCCAAGTTGCCTCACCCTCAGGCTTTCCTGCAATCAATATTGAAAGGCGTAGTGGTTTCTTTTTCTTCCTGGAAACGCATGTGTTATGCTTGCAGGGTGTCTAATGAACTGGGGGCAGGAAACCCCAAGACAGCCCGGCACACCACCAACGTGGGCCTCTTTCTCACACTCACCACCACAATCTGCCTCAATGTACCCATCTTCTTCTTCAGGTACTTCACCTTCTCCGACCTCTTATCCCCTCTGTTATCGTTCCTTGTCTCACTGCTTCGTGCTGTGCTCCTGTATACCTGATCCTTCTGCTGCTTCCTGGGCCAATCCTTCCTCAGTCAAGCTGTTCCTGCATATCTGTTGTGTACAAGCTGCAGCGTCAACTCAGCCTGGTCATGCAGCAGGCAATCTGGGGCCAAGGGCCCAACTTCTTCACCTTCAGGAATCTTATACAGTCCTGGCCAATAGTCATGATTCTTTCTGCCCTGCATGAAGCAAATGTCTGGAAGCCCAGTGTGCTTCGCCGCCAGGCCTGATACCCTGACTGCCCAAGAGATTATAGGTCTTCCTGTTTTGCAGGAAGCAGTGGGGCGCTCTGTTCAGCACTGATCCAGAACTCGCCGCTCTCATCGCCCAAACTCTGACTGTACTGGCGTTTTATATTCCACTGGACGGCTTGTCGGTAGTCTTGGGGGGTGTGATCAGGGGAGCTGGCAAGCAGCTGCTGGCTGCGCCATGTGTCATTGTAAGCTACTATGCATTAGGGTTGCCGGCTGCAGCGTACTTCGCCTTCAATCTTGGGCTTGGGGTCAGGGGGTTGTGTTTGGGGACCCTGCTGGGAACTGCTGCACATGCTGGCAGCTTCTACTTCCTTGTATGGAAGCTGGACTGGAACCTGGAAGCTCACAAGGCAGCTGCCAGGGTCAAAGGGCAGAAGGCTGTTGCCCTTCAGACCATTCTGACTCCTTCATCTGACTTCGATGACTGCAGACAAGATGTGGCAGGAACTAATGGGGACAAACCTGCTTTGGGTAGCGGCTATGTTTTTGAAGCAGAGGAAAAGGAAGAGGATGAGAGTGCAGGATTGCTTGCAGGAGTGATTGCTGATAGCGTTCTCAGCGTGAGATCTGGCGGTATCAGCTATGCTGAAGCTTCAGAACCAGATGGTCAGGGCAGCCTTGCAAAATGACATGAAGAATCCCATATTTACCATTTTTTCGGGCTCAACATTTATTTGACGTTCTACCACCACTACCTTTTGTGACTGCTATGTTTAGGCTTGTACAAGTAGCAATGTGGTTGTACTGCAATGTATTTGTTCTGTTAGGTGTTTGTGTTGCTTCTACTGGACATGAAAGCAGGCAACAGTTAGTAGCAATGAGATTAGCACCAGATTGGCTATGCAGGCCTCACGAACAAAATTTATGGGATTGAAGTGGCACTCTAGGCTGCAGCTGCTTTCAAATCAGATGCTGGTCTGATGCTGCCCACAGCCCCAGACAATGTGTCAATATGGCTGACGAGTCAAATCACAATGTGCTGGATGCAATGCTGAACACTGGTGTGCATTTGCAAAGCAGCACAGGAAGTGGAACTCAGTACTGAACATCGATAGGCAGGGTGTGCACCTCAAAGCATATGGTTGTTCCTGACGTATTTGTAGGTGACGTTGTATACAGTTGCAAATTTTGTCCCAGGAGCGTTGTCTACATGTGTAGGCAAGGCAAGGCATAGGTATGCACTAGGTGGATATCATGTAATCAAATTCAGCACATCCCAGTCCCAGTTGTTCTGCTGCCAGATGTTCAGTAAATACGTGTCATCACTCATACGTCTCTGCATTGATTTATGACTCCTGTCGAGGGAACAAATGATAGCAATGCACAGCAAAAAGAGGCTACCCGTTTCAAAGCAAAACTCCCTGCAAACAAAAAGCTCACAAATGCACAACATTTTGGGAGTTTGTCTTCGGGCTCATACGCTAATTGAAAAAATGCTTCAATGCGCAATCTTCTTGTACTTTGAACTGTTAACTCTCACTGAGCATATGCACAAGCAACCGTTTGGTATCACGGCCCAAAAGCAATTGCAGCTGAAGCATAGCATTGCCAGCTGTCAGGAATAGAAGCAGACTATGCCTCATTGCTGCATACTATAATGCCCACTGCTGTTTGCAAGAGTGTCCACAGCCGAGTGAGGTGTTGCCCACAGCTGAGCAGCATGCTGTCCAGTGGCATGCCCATTGCTGACAGCTGAGTGGTACGGTAGCCACTGCTGAGACAGATGGTGGCCACCAACCCACAGAGGGGTGGCCACAGCTGGAAGTGGCTGGCCCCACTCAGCTCGGCCTGCTGAGTCCACACTGTCCAAAAAAGCATTCAGAGCAGAAACATCCAGTTCTTCTAGCGCTGCCAGCTGCCCATAAGGCAACCCTCCTGGTGCATCTGCTGTTGCAGGCCGCTGCTCCTGTAACATCACAGCAAACACTGAAACCGATGCCATTAGCTAGGTCGGTGTACAAATCATTCTCCTGTGACATGTGTGTAAAATTGCCTCATAAGACAGCTCAATATATTACGTTCATTCACGTCAATGACATCCTACTCTGGGATCAAAGAGGAAGAGATGTGACTTCAGCCCTACAATTGGCAAACTGCAGCTGAGGTTTACAAAAGTGCCTCTGGACATTTGCAGCAAATCTGGCCAAGCAGACAACCTGAAAAATGCTGCAATGATGTCATGCTAGTTTGCAAATCACGTGTAGGCACCTTCATGTCCCACACGGTACAAGCTGCTGTGCTGCGGCATACTTTTAAAGCAGAAAAGGTATGCTGGCTGTACTGTAACATAGACATGAGTGCGCGCACATCACTGAATGATCATTCATGAGAGCCAACAGTTTTGTGCAACTTGGCAACATCCAGCAGGTGATCTGCCATATGTTGTCAAACCAGATTGGCGCAGTCCAGCATTTGTTTGGCGGTAAAACGTACATTAGTCTGCCGAACAGGATGTTATACAGGAAGCTGCTCAGGACTGTACACACCTGACCCCCTTGGGGAAGACACTTGTTTTTTAAAACACGATTTAAGACATGATTTGAAACATGATTTTTAATGAGATAATGCATAAGTGAAAGTTCGAATACCTGGGTCTCCCAAGCAGGGTGCCCTCGCAGCTTACTTAAGGCCTCTGCATCTGCATAGGGGGTCACCCCAAACCCCACACCCCCCGCAAAACCCCCCTTCACACCCCCTGTGCCATCGATCTGCATCACCCCCATGCCCTCAGGGCTCTGGCTTGGGGATGGCGAATGACTGATCTGGCGTTGCATGTGACTTGGCAGGTGACTCAATGGGCCTTGGACGTGGACTGCGCTGATGAGATCTGAAACCATGTGGCTCTGGCGTGCTGCGCTGGGCTCATCAGACGACTGCAAGCTAGAGTCCAAGCTAGGGCTTGCTTCAAGCTCTTGCTGTTTTGCCAGGACCCTGCAGATATCAACTCACAATAAGCTACATTCCCATATTCATCTGTTATAATTGCTTGAACGCCGACCTCATGTTTCTAATAGATCATGGGAACGCTCCTGCTGGCCATAGCTTGGGACTTACTTCCCTTACTTACAAACTCACCCATTAGTGCTTTTTTGTGTTGGTCCAGTCACTAATCAATCATTGTGCAGCAGCACTGTGCAGCAGCACTGTGCAGCATGCTGAGATGTTGGCATTGTCAACACTATAGCATGAGATGTTGATTATGCTGAAATGTTGGTCATGCTGAGCAGCGATGGTCACGACAAGCTGCAGAGTACAACTTTGTGCAAGTCTTGAACACACAAAGGTCTCAAGCCAACATGCACATGCAGGGAATAAGCGTATGCCAAAGCATACTCAGGCTTGAGTGGCTGACAGTGTGTACTACCCTACACCCCAAACCCTAGGTCCATCCTCTCTTTGACATTATGATCGGTTGGCCCAAAGCCTATAACCTATATAGGGCTGTACCTGGGATGAGTAAGACCCTGGCTGTGACCATTTGTCTCCTGGCTGAGTCTACTCGGCAGGTAAGCCTCAGAGTAGGCCCCTGTTTGCTGAGCTCCTGAGTGTGTCTCAGGTTGCGCCCCATGTGCCACCACCCTCTGTGTGGTATCAGCTGCCTGGGCAGGTGCTTGAGAAGCAGCAGCAGTGCGCAACACATGACTGTGAGCATTGCCTGCCATAACAACACTGCTTTTGCATGCTATGACCCAAAATATGTGTCAATTAGATGATCATGGCATGGAAGCATTGCGTTCTGGTGACGTCACAGTTGCCAGTAAGTATATGTGGGATGTAAAGTTTAGGCAATAACAGTGCAAGAGGTGTGTTTCTGTGTTACTTTGCGCATGAATGCAGGAGGTGTGTCTCTGTGTAATTGCGCGTGTGATAGCAAGAAGCTGATACCTTTGCTGCAATTCACTACCTTTTGCAGCACAGGCGACCTTTTTCTGTTTGTTCCAAATCATTATCTAATACCTTACAGTCTGAGGTGTGGAGCCAATTGTGACCCCATCCAGACATCCCGGCTTGAATACACAGATGTGCTTGACTCACCGTTTTGCGAGTGAGTCCTGAGGGGGTGAGCAAAGACCATGTCCATGCTCGTGCGCCGCCGCCTGGAAGCTTGCTTCAGGTCCTTGGCTGTTGGACTCTTCACAACGCGGTGCAACGAGGGCGAATCTGACTGCTGCACGCAGCCCAAGAAGAAGAGTTACTGAGATGACATCAGGGTGAATCTGACAGCTACAGGCAGCATGAGAGAAGAAGAGTCATGACCATACAATGAAGGGGAATCTGACTGGTGCAGACTGCACCAGAAGAAGTGTGACTGACATACAAGGGTGCATGTGATTACTACCAACAGCACAAGAAGATGAGCTGCTGTTATGCAAGAAGGGTAACTCTGGCTGCTACAGGCAGCATGAGAAGGATAGTCATTGCCATGCACCAAACAAGAAAAGTGAGGTGCATTTGCACATACTGCTATGAAGCTGCTACAATCCAGTGCAGCAGCAGACAATGCAGAGGCTATGAACAAACAGTGAGCATGAGTCAACATGTATGACTAAGACAGGCTCATCTGAATCCTTCTATGTCTCTCTTAGTCAAGCTGTGCTCTGATGATGACGCATTACAAATGCAACATGCAACATGGACCCTGCACATGTCAGGTTGTGTCTCAGGGGGTTCACCCTAGGGCTTCTGGTGGAAGGGCTGTCTGGCAAAGTCCTCACCTCTTCAAAGACCATCCCCTGTGCATACACATCATGTTTCATTTTATACTTGCAGCATGCTGGCTGTTAAGCCACCTCGGTCCTATTGTGCTGACACAGTCTTGCAGTGTCTGTCCTGATGTCACTGGGCAGGCTTCTTAAACGACACTGATGATGTGTCAGCATGAAAGCATGAGACGGTACTAATCTGTCAGCACAGATTCCTACCTGCAGTGCTTCATGGCTGAAGTTGGTCTGTAAGCTGGGCAGACCCGTAGGCAGACCCCCCTTGGGTGCAGGTGGGTACCCGGTTTGGACAGTGGTAGGCCCTTGCTGAAGCTGACTGCCATAGCCATGTGACTCACGACCTGCAGAGCAGTTCAGGTGAGAAGGTGCCAAGTGTCTTCTTGCTTGTTGGGCATCACATATTTGTCCTATTTGTGGGAAAAGTGTCGCAGTATTCAGCTGTCTGTACATGGCAATTGTGCCTTTGAGTAGCAATACAACATGACAGAATTCACAGCACATACATCTTCTGCAGACGTTTCGCAAGCAGTCTTGTCAGCATCAAAGGCGCCACATACAAGGGCCACACACAGCAGGCATGTGCATGGCTTTTACCTGTCGTAATGCCGTCATGACCATTGTAAAGCCCGCCTACTGTGGACCCACTGCCATCATGGAAGCAGGCAGGCAGTAGGGTGGCCCCAGAGGTTATCCTAGGGTTGCCATGCCCTAGGCTACCTCCAGGGTTTGGGATCAAATACCCGCCTGGGGGTACCCTGAAAAAGTCCCCGGGGTCTACGTCTACCAAGGGAGAGCTGCTTGAGGCGACTGGCTGGGAATCTAAAGGCTCCTGATGGCAGCCAGTATGCATGTGACCCCGCTGCGATTGTGCCTGATGAGTCATGTCATCACTGTCTTGCTTGGCGCTGTCAGACCAGTATGCCAAATTCTGCACCAGGTTGGGGTCATTTCCCGCCGTTACGACCTTGAGCGGCAAATTGGCAGTGCCTCCTATGTTGTTCAGCATCAGGCTGTTGCCAAGCACCCCGCCAAAGGACTCTGGCTCTGACTTGATACTGGGCGACATCCCTAGATCCCCCTGGTGAAGATCCCTTTCCGCAAGCAGCTGTGGGATGTCTAGATTCCCCAGGCTCAGCGCCAACCGACTGCCGTAGCTTTGATGTGAATCTAAAGACGGCACAGTCAGCACCTCGGCCTGACTGACTCCCTCCATTGGGTCAGACTCAGGTCCTGCCACCTCTGAGTCTGGTCCAGGTGAGTCTGGAGAGGGTCCTGAGTCTTCTTTAGAATCTGCATGGTGGCTCTGCTTGGGGTGTCTCAGTGGGGATTCTGAATGATGCAGGGTTGGGCTAGGGTCTTCAGAAGGCTCAGCACTCTCCATGCATGCACGTGACCCAAGACTGAGGTTTGAGCGCAGGTTACGCCTGGGGGTTGGCGAGCAGGGCAAGGGCTTCTGCTGGGAAAGGCCTATCTGCAGCTCCTCCCCAACATCCTGCTTCTGTACATGGCAGAAACAAGTATATCACTGAAAAGGGCAACACTCACAACTGATTGTGTAGGTGGCAAGGAGTGGACGGGATGGTGGACAGATGATCTGAGAATGGAGACAGGAGCCAATGGAGGAAGCAACATACAGTCATGCCCAGTGTTGTAGAGCTCCAAAACCACTTGTCGTGGGGCAAAATCTCACATTGCGCATCAACTGCCCCTTGGCTCATTGTACCCTGCTACACTCAGCAGATACTATACGCAAGCAGTCCTACATGAGGTTTGCAAGACAAACTTCAGCCAGAAATCAGCCACATGGCAGGAGCTCCAATCGTGCATGTGCAGGTGGGATCAGAAGGGGTCTGGAGGGGTTATCTCACCCGACCCCGCTTGGTCTTGAGGTGAAGCAACTGGAGAGGGTATGTAAAGTTGGTCCTGGCGGTGGGGCCTCTGATGACAATGGCTGCTGCATCATATGCCCTAGCAGCCTGGAAAACATTTGTGTTGTTACGTTCTTTAGGATGCATGGTTGCATGCATAACATTCAACATATATATTGAGAAAGAGATGGATGAGAAGTTGAAGCTGTAGGGCAGACTGACTGGATGCAGACACAGGCAAGGCTACAGGCAATATTGCTTCTCAAGAGCCATGATGATGGCCTGTGATTGGCACCCACAAACAGATGATTACAAACTGAAAGCCTCTGCAATGATGTGATCAGCAAGGTGTGAGTACCAACACTGATGAGACAGACAGTTAAATGAGGTAGACAGATGATCAAATGAGGTAGACAGATAAACAAAAGACATATAGTACCTCAGCCGGGGTGTCGAAGGTCCCCAGCCATCGGCGGGTGGTGCGGCTGGGATCCCGAATCTCTGCTGCCCACTTGCCCCAAGGCCTCTGCAATACCATGTGAGCAAATCCATCTGGCATTTCATGACATCTCATGACATTTGGGTTGGTTGTGTTTAGGCCTCAGCTTCATTTCCCAAAAGAGGACATCTAACTGGCTCGTTGATTAATTGAAACAGCGCTGAGACCGTGTTTGTCACACCCAAGATGCTAGAGAACTTGGGACTTATGCCAAGGATGGCAGTCATGCCCAGCATGCAAAAGATCCAGTTTGAAGCTTTTGCTGTCTAACAGCCAACCTGCTGCCAAGAAAGTGAGAATGCCACTGACCAGCAGAGGTTGGGATTGTATGCATGCAATGGCATGCAGCATGCACTTCAGCAGCCTTAAGCAATGCCATCCATTCACGCTCATATTGATTGCTGAAGCAGAACAAAGCAATCACTGAGTCACTGCTGTTTGTGCCAGATGCGTTGCACAGCAAGCGCTTCATCCACTCACACAAATGGTGCATCAGGGTGCGTGTGCCACAAGCGCAACAGTTCAGGAGACACAGCACAGCAGAGAACGGTTCTGTCAATGAGCACACAGGGTTTTTTGACACACCCTGCGCACTCCTCTGAAGCCTGATCTATTCTTGAAGGAGGTGCTGGTACGCTGCATGCTTCGGTCCATCACACTGCTGCCTGCACTGTCTGAATGATCCAGCTTTGCTGCCTGAGCCACCTCTTGCACCTGCCGTCAGGTCAGACTGCTCAGACCACAAGTTCCATGCCACAAGCCATTATTTAGGTTGTTAATTGCGCATTGTGCAGGTTTGCTTGGGTGGGACTGGGACATGTACGAGACCCTTGCACAACAGTTGCTGTGTGATAATTATGAAACCGTGATAATCCTGAAACAAGCTTGCATCCCTGAGTGCTTCACAGTATCAGATCCTGACCGCCAGACACTATTTGACAGCCGCCCACATGATGTTTTCAGGTGCAATATGCTTTAATATTGGTGTCAGAAGAAAATATGTCGCATGACCAGCTTGAGCTCAAGTTGACAAATCTTACCCTTGAAGCAGGTTGTCAAGATTTGATGTGACAAAAGCATGTGTGATTGCACGGGAGGCAAGCACACATGCTGTTGTCATGCTGCCAGTGTACCGCTGCTGATGCAGAAGGCAACCTGTTTGAGTGGTCTCCTCTTGGATCCAACCTTGACAACTTCATGTGCCATTGTATGCTCATGAGTATTTCAGGCTTACCTTTTTAAGGTTGGCCTTGATCATGATGGTTCTTGGGCTGTCCTGCTTGCCAGTACTGTTTGCTTCAGCAGCAGCCACCTGCAGGCTGTCCATGTCCAAGGCTAGAGACCCTCCAGATCTTGCATGCCCAGGCCTGCAGCATGAGTCATACAATTGACGTGAGGACAGGTGCCGGAGAATGTGAGTGTGGGTTTGTTAGAGTGCACGGCGGGTGATGTCGTATGACAGGATGCAATTGCAGTTTTGCAGGCCAGAAGAGTGTTACAATGCAGGGATAGCAGTATGTCTGGTGATGGGTCTGTGAGCACAGCTGTTTTGGGCTTGAGTGGGCATGAAAAGCAATAAAGGATGAACAGGATATGCCGGGCAAGCAGAGGACACGAGTATCACAATGATCAATGACAAAGCACAAGCTGCAACAATGTATTACTCTTGGTGTGGTATCCAGAATGAAGGATGTATTACATCGAGCATGTATTGTATGCAGCTGCATGCCATCTCAGCCATAAGTGAGACTCAAAACAACATATCATCTTTGCACTTGCACTTGCTATGTGAGCTTCAGCATGCATATGCAAGCAATGTGATTCACGCTTGTGTGCAGCAGACAATGCACTGCAGCTATGCTGCAGTAGGACATACCTTGACTCCAAGAACGTAGGTGCGCTGTGTGACCGATCCAAGCCACTGGCTGTACTGGCATCCAAGGCTGCCAAATCCAGGCTGAGGATGTCATCTCTATCCATACTGCGTGGCACCTGTTGTGTGGACAGGGCAAGCTGGTGTCAAAGAGAAAGCGGCTCCAGGTGTCCTTCAACATCGCCAAAACAGCAAGCAGAATATTTGACCGAGCTCAAACGTTCCATCGAATGGTATCATCAACAGATGCGTAAGATGCACCATTGAGCATACCTGTTTGCACCACGTCAAGGCCTTGCAACCGGAAGCCTCTTACTCGGAGGCCTCAGCCGAACTTGATATTTCCTGCATGGTAAAACGCTAGGCTACGAGCAATCCACAATAGCTATTGTTTGCTCCACATACGCATCACCGGCCAGCAGTCGATTACTGTCATTCGCAAGTTGCAGCAGGTTTGAAGACATGCCTTGTGGCTTCAGTGAAAGAGACTGCCTGGACGCAGAGATAAACAGGGCAGCCTATTGGACGTCGAAGCTTTCATTGCAGCCTGTCTTGCATGCAGCTTTGCGATCCGGTCATTTTGCACTCCTTGTGCCTGTCAGGGTTGCAAGCTGTGTCACAAGGCAAGGTACCGTGAACTTGAGAGCCTCGACAATGGCTCCTGTTATTGGCCCGATTGGCTGGAGGTGAACCTGTGGTAGTTGCTGGCTCGAGACCAAGCTTGACTTATGCAGTTGTGCGCACCGCACACGAACATTCAATACAAGCAGAGTCTGGTCAAGTCTGGTCGTGGGGCTTCAGAATCCGAATAGTCATATTAGTCACCACTTGCCACCACTCTGCCCTAATCTTTGCCCTGATCTTTGCCCTTCATTGCTCGCTGGAGATATCTTTGCAGAGGAGCCATTGCTAGCTGCCGGAACATGGCAGAACTCGACTGAACTTAGGTTGACAAGCTCTGGCGTGGCTGTTCTGCAACAGGTGCAGCAGGTTCCCGGTGTGCGGGCCGATCCGGATTTTCCAGCGAACGTTGACTGCTGACAAGAGTGCGAACATAGCATGAACAGCCTGTCACGTCCTGTGCCGACCCAACTTGTCTTCAGATCTGATCCGTATGCAAGAGCCTTTCGCAAGCGGCAGTGTTTACATCGTGGTGTGCATGTCTGGTCAGCCTCATCAAAGTCTGCCAACAAGAACGTAAAACCAAAGCAGAAAAGCCTGGCACAAGTCAAGGTCAGTCCTATCTGTTTACGCCTACCATTGTGGAATCACTTGTGCAGTAACACAAACACTCATAGTTCAGGCCTGACAGGATGTCCTCACAAAAGACTTCAAGCAGCGTCAGTACCTGGTGACTGGCAAGCTCACAGAGAACCTTTATACTAACTTTTGCAAGTAAGCTCGTATGCTCACTCATGTTTGTTCAGCACCTTGTCAAGTTGCAGCTGTTTACACAGTGCTTATATTTTGCAAGTAAGCTTGTATGCTCCCTCTCGTTTGTTCAGCACCTTGTCAAGTTGCAGCTGTTTACACAGTGCTTATATGGCGCAGCCTTGCTCTCATTGTGTATGTAAAATCATCATGGCTTCTGCACCAGGTCTCATGTCCTGACACAATCGTTCTGGCAGGATATCTGATCCTACCGGTGTCATATGGGGAATTCAGTTGTACAAGGCCATCATTGCAAGACTTTTTGACCCACAGCACAGCACTGTCAAGCTGAAGAAGATCAGTGTGACAGGACCTTCCACCATTGAGGCTGAATGGAGCAAAGAAGGCTTTCTGCAACTGCCTTGGACACCATATCTTACAATGCAGGAAGGCAGAGTCGTAAGTACTCTTTTCTTTGTACACGCTGTGTCTGTTTGGCACCTCATAGAGCGTACAACCTGTGTTCATCTTTGCATAGGAGTGTAGACAAAAATTGCTCTCAAATCACAGAGACCATGCGGCGTGTAGCATAGACTGCATGAACCTAAGTGTGTAATGCACACTATGCCTTATTGTGTTGCATCCAGAGAAGATGCATGAGGCAACAGTGTATGCACTGATGAAGGGCGCTTGGTGAGACCATGAATCTTTGCTTTGGTGCAATATTACAGTGAACATTTTGCTACTTACAAAGGAGTTAATGCTGCAGGTTTACACCCTAAACAAAGATGGACTGATCTGTGATCATAAGCAGATCTGGACTAACATGACAGCTCTGCAGGGGATCAAACTTGCATTGACGCCATGCAAGCGACCAGAATAGCAGCAGCGGCAGGCCCTAGGGTAGTGAGTTCACCAAAACATTGAAAACATCCTTTGTACATGGGCTAAGTAAGCAACAATGCAGGCAGCTCAGCCTGTGCAAATTATGTTTGTACAGATCATGACATGTAAGTGTTGCAACAATTGATGCTGTTTTTAGACTCTGAAAACAATTTGTCCAAAAACCTCCCACAGCCTTAGGGTTCAGCATGCTGTTTGAAAATTGCATGCATGGGTTTGTCATATATATGAAGTCAGCCTGCTGCTGCGTCAGACAAGGTTGCGGGTATCAGATTTGAGCTATAAATTTTACCAACTTATGAATAGGTATGTACATTAGTGTGTGACAGCTGGTCATGACATAATGCATTGCACACTCAGCGGACATACGATTCTTCACGATCCCGCTTCAGCCGTTTGAACGTTTATACCTATACGAAACTGCGGCTGGCACGAGTGAAATTTTGATCTAATTAATCAGAGGTACCGCTAGCTCAGGGCCTCATGAGACTCCTGATCTTGCATCCGTGCGTGTATGCGTCACACAACTTGAACAACTGTCGCAGCTGACTGATTCACACCTGCTGATAGAGTTAGATTTAGCTCAGACAAGAACATGCTTCTTACAGCGTCTACGGGAAGGCCACACCTGCACCCGACCTTTGGTCGAACGGACTTTCGTGTTCGCAAGCCATCTGCAAGCCCTTATTCTTGTGCTGGTTTTGCTGCTAGAGACCATAAGCAGCAACACACTGTGGTTAAAGAAGTAGACACATCAATATTAGCAAGCCACTGCAAAGATCGAAGAGCAGTACTGCTTGTGTCGTTGACTGTACTTGCTGAAAGTTTTCTGGACGGTAAAGACGCTCAAGCAATACCCTTAGCACCACTGGGGAAAGGCAGTGACACTATAGGCGGTCCCAAACTGCAGCAACCAAGCCTGAAGCAAGTCCAGGTGCTGCCAATTGTACCATTTCCTGCATTTTGACTGATCAAGCTATTAATGCATATGCTAAACAATGAATGTCACAAATCTGTACAGTAATTCGAGTTGTCAATGGCATAGGATGTTCTGGCTAAAGATTTGGCAGATGGTCAATACTTTGTGACAGGCAATTTGACCCCCGAGGTGTTTGCAGACGACTGCAGGCAAATGCTTGATCGTAGCTTGTGTTCTTGCAGCCAGACCTTGCATCTTGGTGACAGCATGTAACTTTGCCTGCATGTCGCTCCAGATCTGACAATGACAGTACATACAAGCTGATCTATGCTGAGTAGTGTATAAACAGTACTTAGTGACTGTACATCATTACAGATGCGGACAACACCATGACTTGAAGGACAGGAAAGCAATGCTCTTTGCAGGTTTGTGGATCCCACCAACACTGTGACAGGCTTGAGTAGGTATCGTAAAGCATTGACCATCCTTTTTGACCCTGCCCAGTCAGAGGTGAAGTTAAAGCAGATTAGGGTTTCTGGACCAGCAACAGTGGAAGCAGACTGGACACTTGGGGGCGTCCTGAAGCTGCCCTGGCAGCCCCGCATCCAGACCATAAGTGGCCACACAGTGAGTATGTCATGCTGCTGTGGCCTTCCGCACTCTGTACATCAACATGTGGCCATACATGTTGAGTAGATAGCACCACACGCTCAATGGAAGCTGTGATCAGACTGTCGCTAATCTGGGAATTGATGTCTGATAAAGCAGTCTGTTGGTTGCATCCACCATTGGTGGACTGCAGGCTGTATGCCATTGGGGTTCAGCTGCAGCTTCTCATGTTGCAGGTGTACACTGTGAACGAAGCTGGTCTGATTCAGAAACAGGAACAGCAATGGAGCATATCAGCATGGACTGCTCTGCGGCAAAGCTTCACTCCATCCTTTGGCCGATAGCGGCGGTGCCCTAGGCAGCTGAAGTAGTCTTTAGCTGAGCTCATTTGGATGGGCTGCCATAGAGAAAACACTTGCGATCACAATGGACTCGCGACCAGCTTTTGCAAAGCACAAGTGGGCTTGCATCAGTTGGAACATTACACATAGGTACACATAGGAACAGAACTTGGTGATCGCTCTGACTGTGTGTAGAACTACTTACTGTAGGCGTTAATTGCACATCAGTGCATAGATTGCCCTCTATCAGACACTCTGCAAGACGTGAGTGGTAGTCATGAGAACTGGCAACTGAATCCCACACACGGCTGAAGTGACCACCTTGTTTGTGGTTGCCAACAAATGCTGCACTGTCTATGTCTTTGCCACAATTGTCTGTCATCTTCAATCGAAATGAAATTTACTACTCTGACCTTGACAAACATATCCTGAGTCAATGACACAACACTGAGAGCAAATCTTATTCCTAGACGTTTGAGACAACTGCATCTGAAGGCTGTGAGAATTAAGCTGGCATGAAATCAACTACTGATCATGGTTATGACGGTCATCTTCTAAGGCTTCTATACTTTCTCTTTTTGTCATCTTCCTCAGGTGGAGGAGGCACAGGTCTGCCTATTGTGAAGTCCCCGCTGCCATTATTGAGGTTGGGTGGCATGAATCGACTGGATGTATGCCGCACATACCCTGCATGGTAACATGCACTTGAGGCAAACAGCTCTGAATGTTGTCAGGCACCAAGAAGCACTGCAAGACAACGACATAGCATGCATGCAACGCAGGGCGGGTGCAGCAACATCTTTGCAGCATCGCAACTTTTGTTGGCACAGACTGGAGCGTCCCATGAAGTAGATGTAGAGACAGAAGGCATTGGCATCACAGCATCGGCTGCTTGATTGTGATGCGCCATGCAGGCGCAAGGGTGACAAACTGAGGGAGCATTGTGAGGCATGCACAATAACGGTCACAACCCAGCTGACTCATAGATGTGTGAATGCCTGATAGTAGCTGCGAAGCATGTGGCATGTGAGTGCACATGCGTCACGAATGGCACAGAGCAACTGCCCAGACAGATGTTGTGACAAGCTGTGTTTGCATGAGCAGCTGACCTAGTCCATGGCATATGGTACACACATAAGAAGCTGTTCGTCGCCTCCCTCGATTGTTGGATGAGATAGAGCCTGTTCCTGTGCACGCTTTGCATGCCCTTTCAAACACATGCATAGGAGTCTGCAGCAAAAAGTCCAGCATGAAATGATATTTGCAGTTGCTGCAGGTTCAGCAAACACACAATGCAAAAGTAACACAATAGGTGCAAAAAGCGCCAGTCAGGTCAATGCTGAAAGGCATTTCCCTGTACTTAGCATGCCAAATACCTGGCAGGACTTCTCTTCAGGGTTGCAGGACTCCTCCTTCTCTGTCCGCGTCTGCATGCCAAGGTTTTCTGATTCAGCAGTTGCAGAATAGAACACTTGTTTATAAGCAGCAACCTTGTGACTGACACACACATACCTGGCCATCAGGCGGGAGATTTTTGTATGGCCAATACAAACTTACAGGCAAGTCTTGGTCCTCGAGTCTGTGAGCAACATCTGACTCAGCGAGCCAAACTCTGAACTCATAGGAAATCAGTGCAGACACACTGTCAGCATACCTGTGATGCGCAGCTACACTCACGTTCCTGCGTAAACTGGGGACAGAAGAGGTAAGGAGGCGAGATGCGCTTGCCGCATAGGCTACTTGACTGCCTACGGAAGCAGGCTGCGGAGCTTGTTGCTGAGGCTGCCTTCCCAGCCAGCTGTGACGATGGTGATTGGGCTGACGATAGCCGGGACTGTGAGTGCTGAACAACAGGCTGGATGAGGAAGTCTGAGACGTGCTGCAATGGCAATGAACCATTCGCGCGGGGCAATCGGGTTACTACGCAGTTTGTCTTGTGCCGAAGGATCTTTATTGCATCCTCCGCAACAGGTTGGTCAGCAAGCAACAGCCGAGTATCGCAGAAGGTCGAGGGTGCACAGGCAAATTCGAGTGTGTCTACGATGAAGCAGAGCGTGTACCCCGCTGCGTTTGGCCTGCTATCAGTTGACTTGTTGACCAGCGACCATTCAGTGATTCCTGGCCAGGACTGTGTGCAACAGCCCTCTCTTCTCGAAGCTGCCCTTAATGCTAGAGCAGACAGCAGGGCAATGCATGCTTGCAAATGCTAAATCTTCATGCAATGCGATCACCGAGCAGCTTGCATTCTGATTCGAGGACGTCAAGTAAGGCGTGTCAGTAACAGGACTCCAAGCAATACTGCCCAAGCTCTCCAGCAAATCTGCGCATGCGTCACAGGCAATCCAAGTTGCAAAGGTGCAGTCACCACACAGACTTTGAGTATCACGCAACACACAGTCATTTCAAAGGAAGCAGCCCATATGGAGCACACCATCAGGGACTACTAGTCTAGGCTATGCAGGGCAGCGAACTATTTCTGAAAACTCTTCATGCTTGTCGAATATCAGAGGCTCAAGAAACACAGAGATGAAACAAAAGGCCTATCTCAGTAACGAATGCCTACATTGCACGCTGCAGGCAAGATCTCTGCGCCAGCTTCAGATTGGTCGACCTGTGAGAACTTTGAAGGCAGTGAAAGCCAAAGTCCCAAGGGTTCCCATCTGCACAAGATTGGAGATGATTGCCCCTGGCAATCGCTTGTTGGCATCACCAGAAGAGTACCCAAGTGAGTAAATGATACGACCTGCACATATTCAGAGTCTCACACAGTGAAGTCTGCAGAAGTCACATTGCTTGACATCAATCAGCAAGAACAGGGAGATGCGCATGCATAGCAGGGCTCACAAACAGCTTCCTGCACAAATGCCAAGATCAACAGTCACAACTCAGGACAGCATAGCCTGGCAGCCTTTGTGCAATCCAACTATCATTTACGCCATTGGCAAACTGCTTGTGGCATTTGTGAACAGCACATGAATCACCTACAGCCCAAGCCACTCCCAGGGCAGACGCCAGCAAGGGGTAAGCCTGTGCAAGCAGGACCTGCGTGATCAGGAAGCTCGGCAGGTTCTCCATGGTGTTCTGATGCACTCGCTGAGTGCAGTTGAACTTGACCGAGACTGCGTTGGTCCCTTCTGCATATAGCTTTGGATACTGTACACCCCTGCTCAGGTAAGATAGCAGGGTTAGCAAGCACTGCAGCCAAGCATGCTGATGATTCTGAGGAAGCTCTGGTGGATAAGACAGATGCGCAGCTGCGATATATTCTGTGAACTTGCAACACATGCTGCTGTGGAGCAGGTCGTTTCCAGACCTTCTGCCATAGTCATGACTTGACATAGTGCAGATGCTCGACTTGTCTTACGCTGCCTTCCTTGCTTGGACAACCTGAAATACCATCCACTGCACCACAGCAGCTGTGAACGCCACTGATGCCATCAAGTACCTGCACAACAATGCTGAATGTAAAGCACAGAACATGCCACTTTTGCCAACCAGATTTCCGTCCCCTGACTCACATTCTGTGTTGATCATTGGCAAAGGGCTTACCCATATGTCTGGGGCAAACCTCCTGCAGCTGTTGCTGCAGCTGAAGCAGATGCGACAGCCGGTTTATAGTGACTGGCATGGCGCCTTCGAGAAGCAGGGCCGCGGTTCAAGGGGCTACGACAGGCAACAGCCAGATGTTTAAATTTTGTCAAACGCTGTGGGCCCAAGACCCCGCAGCCAGCGCGGAGGTGAAGCAAAGTCAGCGCTTGCATCTTTATTACAGTGAGATGAGTTATGCCTGTGCTGCTTGCCAACGCTGATCCCAATGAACACAGTGGTTCTAGTCGAAGAATTCTGGCTTCTGCGCCATCAGTCAAGGTGTTTCGGAGCCGCTGCATAGAACTGGCAACATTTGTTTCATGAAGCGGGAGACAGCGTTTAATACACCAGCAGCGCATTGATCAGCTACCATGTGTACTTCGCTCGCACCGCAGTAAATCGCTTCATCCTTTTCTTGCATTGGAACGCGCAGGTTGGGCAGGTCCGAGGCACACTGGAGGCCTCAACGTTGACGCGCGACGACTACGGGGCTCAAGACTGTATGACTACCATACCTGAAGATAATAATGCGTTTTTGGTCGTCGATGTTGGAGTATGAGCATTGTCGATGCCGCTAAGCAACAGATCAGTAGTGCTGTCTACACTGTCAAGGACAAGGTATCTTGCGGTCAAGCTATCTGGGGTCAGCAACACGCTGAGCAATCTCCGTCAAGTTTCTCAGCATGTCTGTTGTTTGCTCCAGGCTTCAGACATCTTGACGGCAGCAGCCCCTATCAACCTCAAGAAGCAGGACCTGCTTGACCTTGAGTCTGGGGTAAGTGTGACTCTGTTACTGTCACACTTACCTTCATTGTCTCTTGACATCTATTGTGTATCATTGTGCAATGTCACTGCGTGGGAGCCTGACATGCACGCACAGCGCATGCCTGCCAAATCTGAATACCAGTGCTGCATGTGAATGGTTCACTGTACGCTTTCAGTTGCCTCCAAGCCCAAGCAAAAGTCACGGTCCTTCCTCATGGAGCTACCTTGCATCCTTCAAATGGGCCCGGCCAGTTGCAGTGCTGGTGCTGCTATACTGCATGGCCCTCCTCCTGCTGCTAAACCTCTTCTGGCAGTTGCCCAGCAGAGACACATTATCTTCCAAAGCCCATCTGCAAGGTCTGCACATCCTTGAGCTTGTCCTGTCATGTGCAAGCTGCAGCCTGCATGAAACGCTGCTAATGTGACAACAGCCTTTTGACAAGGAAGCATGTTTGTCATGAACTGTACATGATGCGCGTGATGCACATGCAATTGGGCTGACAACCTCTGACCCTGTCATATGTCAATCTGCATGGCTGTTGCTGCAAAATATGCATGGAAGCTATCTCACTACATTTTAGTGTTGCTACATCCAGCAGTAACTGTTACACACGACATCTTCCAGCATAGGCTGGGTATTGCGTCATAGTTGCCTCACATCCTGCACAACTTGCATTTTGTTGCATTGTGCACACCATGGAGAACACATCAAAGCTGATGCTATGTTGTAAGACGCATTGCCTGATGTCTGCCACGTTTGCATTCAGAAGATGAGGAGCTGCTGCTGAAGCTTCCAACCAACTTCCAGGAGGCACAGGCTGTCAAGGCCACTCTTGCCCTCTACAAGGAGAACTGCAGTGGGCTTGTCATCGCCCTCCTGATCTGTCTATACCTCTTCATGCAGGTGCAACTCACCCCATACCTGCTTGATGGCATTCATGGCTTGTCAGTAGGTCGCAAAACACTCTGTGCTGAATGCGCTTTCAGTCATGCCCTGCAGATATGTGACATCATGCATCCATCTTCGTGTTCTTTTCATATTGATAATAATAATTTGCTCCTTGCATGTTATACTCCCTGAGCATGTATACACTATGCCTTATATACTTTTTCTCGTAATGGGTGCTGTGCTTCAAAATAGGCAATGTCTTTGTGGATGCAGGTGTTCATGATCCCTGGCGCTATGTTCATCAATGTGTTGGCAGGCTCCCTGTATGGTTTATGGGGCACTTTCTGTGTCATTGCCTGTGTCAGCACGATGGGTGCTGGTCTCAACTACTGGCTGGCCAGATTGCTTGTCAGGGTAAGCCTCTGCTCAGGATGTCTGCATATCTGCCAATACTGACAGCTAGCAAACTTGCCCTCAGCACACAGTTTACACTTCACACATCCTCACACTGGTGTGCATGATGCACATCTGACGACAACAACAGGTTTGAGTGCATCTTGCACACCAAATGAGCAATGTTTGTCACAATATTTGGCACATACTTGAGTGCATTGTCACAAGAAGGCAATGTGGTGGTTTCCTTAGGGAATGCTTTGCATGTACGTAGCAAATCTTGTCTGTATGAATTCACTGAACTGGACTTCTCGTCTGTTGGGTCCCAATTGACCCCCCCAGGACATTGAATGCATTGATTGGTTGATTGATTGATTGATTGAGTGATTGATTGATTGATTGATTGATTGATTGATTGATTGATTGATTGATGTTTAAGGCTGCATGCTGCTATGCAGGAGGTATTGCTGGGACTATTCCCCGGGCGCATAGATGCTTTTGGAAAAACTCTGCAGAAGCACAAGCAGCATCTGACTAACTACATGATATTTCTGCGCGTGACACCATTCCTTCCGTCGTGGTTCATCAACACAGCCTCCCCTGTTGTTGGCTTTCCATTCAGAGAGTACATCATGGGCACCGCTGTGGGGCTGCAGCCATTGAATTTCATACTTGTGCAGGCTGGCCAGACTCTGGGTCAGTTGAACAGCTACAGGGATCTCTACAGCTTCTGGAATGTATCAAAACTTGGTGTCTGTGCAATACTGGCAGTCAGTCCTGTGCTGTACCAGCGTTTTTGCACCAGCGTACCCAGAAAACGAACTTCCTTCAGAACCTCACGAAGGACAAGCTTATCCTGAGCAGGATGCACATTTGTTTCACATATGTTTCATATGTAGCAACGCTTTACAATGTGTTGCTGCTGTACTCTGTTGCGAGTCTTCTCATTCTGATTGCAATGCTGAGGTGGCGGAATGTGTGTGCAAGAATTGTACATGCACTTGATATGCTAAGGATCAAAACCTGATCAGAAGCTACCGTATCAGTCCATAACAAATTATGATAAACCACGCGAGAAGCGCCTTGGAGGCATAGCTTACAAGCATGTTTTCAGTTATGGATGAGTGACTCAAGACCTCACATATGCACAATGGTGGGCTGAACACCCGTGCATGGTGTGGTGAGAGGGAGCAAGCATAGAATGCGAACAAATGAAGCAGAAAAAGGCTTATTTTGATGCCTTACGTGGTCTTTCGACCATGTGGGTCCAGCCTGGCCTGCGCACATTTCTTGCTGCCCACAGCTCTAGAAACTTGCCTTTGCCTGTTGGCAACAGCGTCTCAATAGCCATAAAGATCTCCTCTGGAATGTCCTTCCCCTGACCTGCACACATGCTTCATTTTTGTCAATGCTAAGGCAGTACGCAATGAGCACAGCCGTATGAGGCTACATCATGACCACATGCCAATCACTGTAGATGCATTCAGCATATTGCAGCACTGCACACTCACAACATGTATGGTAACTCTAAATTTCCCATGACACAAGTTGGCAAAGCGCCTGATGCGGCAAAGGCAGACAGCAACAGCCCTGTCAGCCTGCCCTGCCTTGCATTCATCACCTGCCCAACTGACACCATAAGCCCAATGCATCGAGTCTAGCACATGGGCGCCGTGCAATCTGGGAACATGCATCAGGCAGTGCATTCCAACTACATCAGGATCATGCATGTCCAATGCAAGCTCGCACAAGCACCTTGGGAGGCTCTGACGCAGTCAAAAGTGACATCAGGATTCCGTTGATGCCGAAGCTCAATGTCCTTGCCTTTATCTGCATGGACACAGCATTGTCAGCATTACATCAGAGCATTTGGGCGCTGTTCAAGTCCACCTTTATTGCTGCTTGCAAGGGTCTGACCAATGAACACTTGAGCATGTACAAGCAGTGTGTGATCAACTGCAGCAAGTTGCAAGGTACACAACATGACAGGTTTGTGGCCTTCAACGGTGTGATCTGATCAGCATGCATTTCTGTATTGGATGGTGATGCGTAGCAATACATGCTTACCTTCCTTCCTGAAGATGAAGAGCGTCAGGTGTGACTTCTGAGCATAGTCTGATGGGGTTGTCAAGATGGTATTGTTAGCGTCCATGTACACCCATGTCAGATTTTCTACATACTGGAATCCCCATCTATACAGCTGCAGCCAACAGATACATCTCTCCAGAGTCAACAATACTTGCATCCCTTCAGAGTCAACATCATTTGCATCTCTTCGCAATCAACAAGCTTGCATATGTTCAGAATCAACGATATGTGCCCCTGTTTGGAATCAATAACACATGCATGTGAACTTGTGCATCTGTACTTAGTAGATGGCAAAGCTTACGCCTGCATGGTCAACATAGGGATAACACAATGACCGAATACAGTCATCTGAAAGATCATGTTTGGACCCTACAATGCAATGAGTGCTATACAGCAAGAGCTAGCATGTGATTAGCATTGTTGTGTTTCCTTGCCTGCTTGACTACAGTACTGATGTGCTCCTTCTCAGCCCAGATGAAAACAAAGCCAACAGGGCACAGCTTGGGCAGGGGCAGGGCTGCTAGTCGCGGCCCTGGGTCTATATCAGAACAGCTTGTGGTGGGACCGCACCAACCTAAGCAGCAATAGTCTATTCAAACAGGCCAACTGCATGGATTCACTGTAACAGCACGTGCTTGAACCACTGAGGGTTTCAACATCAGGCTCTCTTGCCAAATGGACAGTGAAACACAGTGTGCAGCACACATAGCATAGGTAGCATTGGTGAGCATAGTTTGCACGCTCTGCCATGCTGTTGGCTGTGAAGGTGCAAGGACACACACCATGCCCAGCAGCACACACAACATTCAAGGGTTACCAAGAACAGTGGTCATGTAACAGGTCATGCAAAAGGTCATGTGACAGGTCATGTAACAGGTCGTGTAATAGGTCATGTAACAGGTCATGCAACACGTTATGTGACAGGTCATGTAACAGGTCATGCAACATGCAACAGGTCATGTAGCAGGTCATGCAACAGGTCATGCAACAGGTTATGTAACAGGTCCTGTAACAGGTCATGTAACAGGGGCAGGCTGCTTCTTCAGCAACCTCCAGACTTACCAGGGTTGATCAGGACAGCTTGGAAGGATTGCTTGAAGGGCTTGAAGTCAGCATCCAACAAGTCTTCTTCTTCCTGGTAGGAGGTGCCCACTGACTGGCCGTTGCTGCTGTCAACATTTTCGGTGTCTGCTGCTGCTGCCGCTGAAGGCTGCTGTCGCACTGATGCTGGCTCATAGGGCTTCACGGTGCGGCCCCAGGACAAGGGCAGGGGATGGGGCACCTAAGCAACATAGTGTGGATGTGGGATTGATCCTGTCATGAGGTGACTGTTTGTGGGGCCATTTGATGCATGTCATTGTCTTTCAGCTGAGGGCTGGTAAGATGGCTTCTCATGCTTGGAGTATACACATCAGCCAGTATGTGTGTAGCAAGACTCTGAGACAATACAGACCTTCAAGCTGAATACAGCTGGTTGTTTGCTATGCTAAAGACATATGATGCCAAGACAAGATTGCCAGTCAGTGGCTAGCTGACCTTGACATGATACAGCGCATCCTTGTCAATGACCTTGACCTTGCGCCGTATGAGCGCCTGTGTTGTAGCATTGTAGTGAGTCACAATGTGCTGACGAGGCTTAGCATAGCTACCGCCGCGTTGCCTGATCTGGCTGCCCTTGCTCTTCAGCTTCTTCAGCTTCTTCCAGTGATCACCGTAGCTCATATCTTCCTCATCTGGACAGCAGTATTAACAATAATAACAAAAACAATAATGATGATAATAATAACAATAATAATAATAATAATAATAATAATAATAATAATAATAATAGTAATAGTAATAATAATAATAGTAGTAAATTCGCTGTCCAGCTCATGATGAGCTAGGTACGTGCGGGACAAGTCTTGTCTCTCCAAAGCAGTCTGTGCTGCGAATCTCTATAAGGCCTACCAATCCAACAGCAATGCGTCGCATCAAAGCCTGACTGTATTCACATAAGAGGCTGTGACCAGCACATACACTCAGCATGCGTGCCTTGGCAGGCAGGCAAGTATGCAGTTTTGCTGGCAAGCAATGTGAGTCGGGACACCTTAGGCTTCAAGGTCATACATGAGCCTTGAGCGAGGGGAATGCACAAGTGACACAGAGCAGTGCATGATTTTCAGCAAGTCTGCAGCTCTAGACATCATGCACATGATTGCTCAACGTATTTTCTGAGGCAGCGGGGCAAGCATATACTGACAGGACTAACCTGACCAGAAGCCTCGAAGATAATCCCATTCATCCGTATCTGAGATGTCAGAATCACTAAAGAAGTCGTGCTCCTGGTCCTCTGCAGTCTCATTTTGCATAAGATTCTGGTTGTTGGCCAGGGCGCTTTTGACATTGAAGATACTGGTCTGTTTGAAGACCTCCATTAGCTGATCATCTGTCAGTCCAATGGCAGCAGAAGAACTTGCTTCGGGCTGGTCCACCTGTTCACCCTCTGTATCACTTGCAGCTTTGGACGTGCTGGCGTCACCTGGCCGGGCTGCCATGACCTAAAAACATGTTCCGCGTTAGAAAATGCACCTGCCTTCAAAGCTTGGTCTTTGGCCTCCAGTGGCCTGCTGCATGTACCTTGTCTAACTCCTCGAACTTCTTCATGATCGCCTCAGGAGTTTCATCCTCCTCCACGTACCCCACGTAATGAACAGCGCTGGGTGCTGCGGAAACTTTAGCCCGGGATGAACATCGGCGTTTCGGCCGGCTGGCTCCGCTCCCATCCTCCATAGTTCTCTTCGAGTGATCACTCGAGTTTGCAGTGAGTGCAGCCGTCGGGTACGCGCAATTTTCAGGTGGGCAGGAGAGGGCTGGCTGATATCCAGATCACGCCTCTCAGAGAACGACATGCAGAGTACGCTTGAGCGTCATACGTCTTTCACACACGGCAACGCATAGTGCTGCCCCTCCTCTGCTCTGCTCCTACCGGGCGCTTGGACAGGCTTTATGCATAGCACCCCACAATGCTCATACTGAGTTTGTGTAATGTCTTCCAGCTGCCTGCTGCAGTCTGCTTGCGCTTGAGAGCTTGCAGGTTTGCAGAAATTGCAACGCACAACGCATGTGCTTGACGGAGAGCAACGCACGACGCATATTGCCTGACGGAGAGCAACGCAGTGCGCTGTGCGTGCAGCGTCACTCTGCAGGTGCTGTGGAAGCTTCTGTTTTCCCTACAACTTGTAGGTCAACAACTTATTGTTACAAGACGAGGAGTACAGCAGTAGTGCTACCTCCTCACATGGCCACTGCATTGCAAGCACCCAGTCATGTGCTCTGAAAGGCACGGTGACCGCTAGCGCTGGTTGCGCAATTGGAATAACAACTGGCATTTTTAGCCGTGCGGTATCATGAAACGCAGAACATGTACAGTCAGACTGTACACTTAGGGGTTGGCACTACATCTGTACTGAAGGACTCCACATGGTGTTGCTTTGAAATTCTGACTGTGTTGAGTTTGACAAAAACCTGCTTGTAAACTGGGCAGTGCCAGGTGTGGAAGCTGGGCTTATGCAGTATCTCATGATGTATATGCTCAAGCATTACACATGCTTCTTCAGCAGAACTTAGAGAAATTGAACATGCAGCGATGATATACAGTCAGTTGCAAGTGCTGAGCAGAACACGAGACACTCTTTCACTGTTTGGCATACAGTGCACAACTAGTGTGCATATTGTTCATGTACATAGTATACAAGTTGCCTGGCCACAGCAGCAGAGCACCCTGCAGCCTTGCAGCATGCAGGCATCATGCTGAACGAAGAGTGCAAACACGGCCGGCATGTCTTCCTTTCCCTGCCTGCCTGCAAGCAACACAGCAATGAATCTGCCAGACAGGGCATCCTCCTGCCAAAGTTGCAGTCCCTTCACAAGGGTACAGTCATGATGTGCAGCGGTTGGCATGTAGTTGTGCTCAAGTTGGACCAGTGTGTGCATATGAGCTGGGTTGGCAAGCTGCCTGTTGTGCAAAGTTGGTGGGGAATAGGGGAGTGGGCAACAAGCACCTAGATGAGCAAAGGGTAGTGCAAGGCTGGTTGGGAATAGGGGAGTGGGCAACAAGCACCTAGATGAGCAAAGGGTAGTGCAAAGCTAATTGGGAATAAAGGAGTGGGCAACAAGCGCCTTGATGGAGCAAAGGGTAGTGCAAAGCTGGTCTGGAATAGGGGAGTCGGCAACATGCACCTAGATGAGCAAGGGGTTCACAAAAGCCAATGCCCCCTCATGGGGTAGGGCCTTAGCCTCAGCAGGACGTGTAATCTATGCTGGCAACCTCCGGGGTAGCCTTGTACAATAGGCCCATCAGGAAAAGTAATGATAACGAGCAGGGGGAAAATGACTGAGAAGCAGTCAAGGGCAAATGACTGTCAGGTTGGGCTTATTGGGGGCTTGTTTTGGGTTGCAGTGTTGCTACCAACTCAGCAAAACTGCAACCCAAAACAAGCAACTAAGAGGCATTTGACAATTGCCCCTAAAGCATGAACAGCAACAGCCACATGTACATAGGTTTCTGTGTTCACCTGTCACTGCTGGCTACTTTAAGGGGCCCAAAGCCATATGGTGAATGCTCCTCCATCACCCTGGAAATTCTTTACCAGTCTATGCTGGTCCATGAGCCTCCTTAGGAGCTGCTCAGTTTTACGATACGTGACACCCTTTCCGGTGACTACCTTCACCCCATTCTTGCATACCTCCTTGACTACAGCACAGCAGAGATGCTGTCACTGCAATGTGACGCGTCAGTCAAAAGCAAGGCAAAGGTACAATGATGCTTGAGTGATGTCCAAAAAGCAGGTGCAGATGATGACTCACAGCATGCTGACGTGCAAGTACTGGGCGTCATGACCACAGCATTTCAATCACACAGAATGGCATGGCTGTAACACACAATTTGTTACACACTCCAAAAAAATGGTTGATTGCAGCTGAAACAACAAGCAGTCAAGCACAAGCAACGCAATTGAAGACAAGCTGGTATGTGCATACTGCATGGATGAGACTGTCGCAATGGCAGCAGGTGCTCACAAAGGTGCCTCTGAACAATGGTCAACCATGCTTCAATTGCGTCAACGGCGTCGTCTGACCGCAGTACTTGTGACGGGACAGCCTCACGCAATATGCTGGGAGTATGTACATCCAGCTTCACAACTTCATCTGGACTTGGCGGACACCTGTTAGGTGAGAACATCAACCAGCGCTGCCCCGACCTGTTTCTATAGCAACAGCCCAAAGCCAGATTGAGCCAATTGATTGATTGAAAGGCTCAAGGCAGATCAGAGAGGATTAGTGTGTTTCCGTACAAGAAGCTTCCTAAGGCACCAACACACAGACATGTCTGCTTAGTAGCAGATAGCAAAGGAGGTTAAACTCCAAGAATGATGTTGAGCTTATTCCAGAGTGGGCGTGTAGGATTAAACACGAGTCAAGATTTGCAAGTCAACAACACAGACTGCAATGTTGATGGATTGAAGGATTGATCAGCATGTCACAAACGGCTCATACACCATCAGTGCATGTCACACTCACAATATCGATGCTTTCATGACAGACCACTCAGCAATGATACAGACAGATCAGATTAAGCACAAAGAAGCACAGCTTGGCTCAAGCAGAACCAACCTGACATTCTCAGCCAGAAAAATCCAAAACCGGCGGTGTCTCTGCTTCTGCAGTAACATGCCAAGTGTGTACTTGCTGTGCATTCAGACTATGTTGAGGCACCTTGCCATGAGTGTTGTTACCAGAGACATGTCATCATGCAAATCTCATGCCACACTCTTTTCAGTAACTGTGTGAGGCGTTAGGAGCATACCTCCCAGTCTACCGTGCATAATATGTAGGCTTTTTCCTCAGCAGACACAACCTGGCTCGCACCCTGTGAATACACAACACTGTCAAGTCTGGCTCATTGAGCCCAATCATACCATTGTTGACACAAAAGTGTTTTGAGATGCAAAAGCCAGATGTTACCTTGAGCTTGGGCAGTCTTTTCAAGAGTGACTGCATGACATTCTTGTCTTGTTCTGCATCCAGCACTGCTTTGACTTCTCCAGGAAATGTGACCGCTATTGGTTTGTACCGCTCCTGCATGCCCAATGATGCTGCCTGGCTGTGTTGTAAACCAAGAGCTAAATAGGCAGAAGAGGAGTGCACACACCTTGGGTGATTCCACAGGCTCGCGCTATCGAGGTGATCCAGCTCGTGTCGGGCTGTGCCCACTGTGGAGACCACCCTGCAGGCATGGACACTGCACTTGTTTTCATGTACAATCTTGCATATCAGCTGAAAGCGCTGGGCACAGGCATCTGATGAGCGTATATTGAGCTCACTATGCAGAGCACATCTGAGGCTTCCATCAAGCAGTGCACAGCTGGGTTTGTGTCTTGGTGGCAACGTATTGACAGTAGCCTATACTTGTATCAAGAAGGCATGTTTGCTATCACCTTTGGGTGACCACAGGACCCACGGGGACTCCACCCATCTGGTGAGAAATGCCCAGAGGCAGCATTGCTGTGCCTTCCACGCGGACTACGAGTTCTCCCATCAAGCTGCAAGTCATAAGTTGAGTGAACTCAGCAGATACGCAAACAAAGTTGGCTAGCACATGCGTTGCACACCTCCTCCTTTGCTCGGATTGATGCCGCCACTTCTCTCAATTCGGCTTGAGCTTTCTTATCTGCCTCCAGCAAGGCACTGGATGGAACCTTTGACTCCTTGCAACCCTGCAGACCATCACTACTTTACTACCTATATAGACATGCCCTGCCAGCCTGAACATGATGTCACCACTCTGAACACCTCCTTGGACAAGCCATGGTCAAAACAATATATTATATAATCTAGCCACAACAGCCTGTGTTCACTTTTGCACTTCTGTGCCTTCCTCTGCCAATATTTGTCATTCGTCCTGTCCAGCCCGCGCCATCTGGAGTAGCAGGAGCCGTATGTAGATTACTGGGCAAAGGTACCGCTGCTACTTGTGTGGACACCCTCTGCAGGAGTAGTAGGACATAAGTGAGCTTGACCACAAGACCTTGCGATTGCAGAACACTGAATGCTTTAGCGCACGAAGGGACGCAGGTGGCAATGATCTGCCGGAAGTCACTCTGCATAATTCACTGTCTAGTCTCGATGCGTTCTCAGGTTGCAGCACATCACGCAGACCATGAACTGTTCATCTGTCATTTTGCCAAGTTGCAACAAGTCGGCCTCAAATTCAAGCAGGCCGTAAGCGCACCGCACAAACTGGTACGTCAAATTCTGGTGCTTGCGGGAGCGCAGCACCAGATTGCGCCTTGCTTCGGCTATTGCGCAGCATGTTTGTCGAAGCACTTTCGCTGCGTGGGCGTGGTTACTGCCTTCACGGGCTTCAGCACCTGTATTAACTTTAGCAATTAACCCACACGACTCGGCCTGCGCATCGCGCAATCTCATGTCGTGATTTCGAGCAACGAAGAAGTAAAGCATCGAAGATACTGTCAAACTTTGTGCTACCTATATACCTATAGCATCGCTTCTCTGGCTTAAACGGCGGCGTTACAGCAGGCCGTTTCGTACGGCAAAAGTCGTGAAGCAGATCGACAGCTGCTAATGAGGTACTCCTTGCAACATAGGCTGGATATCAACCCCGGACTGAAGCCAAGGCAACTTTTCACGGTCGGTACTTGATCTGGCACTTTATGACCTGGCTTGATGACCTGGCATTGAATAATTACGCCATGAAGCATTCTGACTCATGAGTTAGTCATTTCATTTCATTTCTCTTCATTTCATTTCCGACACATGTGTTTGCACAATGTGCAGTCCGAGTCATGTGTATTAACTGCTGAAGTGCATACAGGTGCTGAAGCCCGTGAAGGCAGTCACTACGCGTACCCCTGCGGCTTTCGCCATCATGCCCCTTGTACACATACTTGTTAAAGTACTTAGTGGCTTTGCTGTTGGCCACCACCTCAACGTCGCCACAGCAGCGCCTACATTCTTTTGTTGAGCACTAATAAGAATGCATACACAGTAAAACATGCTGTAGACTAAACCATGTTCATCATAGAGATGTGCAGAAAAGATGAAGGAACATATAGTTTGTGCTCATCTTGAGCGCTCACATGTTGATTGTTTTCTATGACAGCGTTGTACAACTGTCATGCTATGGTTGCGGCAACATAGCATCCATCGTACCATGTCAATGATTTATGATAAAATAAAAAGGTGTGAAGATACGCATTAACATTACGACAGATTGTCGAACAAAAAATGCAGCAGCAGCAAGTGCCCACATCAGTCTATAGCTTGAACAACATTGTTCGTTTCAAATGATTACGTACCTGATCATGAGGAGTGGGTGGTCCCCCGCTTCTGGCACTCACATGTGGCATCAAAAGCCGATTTTGCTTTCACCCTGCAACATGCCATAACGTTTGCACCAGCAGGAACCTTGAAGGAACATATCGTGAGTGCTTGTGCCTGAAGTGTTCACATATTGTTCCCTTCATTAATCAACTGAAGTCCTGTCTTGTGCAGTGCAATACTGTGTTTGCAGCCACTCAGCAACATAACACTCAAACACAACGTTATGTTTGTTACCACAATGTGACTTGACACAAAGAGCCCCTCAACATTGCTACAAATTTGGTGACACCGGTGCCTGTCCGTAGCTTGGCTTTTGAGTTGCAAAAGCGACGCACCTCATTTACTGTCAACCTGGGCTGGGCCTTGGGGTTGAATGCTTTCGTGTGACTCAGGCATTGGAGAAAGGTGTTCCTGACAAACATGCTGCGCAGTGGCCGAAGCAAGGCTGCATTGGGCCAGATAACGAAAAGGGCAGACAGAACTGCTGATGTGGCATTCGTAATACTGGCATTGAAATATTTCGACGACTCTCTCTCTCTCTCCTGCAGCTTGCACCCATCGGGATCTTAGTAGCAATTCGTACATAAAGGCAGAGACGGTTTGCTGTAGGGCGTCCGTGGATCATCCGTGGACTGGTACTCATGACAGTCTTCCAGTTTGCCGAGAAATTCTGGCAGCCTGACGAGCCAGATCGTAGAGCACTTGGGCAGGGCGGTGCTTCGAACGGTGTGGAAAGGTAATGTGTAGCTATCATTGCACTTCTTTGTTGACAAGACGCTGCAACGCCATCTTTCCATATAAACGCAGCAGTTCCTGCTTGTGTCTTAGGTGTTTCGTCAGGGCAACAGGCGAGGAGTTTGCTGCCAAGCGGCTGAGCGTCCGTCAACAAAATCGCTATCCTTATCTTATAACAAACGAAATGAATGGGTTGATCCAAGCCAACGCGTGTCGAGTCCCGCGCGTGGTCAAATACATCGAGCTATCAGCATTGCGAACTGGCGAAGCCTTTCTGATCCTCGAGTGGGTTCAAATTCGTGCCCTTGGATCTAGTTGCATGACATCTTTCAGCCATGCAAATGATTTTCCTGTTTGCTTCAGACTTGATGTCTTGTGCAGGCTTGTCAGAGGTACTAGTTTGCGTAATCTTCAGACCAACTTGGGTCTGCCAGATGTCAGTGCTGCGCCTAGCATTCCACAGCATGAACAGGAGGTCATGGAGATAGCTGCACAGCTTCTTCAGGTGGGCATGCAACATCTTGCAGAGCTCAGTGAGAGTGTATGAAGGTTAAGGAAAGCATTACCAATCTGAGCTCTTGGTGTTTATGCAGACGGTGCATTTGCTGCATGTGGGCAGCATTACAGCCCATTTGGACATTACAAGCAGCAACATCATGCATTGCACAGAGGGTCACCATGTCTGGGATCAGTTGAGATTGGTAGACTTTGGCTTCTCTCAGATATGTACCAAAGGTAAATTGTTGCAAGATTTTCTCTTGCTTACCTTTTCTTGCCTAGTCTGGCACCAGGCTTTGAGATCTTGCGCCCACTGGAACAAGCAATTTGTACAGCCCAATTGTTGTTGGATGCATACTTTGGATGCCTGCAACTGCGTGGTGTCATAAACAAAATCAGGGCTCACAGAAGTAATCAAAGCACATCGTTTTGCAGGAACAACAGTACTGGACGTCATGCCTCAAGGTGCCACAACAGCATATGCCGCGCCTGAAGTGCTCTACTCCCTTCGGCTGCAGTTTGATCCACAAGTCCGGCGTGATCAGGTGCAAGAGTACCTTTGGATCAATGGGGCCTCAGCTGATTGGTGGTCTTTGGGTATAGTGCTGTTTGAGCTTCTCACTGGAGAGCTTTCAAGGCTGCAGAGGAGTACAAGGCAGACACAGACACGAGCGATGTGTCACCTCACTACAGGCATCCATGGGAGGACTACCGCTTTTTTGCTGCTCAACAGACATGGGTGCGAGCCACGAGTCAACTCTGTAAGACACTGCTGATTTTGTTGATGAGGGCTTTGGTGCTGTTGTTGCACAATAGACATGAGCACTTCGTTCTGCATCTGGCCTGTTATGCTGCATTGCAATGAGTTGCTGAATGGCTGCACACGTCTTGCATTAGTTCAACGCAAGCCTTTTGTGGTAAGATGTGCATTTTGTTATTAATTGTGCTGCTTTAGCAACCTGCAGAAGGAGCTCAATCTGTGATGGCTAGCTGTACGTTAAGTGTTTCAAATGTACAAGCGTTACCCTGAGTTGTTCTTTGTAGGTGGATGCATGTGATCTAGCACAAGAAAGAGGTGCAGCACCCGCTGTTGGACAAGGTCAGGCAGTGCAGCGCCCTTCCAGACCAGGCAGCGCTCTTCTTTCAGAAGATCCTGAATCCCGCTCCTCACCTGAGAGTTGAGGCGTTACATGACGCATGGTGTGCCAGTGCAGTCAGCAGGATGTTTGATGAGACAGGGACTAGCTACACACCAGTTGTATCGTATGAAGACATGCAGCCAGAGGCAGATGAAAGCACACAGTGTGGCTTCTGTGCCTCTTTGCTCAGGCGGCTGTGCTGTTTCAACACGCAACCCACACTAGACAGTAACAGCTCTGTGTCTGGCACAGCTGTTGTGGTACCAGTGTCAACGCTCCACTGCAGCAATGCACAGAGCAGGCCGGCGCCATCAAGTAGTGGGTCTGTGCCACCCAAGCAGCAGGGCTGTGTCAACAGGGCAAGGAATGCAGTCTGTGGCCTATTCAGCCGGCGCAAACACCAAGCATCTGGTGCCAAACCAGCTGCTGCAGAGCTTCCAGTAGCTGACCGGATCAAGAGTGCAGCAGTGCTGAGCATAACAGCGGCATCAGAGAGTGGCAAGGTTGCTTTACTGCAGCAGCAGCCTTCTCAGGACCAGCTTGGTGATCATGGGGTCATTGGAATCAAGCAACATGATGCACATGTTGTGGACCAAGCAGCTGACCTGAAGCATGATGCAGCACCTGCACAACCCCATCAAGTGGATGCAGATGGGTCTGACTCACAGCCAGCAGACTCCAGGCCAAGCAGGTAAGATTGCAAAGCACATTATAATGCACCTTCCTAGCTCAGAAAAGCATGCAGAACAACATGCGTGATGCTTGAATGAACGCTGGTTGTCTACCATTGTGTCGTCCTCAAGGATACAGCTAGACAGCAGCATTGATGGGCATGCACATTGCTCACTGAGTTGAACAGTGTTAGTCATGGTGGACATGCTCATGCAGGGTCAAAGCCAAGCAGGGTATGCTGAAGGCATGCCTGCAGAAGAGCAAGAGCCTGGCAAAGCGCCTGGGGAGAAGGAGTGTCTGAGCAGGAGCGGCTCTGCTCTGCGTCTTCTAGTCGACAGCTGCCTGGTTCCACAGCGCAGGTACTTCTATCCTCCATTTGCTGCAAGACATGTTCTACTGCTTGCTTAGCTCTGATGCATATCAGCAGTTGATACAAGCCATCAACACATCAGTCTGAGACAACGAGAAGTTCTGCATTTGCTGTGCAGCCTTTATCCATGTGTCACTTGTACTCTGTACTGTCTGTCACCTCTCACCTGTGCAACCTGGGGTGGTGAGGGGAAAGTTTGATGAGGCTGTTTGATAGCCTCATACACAACCAAGCTGGTGCTTCATATTGAGTCTTGCTGCTTCAGGGTTGTGATGTATTGACACAGAGCAAAGAGCCAGGCTCCAGCAGTTGCACGCACACGGCAGAGAAGTGCACAGCTGCCAGGTACGCTTTTTTGATACCTATGTGCTCTATGTCTCAACTGTGGCTGCCTCAGAACTGCCACAATGCAATATGTTTGATTGCATTTCATCAACCTCTGACCATTTTAGCTCTAGAGTATTGTGAACTGCAACAGTCATGCCATCTGTCTTTTTGGACTCAAGGAGACACATTATTTTGTACACCGGTTTGCAGCCTAAGATTGCACCATAATTGTTCAGACTGCTAGATGTGCATGCCCATGTTAGGCAGTTTGCTGTGTATGAAGACACCCAATTAAAGACTGGTAGTTTGAGAGACCTTGATCTGTGCACATGCTGGGCAACAGAGTGTGACATGATGCATTAGCAAGCTTCTGTGAAAGGCGTCAATTCACTGTCAATCTCAGCAAGACAAAAGTGGTCGTCTTTGAAACCCACCAAAGTGATGTGTGTGACTTTGTGCTCAGTGGTGAAGTTGTGGACCGGGTGGAGAGCTACAAGCTATTTGGGGTTTGTTGTCCATGCCATTAAGGAAGTGACCTTTGGGACAAGCGCTCTGGTGGCTGCGGCAAAGAAGGCTCTATTTGCTATGGGACGGCAATGTGCACTTCTGGGCATACGAGATCCACCTCTGCACTGCAAGCTATTTGATACTCTGGTATTACCAGTTCTGATCTATGGTTGCGAAGTCTGGGGAGTGGACACAACATGCGGTGCAGCAGCAGAAGCTTACATCGGGACTTTCTAAGACGTATGTTATATGTCAGGAAGTCTACAGCAAACCACATGGTGTTAGCTGAGTTGGGTCGCTCCCCATTGCAAGTTCACTTCTCACACACGATCCCTCGCGATCACGCTTCAGAATTTATTCCAAGCCTGATCCATGCCTGATCTGAAAGAGAAATAACTTTTCTCGATCCCGAAACGGTCGTCCCTACACTGAAACGACAAATTCTTCATGTCAAATTTGAAGGAAATTCGAACTACAGTGGTCTTGTCTGCCATGGTAGCATCGACCGCTGTAGCAGATGCTGACGTGAAAAACTTTTGCGGCCCGTGTTTAGGTCCTGGCTTGAGCCGGACTTCTTGTGCCAATCGTTACGGAGCCCCTTTGTGCCCTTGAGATCTTTCCAGTGTCGTCCCTCTGCTAGCCAGCGAAAGGCGCCACTGTTTGTACAGCGGCACTTCCTTTGCCTCTGTCTCACACTAGTTCATCACGCAACGAAATACGTACTGAGGTGTACGTGGTGATGCCTTGCAGCTTTGCAGCGAAAGGGTCACTGCAGCCAGTGCTGAAAGCGGTGGCTGTAGGTCGACCAAGCTGCCACCGCAACCTGTTCCGGAGCCGGTACGATCAACTTCACTGCTGTGTTACCTTGCAAAGCCCCGCTTTTTTGCGTTTTACATAGCACACTGTGAAACACAGGACGGCTTCGACCTACTATCCCCCACTCGATGCCCGTCAGATCAAGAACAATGTACTTCGTAGCAGACAGTGCTCAAGCAGGCAGTTGCAAGCTGTGCAACACACGTCGAGACAGGTGATCTCAAGCAATCAAGCTCGCTTGCCTGCTGGTTGACAGTGTACCTCGACGATTGATACCAACTTCTGGTGGTGCAATGCAGCAAGGAGACTGGAAGTTCGCTAGGTGCTATTTGGACCCTATTGTGAAGCAAGGCCAGCAGCTGCCTTGTCCACCTGAACAAGTAAGAGCACTGCCCGTTTGGGACGTTACACCGAAACCTCAGCCTTGTTTTCAGTGTGTCGTGCAAGACTTCTACAGGAATACACTTTTGACTACACAGGTGCAGGACTTACATAGTATGTCCAATCGCAGTCTGCAACCATACATCAGGAACTATGGAAACTGGACGTCTGCCACAATCACGTCTGGTACTATCAGTGCCAAGCTCTGTCTCATGAGCTATTGTGATGAGGTGGTCAGAGTATGCTGCTGCGCGATTGTGGACCACATACACATCTGCACAGCCCTCACTGGGTTGAGTGAAGCGTGCCAGGCTAGTGTCAGCTGTTATGGTGATGATGCCTCTGAGGACAGTGATCTGCAGCAAATGGTGCAGTCGCTTGCAACTACACTTTGCAGCAAACTGATGGGATTTACGCAATGCTTGCAAGCACGAGACTGTGCTGTAGCACTACATGCTCTGGCTAGCTTGCAGATACAGCCAGACAGCTGCCAGCCAGGCCTTTCAGATGTTTTAGCGTCAGCGATCATGCAAGACACGGCATGCCACAATGCCAGCAAGCTTGTGAAAGCATTGCAGGCATGCTCAAGGCTTGGCCTAAATCCTTGTGAAGGACAGCTGGTTTCGCATCTTGTCAAGCGGTTGGCCAGTTGGCACTCTGTCCAGCCTAGATTGCTCTGCAATGCTTTCTTTGCACTGAGAGTCCAGCCTTTCGATGCAATTCCAGTCTTAGTAATTGACAGCTTGTGCAATCAGCTCCAGAGACAACTCAGGCTCAGCTCTTCAAGCTATCACTATGTAACCCCAAATGTCCTTGACAGCTGCTTGGTATCCTTGTACATCTTGCGCCACTTACCAGATTCAGGTTTCACTGATGCGTTCGTTGCATGGAGCTTCCAGCTGATGACAGAGCAGAAACAGCAGCCAAACCCAGCTTATGTGCACAGATGGGCATCTGTGATGCTGGCATGCGCGCACCTGGGCATCAAAATTCCACATGAATTTGCTTCAAGGGTGGTTGAGCATGTGCTTTACATGCTCAGACAGAAGAATGAACAGCCAAGCCATGGAGTCACTGACAAGACTTGTGCTCAGCTAGCTTGGGCTCTTGCGGTTATGGACGTGCTAGACATTGCTCAGATGCAAACATTAGTCCTTGCAGCGCAGCATGGCCAGGGAGTGAATGACGCCGGTGACTATCAGTGGCATCCAACAACTGTTGCCTACCTGCACCAAGCATTAGACCACCTCCAACCAGCATCAAGAGATTTGTTTCAGGCTAGTCAAAGGGGCCTGCTGTCCAAGTCACTGCACCAGCTGGCACCCCGGGCAATGCTCAACATCAAGGTGAAGAATTCTAGGGTCGAGCAGCTGCTGCAAGAAGTTGGTTTGACTCTCAACGAAACAGTCCGGTTTGGACTTTTTCAAGCTTATGTCATGCTCTCACAAGACAATGACAACCCTGCTATCATTGTGGCCATTGTGGGACCCAGATGCTACATGCGCCATCCACCAAACATGTAAGTTTATCATCACTTGGTTAGCTTGATTCAGAGTTGCACTGTACAGAGTTGCAATCTGCCTGGATTTCATAAATGAGGACATCCTGCACCGCTTACATGATGTGGTAAAATTTGTGCAAATGATCAATAGCTCTTTTCATGTTGTGATGGCATCCACATGTGTTTTCTTTGGTCTTTCACACATCTGTATTTGCATGTGTTGCAGTCACACCCAAAATGCTATATGAGCAGTGCAGAGTCCTTGTAATTGCGTCTTTGTAAACTAACTCCATGGCGCTCATACAGGCTCACCGGCAAGGCCAATTTCAAAGTCCGAGAGCTGTCCAAACATGGACATGTGGTTCTCATCAACACACAACATTGTGAGGGCGAGCATGAGGGCAGGGACTACATCGCAAGACAGCTTCAGCTTGCCTCCAATTAAATAACAAGCACATAGAGTTTTGTCAATGTTGACCACTACGTTGACTATTAAGTTTAAGTTGTGTGTAGAGGTTGTCGATCTTAGTGTGAATTTAGCCGCGTCCTTGCCTGCAAGTGTATGGCTGCTTATGCACTGAGGCCGGCATTCAATCCCTACAGGTATACTAGGCTAAGTCAATTTACTGCGGACACAACATGCTATGGAACGTAGGGTTGCAAGATCTTTAGAAGATGGAATCGTGATTGCGACAGAAACAGCAACAGTGTTTGTGAGTGAATCAGTCTGTGATCAAGCTCATCAACATACAGATTTGGCGAATGCAGACATATTTTGGTTGAACAGGCAGATGTGACATGCATGCATGCTAGCGTACAATAGCAAGCTGACTTATGTATCCTGGCGCTGCCTCAGCAAAGACGTTAAGTTGTACACACAAGGCGCAAGAGCAATGCACAGTGACAATGCAATAGCTCATACAGAGCCAGGACTGTGTTGAGCACAGACAGACTGCAACATACACTAGTGCTGATCATGAGCACAATGTACGAACACATATTTTGTACAGTTAATCAGCAAGTGCAGCATGCTTTGCAAAGATTATTGTTTGCTTGGCATCAGTCAGATGTGGTCTTGACTTTTGCAGCAGTGGTGATCAGCTGCAATGAGACTGGAAAAAGCACAACATGCGTGCTATGAACTGTATGAACGCTTCACTGTGCAGGACTGGCAAGCCGCGTGAATTGTAATTGTGTGCCTCCAGGTTTTACAATATTTGTCCAACCTTTGTGAATATAGATGACAATCAACAACCTCATGACCGGGAACAGGAACCTATACATGACAGCAAAATTACAGGTACATGGTCTTGTCCACGCCAGGATACATTCAGTTGTTGATGTGCATGATAGCACCGTTCAGATGTTCACATTCTGCTGCAATGGGTAAAAGGCTGCTATGCAGATGTCCATGCTTGGGTGTCAGGCAGACAAATTGCCTGGATTTAGTACACGTATTTGTGATCAATGAATTCATGACTGTCCAGGGTCAGTCATCATCTTGTCTGCCTTGGTGGCATTGACTGCTGGTTGTGAGCCTGTATCAGATGCAGATGACTTTGCTTCTGCCTTGATTGTGCCTTCACCTCCTCCAGGCACGCTGGAAGTCTTGTCTGACCATGATTCTTTCTGCATACCATGGCCACATTTTCAGCCATCAACTCCGTCCGCAAGCAAAAGAAGTCGATTTCGAGTGCTTAAATGTCAAAACTGAGCGCAAACATGCACGTACCGCGCCGCTGACGATTCTGTCCCCAAGCTTGGCTTGGTTGCCTTCCTGAGTTGCCTGAGATCCTGCCTGCATAGTTACCGCTGCTTGACTGGGCCTGCATAAGGATGCACAGATTCTCATCTGTCTGCATTCTATATACTTCCAGCCAGACAGTCCCAGCCAGCAAGCTAGGACAACAGACTACCGTGCATGCCGGTATGCATGCCGGTATGCATGCACCTGATACTGGGGAACAACACCTTGGGCGGGGAAGGGCAGCTCTGTGGCTACGAAGTGAGACTAAGGAAGTTCACGATGGCTTGGGTCTGTTGCTCGTTGCTAAGCTTGCTGGCTTTTGCTGAACACAGGGCGACAATTATGTCAGCAAGCAGACTACTGGATTCTGCGTTGACTTTGGTTTGACTCAACGAGGATGTTGATGTTATACGCACGGCGCCAGCTCTGACAAGTGAGATTGCAACCCTTTGCCCGAAAGCCGACGGTGTGTTGAACGTGCATGGACTGCACAGTAAACCCGCCGTGCTTGCTGCTGATACAAAACGTCCTTTGCCTTTTTACCAATGAGCGAAGCACACAAGCTGTGCAAGCGGCATGACACAGCGGCTGCTGTCCAGCAACTGGTTGAGGTGTACCCGCTTGTCCCGTACAAGAGCAGGCCTAAGCAGGTGGCTACGACCAATACAATCTCAAGGTCACTGTCAGATGTCACATATAGAACAGAAATCGGAGTTGCGAAAGGTGGTGAAGCAAGGTCTCAGGAAGCTGACTGCAGAGAACATGGCTGCTGAAAGTGAGCCTATCTGACACCCCCCTATCGGGCCTTTATGTCCGTAATCAGCAGTTGATCTGTCATCATGCTTGCTGCCCTACTTTTGCAGGTCAGGCTATAGCACAAAATGTGCTGCAGTCTCAGCTGTTTCACAACAGCAAAACGTTGGGGGTCTATTTGCATTGTGCAAAGCTCAGAGAGGTTGACACCACCCGGATTGTTGCAGCAGCTGTCAAAGCTGGTATGTTCCTGCTGTGCCTTTTCAGCATGCCAGTCACATGTGCACCCTTTACTCCATTTAGAGCGTGTCCATACCAAAGCTATTGATCTCGACACTTGAATCAAACTGCTGCTTGGCACTCTGAGGAAGCTTGTTTACACGTGTCTCAGCAGATCATGCCTGTTCTTTAGAACATGCCTAACCTGGCTCACATTGCCCTCACATCCATCGCTGACTCTGTATGCTTACATGTCTTGCTGCTATATTTGCCAATTATATTACAATGGCCTGCTAACACATCACTGACTTGAGCGCAGGCTCAAACAAGGAATGCTTTGTGCCTCTGGTTAAAGATCAGAAGGCCAACATGCAGCTACTGCACTTGGGTAGGTCCCATGCAGCCTAATATTGGTTCACACAAGGCCAGCCTACATATGACAGCAATTTTACACTACATAGCTCGTTCATGATGCTGAGTGATTGCCCACTTTGGCGCCATGTTTGCAGATGCTGAGTATGCTGAGTCCTGCAAGGTGTCATTTTCCCCTGAAAACTGATGTCTGTCTGTCTGTCTGTCTGTCTGTCTGTCTGTCTGTCTGTCTGTCCGTCCGTCTGTCCGTCTGTCCGTCTGTCTGTCTGTCTGTCTGCATGTATGTGTGTCTGCCTGCCTGTATGCCTGCTGTGTCTGTGTGTCTAGCTAGCTAGGTCTGTCTATAGCACTGCCATACAGCTCATGTCATGAGCTCCTATAATCTTGTTTGCTCCATGTTGAATCTATCTTGCCAAATTCTGATGATCAGTGCATTCCTCGCATGGATGGCTCTATACGCCCTGCTTCACCAAGTACAAACGTGTTAAAGTACAAGCTTGCATTATCAACATACTGAAAGCTTGTCCATGGCTGTGTCCATTAACATGTGTATGCTGTGTCCGCCAATATGCATGCACTGTGTCCACCAACACAGTGTATGCTGCCATTCATGCTTGCTTTGATTTGCACATGTACGTGTGTGTATGCGTGCTCATTTTATGTGCATGCGCAGACCTGCATGTATGTATGGAAGCAGTTTGTGATTTTTTTCGTTTGAACTTTGAATCCAGTTTTTGTTTTCTTCTGAACCTTGAATCCAGATTAACATGATACAACCATATTCATGATCATAGCGTGAAAAAGTAGCAATGAATATCATGCAGATAGCTTGGAGGGTCTTGTGCCTGTGCCGCCTTTCAGCATTCTAGAACCCAACCCCACCTACCCCAATGGACACCCCAGGCAAGATGGTGAGTGTGCATGCGTCTGTGCACACTCCCAGAACTTTGACAGCTGGCTAAAGGCGAAGCGCACTGTTCTTGAGTTTGCATTTGTGTTTGGCTTTGATATGGTTTGCAATGCAGTGCTGACAATGGAGAAGCCACTGGAGGTTTTGCTGATGCCAGGCCTAGCTTTTGACAGTCAAGGACATAGGCTGGGAAGAGGCGGGGGGTATGCCTCTGTCTATGTACTCAGAAAGAAACGAAAAGAACAGAAAAGACTACGCCTGTCGGCGTCAATTTATTGAGAAGCCCAGTATTATACCGGGCTGCCCAGTGATGTCTATGTACTCACAGGAATTTTGCAGCCACAGGAGTTTTGCAGCCATCTCACCTTTGTCCTTACATCATCTTGTTTGTCCAACTGCAGTGTCTGCGTCTTGTCTGTCTGTCTGTCTGTCTGTGTACTGTCTGTCTGTCTGTCTGTCTGTCTGTCTACTATATGTCTGTATGTTGGCTGTCTGTCAGTCTGTCTGTTGTATTTGATGTCTGTAACTTGCCTGTCTGTCAGTCTGTCTGTCTTTTTGTCTGTTTCTGTGGGTCTCTGTTTCTGTCTATACATTTCTGTTTTGCTCTCTGTGTCTGTGTGCACACGCGTGTGGTCTATTGTCCATTTTTCGCTCAGCCATCCAAGTTGCTCAGCATGCAAAGCGCCAGGTACTGGAATGCACAACTTTGTGTCATACCCTGATGCAGTCAGTGATTTCTGGTAACTCTGGTCATGCTGAGAATATCAGCTGCTGTCAACAATGCTGCACTTCTTATGCACAGCAAAATGACAACATGGATTTTTGCTAACACAGAGACCAGGAGGAAACCCAGTCGTTTTAGCCTTTCTTTCACCGTGTCACTGCCAGATCATGCTCTGAACGAACCAGCGTCGTGGAGAGTGTGATCCCTCGTTTGGCGTAGGCAAATGTCCTCTTTATGGTGGAAGCGGTAAAAGCAGACAATCACAGGAACAGCATCAGACATTCTCAGTTTGGGCTGGAATCTTTATGGGTCAAATCAAGACCTGCATTGCAAGCTGGCCCACAGCAAGTATCATTGTGACAAGGCTTGTTAATTCTTGACCAAGCTGTGTCTATCCAGGTACTATGACAACTTCATCAACAAGTGCAAACAGAGGGCAAAAGCAAGAGGATGGCAATCCCCTCTCTTAGGTATGCAACGTACAGCAAATGTCTGTTGTTGTTGATCCTGTCAAACTGCAGAAATTTTCTGTTTTGCTGCCTTTTGCTTGTGCCAGGAGGAGGTGTTGCACCAGTGCTTGCATCATGCAGCCATCTACAAGCATTGCCAACTGCCAATGCTTGCCATATTGTTCGCACAATCTTCCTGCAGCCATGTATGTTGCAATGCATGTGTACGAGAGTGTGTGTGGCTCAAAAGCAGTAGACAGGCTATACATGCAGATGCATGCATAAGGCAAACATGTTACATTGCGTCAAACTGCTGCCAGCCGTTTCAGTGGTGCATAATTGCTGTCTACAATGTGATGCAACTCTGCTGTTCACTGATCACAACAGTAACAGCAGGCTCAGCAATGGTGCGATCTTGGCTACACTTTTTGGCCATCTAGGCATGCATGCTCAGCGGTGTGTGCACAATGTGTACATGCAGCAGAGTTCTCTAGGAAGTTGTCCTGCTGGGTCGTGCTGAGTTTTGCAGCAAATGGATTGCTGTGCAGCTGTAATCTGGCTCTGACTCTCAATCCTTCCGTTTTTTGTTGCTGCAGTTGCATTAGCGTTTGAAGCTCAGCTAGTGCAGTCAGTGCCCACAGCACCACATGACATTGATGTGGACATCCTGGCAACAGCTAAAGGTTTCTTGGCCTGTTCCACTTCTGGTGAAGAAGCTTTGTCGGTAGCAGCTCCTCTTTGAGATGGGGGCTCAAACCTATGATCACATGAGACAACATCTCGATTGTCACAATTACAGTGTAAACACAGCAAGAAATAGATTTCACAGCCAACAACTGTTATCAAGTTTCTTGAGTAGGCTCAGGTGCTTTCATCAATAGAAGACACTTGGGACATTGCATGCCATGCAAACTGTGGACAAGACACATTGTTCATGATCATTGGTAATAATGAGCAGCATGATGTTACACTGGCATAGTGCCTTTCGGCTGAATATATCTTGACCGTTGATCAACAACTGCTGTTTTGCCAGTACAATGACACACTCTCATCCTGTGTGATACCCAAATTAATGCATTCTCCAGGTTCTGATGATATGCCAACTGCGTACCATCGACTCCCTCAGCCAACATGGTAGCATCCTGTGTCAGTTGCCCTGAAAAGTACTAATCATTCCCCATGCATCTCGTTGGTTTGAGCCTTCTCAACTACCTCTTTCGCCACCTCAGCGGCCTGAGGAGAGGCGCAAATGCCTCTGATGAGTGACGCCGAAGTAGAAATTTGCAACGCACGGCTCAGCATGCTTAGTCTTGCCAGTGCAATGCATGGTTTTCCTGACTAATGATTCTGTGCCTCTGTCAGGGGCCCTACCCACACCCCTGCCCAGAGGGGAAACTCAGAGGTCAGTGCACAATGAAGCCAGGCGCAACAAATGGACTGGAGTCAATCATGTTACATAGCCATACTGAAATGGTCGGATCAACACCCAACATTGACGTTGATGCAGAAGGTTGCAATCGCAAATAGCCAATTGGCTCACACTGCATTCAATTTGAGTATTGGACTCAGTGAGGACATAAGTTCATGTGGGCTCCCCATTGCAACAGCATGCCGAGATGATAAGGACTGTCATTGCAAAGCCTGATGGCGCATGTGATGACACAAGTAGCGGTTTTGAGCAGAGTCAAAACACTAAGTCAGTCGATATACAGACAAATGTGCATCGCGTTTCCATGCTACATTTGCTGTTTGTTTTGGTGTCTGTCAAGCTGAAACAATGTCAGTGTTGCTCCAAGGCCTCAAGTTGGCTTATGAACATATTGCCGTCAAGACCTTCTCCTGATATGCACATGATTTCCCTCTTACTTGCTACCACTTTCTGTCTCAAGATCTGACCCACAAGCTGTAAAAGCTTGTGTTGGTAGAAGGTGTCTTCAGTCAGTAAGGCAATTGCAATGCTTGGCAACAGCATTCTTTGTCTGGCTCAGTGCTCACATGATTACCACTGGCCCATCTCTGCACAGAGGGCAGATCATGTGACCGGTGCCAGCACAGACTTGACAGGTGGCACCCAGGTCGTTCATTGCCTCCACCTCTGATCTCTGCAACCAGCCAGATGCCCACCTGTCTCTGTCTTTCAAATTCTGGATGTTGATCTGCAAACACACCTCCAAGCGTTGATAGCTGTTAACCAAAAATTATTGAGAAAGGTTACAGTTGCCCTTGTTGTTTTAGGGTTTTTCAGCTTGCAGGTGACAGGGAGTTATGTGCAGACGCACACACAAATCCAGACCTTAGCAGTCTTGTTATGCAGACACGGATGCAAGCCTTAACAGTTGTCCACGTTGTCCAGAAGCTGGACGCTGTTCAGATAATTTTGCTTTATAAAGTATAGAAAAAGCTGCAGAAGATTTTGGTGCTTGTATGTGCAAGATCTTTGCCTAGATGTTTGTGACACCTACTGCAGACACAAATATATTGCAAAAGCAGTGTTGCATCACGGCGTATTTGATGGCAGCTGATGGGCCAGAGATCACCCAGCACAGAAGGAATACAGGATGATGGACACCGGTAGTCTGCTGCAACTGAATGGCTCCGCCGCAATGAGGCAGTCTTCACAGAGCATTTCAAGCACACAAGCAGGACCAGAAACTTGTCAGGACAAGGCACCTACCCAGATACAGGCAGAGTTATCACAGGTGGCCATCATCAAGGCATATGTCTGCTTTCCAGCTTTCATCTTTTGTGTTGCTCTGAAATGGCGCCAGCCAACTGTTCTCTGCAATGCTGTCCATTTTGAGCCTGCAAATTTGTGAACAAAGATGAAAGTGACTGTACAACGTTCTGCAATGCACAGGTAAAGACATGCAGGTGCATGATAAAACATGATGCACTTCTTGCACAGAGGGTGCCTGTCATGAGCAATTACCTACTATCTTTGCAGCATTCACAGGATTTTTAGCATGATAGCCTGACTTGGTTAACCTGCCGCTCCCTTTGCAAGCATCACAGGGAACCTGAGTGCTGCCGGAACAAATTGGGCAGGGTTTTAAAGCTCTGCTTCGGTCAAAGGTTGTGCTTGAGCATCGTGGGGCCGGCGCACATGTTGTTTTGGTACTCCTATGGGGTAGGCTCAACTTTCTTGATGCTACTGACGAGTTGATTTCAGACGTAGGATGCACGAAGGGATTGGCACGGGCTAAGTTGACAAGCATGCAGCTGCATGCCGGAGAGGGCGCTGTTTTACGGCACAGAGCAGCACGTCGCAAGATTACGGCTTGCTGATGTTTGACCACACTCGATCCGAATTTCACATTTAGTGAGATCATGCACTTCTCGGGTGCAGACGCAAGCGGTGCCTGTGCCTCACAACGCTGACCGAAACGCCAGCAAGGGTTCGCTCAAACCTGGTGCATGCGGCAGTACTCGTAAAAGGTACCACAAATCTAACGCTAGCGCGCGACATCGTCGCTGCATCGTGCACCTATACATCAGGAGCCTGGCGCTGAGACGTTTCCTGACTAGCTAGAAGCAACTGCCTGTGGCAGGATATGATCGGCTCTGGCAGTACATTGCAAGTCTCTGACAACTCTGGGGCCAAGATCGTGCAGTGCATCCAACCCAGCGGCAAATCATACACTATTGGCGACGTCATCACGGTTGCAGTCAAGACAGCGGGAAAAGGAAAGGTTGCAGCAGGGTCGGTGCAGAAGGCAGTTATCGTTGAAACCAAAAAGGAGTTCAAGCGCAAGGACGGCAGTCAGTTGCGCTTCGATCGCAACTCTTGTGTCTTGCTGGGTACCAAAGGACTCCCTATTGGATCAAGGGTTTTGGGATTTGTGACGCACGAGCTCAGAGCTCGGCAGATGATGAAGGTGCTCTCGCTGGCAGCAAGAGTCCTCTAAACCAGAAGCTGACAGGGTACCCTTTGGCACTTTCCAACATGCCACGACTTGGAGACACAGCATCATTTGTGGTCATGGGTGGCATTGGCCTTGCCACACTTTGCACAGTGCTCATGACCAGCGCAGCTAAAAAGCATCAGCAGGGGGCCAATCCTGCATCTCAAAGCTTTGAAGACCGCATGAAAGTCTTTGAGGGACGATCACCCAAATGATGAGCACGGTTCAGTGATATGTGCTGGCTTATGTACATCTGGTGTGCAAGAAAGACACATATAGAGTTGCAACAATATGATACACAAGATCATGAACAGCAGTAGCTGCTGGCCTCTTAGCAGTGACTTCAAAACTTTAGGAGGTCGTTTGCCATCATTTTGTAGTCTTGAAAGTGTACTACATGCATGAACCTGATGCTTTCCATAAGGTGTGGACTCCAGACCGTTAGCCTGTTTGTCAAGCGCCTTGGCAAGACCCTCCTGCTGCTTGTCCTGCTTTGAGTGCTTGCTGAGCCACTTGTCCTGGCCTGGTGCTTTACTTTGCACTGCAGTGCTGGATATTGCAGCAATCTGGTCTGGTGTCTGCTCAGGAGCCTCATTAACTCCTGGACTGTACACAGCTGAGTGCTGCTGCTGCGTCTCGAGAGTGTTTTGAACATCTGGCTGACTTTTCAAGGGCGTTTCGGTGTCGACCAAGGATTCAGGCGGGAGGTCAGTCAGAGGAGCATCGCCCACCAGACTGGACTGTATGGCCTCCTTGGCGTCAGAGACAGGCTCTGCCTGCAAAGCGTATGGCGATGTGTGTTATATTGAACGGCGGTCAAAGCGAGAGCCTAGGGCGACTGTACGACGCTGCATGTGCAGGTTTGCATTAGCAGCATGGGGTGCAAACAGACTTCCCAGCGCGGCACTCGCAGTATACCTGCAGGTCCTCCGTCTCGGCGTTGTGCATGCTATTGAAGAGGTCCGCGCAGCCTTATGTGAAGTGAGTGCAGATTTCAACTTAATTTGCTCAACGCGTTGTCGTAGTTATTACTTTGATGACGGATTCCACATCGTACCGGGAATTGCAGATCGTTGCAGGACTTGCGTGTTTGACCTATCGTATCTCAAGAAGAAGAGAATGGAAGCATTTCATGGGCTTGACAGTCCACAGTCAGCAAGAAGGCTTGGAGTATTACCCCACTGTGTAGCCCACTGGCAGTCTGTGTTAAAAGAGCATGACAGGGCAGGGATGTCATAGTGCATGATCGTTGTATAGCGTGTTGACTGTAGAGTGGCGTTGCGTTTGTTGCGTGTGCATAAAAGTAGCACGCATGACTGTGTGATGATACGTGTAACAGACAACAATGTGCTGTGCAGGACTTCAAGTCTGCCTCCAAGCATGCAGCCTTAGTCACTCTATGAACAATGCAATCTCTGCCTGACTCAAAAGTATAACACATCTGGCACAATATACATGTACAGGGTCTCTCAACGGCCTCCGGAGCGTCAGGCCTATCAATACAGAATGTCCTAGCCGTCTGATACCTCTTGGCCCATTATTGTACAGTTTCATAGACATGTTGCAGACACAGTTTGGTGTCCCCAATGGTAGCAAGAACATGCAGTTTACACCATGTCAGCTTCTGCTGAGATCAAATCTTCTACCTATCAGAGTACACTGGCAAAATGACCAACCATGATTTGTGTATGGTCCAGCAGTGAAGTGTCAGGGTGTGCTTCTATCTCAGAACTGCATTGGCACAAAATCTGTGATGCAAGGGTCTGAAGCCTGGCCATCCTCCTGAAAAGACAGCCACATGTTGGTGAGCACACCATCAGTGTCATACAACAGGATGCAACAAGTATGCCAGTGCATTGGACAACACAGTTCATGCCTTGTTACTGCATGATTGGCAGCCAAACTGGGCAGCAGATCCACAATGACAGTTGCCAACATGCACTTCTGAAGCCAAACTGCTTTCCACTTGCAGCTGTGTGCTGTTGCAATACTAAGCCTCCACATGCACGGCGGTGCTTGCGTGAACCCTCTTTGCAACACAAATGATGGAATGTAGGCTCTAAGAGCTGAGTCTTGGCAGGCAACAACCCAGAGCATGCATAGCAGTCGTATCACAACATGGCACTCCAAACAAACCCCTTGCAATGTGACAGACCTTTTTCTGCCACAAAGGCTTGAAGGTGGGCTTGTACAGATACTTCTCCTTGTCTTCAGCGCTGGCAGCGCTTTTGCCCTTTTCGTACACTGTCTTGACCCTAGGCAGGCGTTCTTCCTCATATCTGAACACCATTCGCAAGCTCACTTCAGCCAGACACTCAGCCAGGCCAACCCCTTGAAGCAAATGCTGTGACAGCCAGACATTCATCCAGGCCAAACAATGCAGCAAATGCTGTGACAGCCAGACATTTGTCCAAGGTAATATAATGCAGCAAATGCTGTGACAGCCAACATTCATCCAGGCCAAATAACGCAGCAAATGCTGTGACAGCCAGACATTCATCCAGGCCAAACAATGCAGCAATGCTGTGACAGCCAGACATTCATCCAGACCAACAATGCAGCAAATGCAGTGAAATCCAGGCCTGATCTCGCTGCATTGATTGCAAGCGCACTCTCTTGGCCACAAACTTGTCGCCACCAAAACAGGCATCAAGTGGCAAGCTACAGTATGCTGACAGCCAAGAAGTATTCACAGTATACTGCAGACAACAGCAGGCGCACATAGGTCCGCACAGTATACTGCAGACGACAGCAGGCGCACATAGGTCCGCACAGTATGGCATCACTCACATGTGCGATAAGGTTGATGCCATGTGAGTCAATGCCGCATGACTGCGACAAAGACAGGGGCAGCAGCAGCGCAAAAAAGTCAAATATCATTTGTGTTCTTTCTGGTCTGAAACATTTAGCTGGAAAAAACCCTGCTCCGTACAGTTTTGACAGTGGAAACTGACCTTCGTAGGGCTTTTGGGGACAGGCCCTGCGCCCTCAGGTGCCAGGCCAGTACCACACCATCCTCAACAGCCAAGCAGAATCCCTGGCCTGCAATTTGTTTTTGACAAATGGTCAGTAAACGCAAAACTGTGTCTTGACAATATATGATAGAGATCAGTTGCAAATGTCGTGGCATGTGTGAGTTGACAACACTGAGAACCATGGTACTCTGGCATTGTTGACCACTGAACAACATTGTATGACCATCAGCATGCACAGCTTGGCATCATCTTCAATATGGACACAGTGATCAAGCCTCCTCCCGAGCCCTTACCGTTGTTGATGGTCGCATGAGCAGCATCCCCAACCAGGGTCACCCTGCCCCGCCCCCAGACCCCCTTGCTGCAAGGGGCAGTTTCAACCTGTGCCCTCTTTGCTGCCTTTGACCTATACTTCTGGTCTGAGACTTGTTCTGAGGTGGTGTTCTGCAAACCATCATGGCTGCTGTTCTCCTTGTCAGCACCTGCATTGACTCATATGCTTTTTGGCACGGCATCCTCATAGCTTTGGGCTTTAGGCGGCTTAGGAGGCTTCCATTGCATGCACCAAAAGGCATTTTTCCTATTTTCAAGCAGCCTCATGGAATTGTATACATTACGCTACCGGCACAAAATAGGCGTCTCTCCTTTGCATGCCACTGTGTTGCAGCAGAACAATCATGTGCAGCATGATACATGATGACTACATGTAACCTGCTGAGTCACGGGACCTTGAAACTATGCAAACAGCTGGATGAGAGCTCAACATGAATTTGTGAGAATCAATATGAATTTATGTAATCTGCTGAGTCGCGGGGTCATGATTTTATGCAAACAGCTGTTTTTCTCCAAACATGGAAGCAGGCAGTATTGCATGTGAGGCGGAAGTTGAGCAGGGTTGAGGGGAACTTCATACTTGACCCTAGACTGCTTTGCTCATCTGCTAGGGCTACAGACGGACAGATGCGCAGACAGACTACTGCCTTCAGCTGTGATGTGTTGTACCTGAGTCCTCACTGTGACGTTGCTTCGCGTCAACTTGGATGTGTGAGAGATCTCGTGTGTAGAGACCATGCTGAGTGACGGTAGATGGGTCTGTTGTCCTGACTATGTTCATCAATGCTGGAGGGAAGTCTGGGAACACTTTGAGAGCATTCTGCAGGAGCAAGAACAGGATCTTGCTGGTAAACAGGAGGCTTGTGGGTAGCCAGGCATTTACCACAGCTCTCTTGCATGAAAGAAGCTGATACAGAAGTGTTTCTTGCATGAGAGAAGCTGATCCAGAGGTTGACTCGTGAACTCCATGCTTTACAGGAAAAGAGCCAACCTGGTGTACAATGTAGAGTAGAGACAGGCCAAGTTTGACCATTTGTGATGCACTTGGGCTTGGACCAAATAAGCTGTGATGGCAGTGCCATGCAGCAGCTGTATCAAGATGAATTATGCGTCTGTGCAGAAGTCAGGGTGAAGAACATCAAGATGGCAGGGACTGATGGCAAGGTAGCTTGGGGGGCGGGGACGGGGGGGGGTTCCCATGGGCAGTGGGCATGGACTCTATGCCCCACATCACGAGCTAGGGATGGTGACCCAGCAAGTCTGCCTTGCCAAGCAATACCAGCTGCATCGACATGCACAATGTGCCAGATCGATGCAGCCTTCAATAGCTGATGTAATGAGATGGTGTACAGAGATATCATTCAAACACATGGACCCAAAAACTGTGCTGCACGACAAACTGCATTATGCTGGATGACTTTTGCAGTGGCAGCACACATGCACGTGACTGACAAACATGGTGAGTCACACACCTGTTACCGTACGTAATGCGCATGGCTGGCGTCACATACCTCAAGAGCTGACCTGGAAGCTGTGTCCCCTTGGATGGCTTTGGCAGTCCTGACGTTGGGGTCAAAATGGACCCCAGCCTTCTGGACATCTGCCATGGGGGCCATCAGGATCCATGTCCACCCCTTGTCCCTTGTGCTCTCCATAGTGCCCATGGGCATGACTAAGGCACCTCTGGACTCGGCAGCAGGTGACCACATGTGCATGCCTGGCAGCGTATACTTCCTGCATTGCAGTGTTGCTGTGTTTTACAGGCGACGTTTCAGTTTTGGGCCGTTTGCTTTATTTCTTGGAAACACTTCTTGCATGCGCATGTCCAACACCATCAGAAGTCATCTAGATCTTTCCATGGTTGTGCAATCAGTTCATCCCAATAAGTCATGCATGACAACAGCCTCACAGTGGCTGGGTTCAAATACAAAATGGTATGATGCTCCTGGGGCACAAATGCCTCATGCATTGCTTCTGATGCTGTCTGCCTTCTGCAGCCACAGGAATGCATGATTGATTATAAACCCCGAATGTATGACAAGTGGGTGACAGTGTGCGTGCTGGTTGTGTATCATAGACACATGGGCTTACACTACAGAGTTGCTGCCTGGCATGCCTTCCCGCCATCCCACTCTAGCTCGCCACAGCACTGACTCCTGAACACACAGAAAAACAGCGCTTTGCACAAGCAGAAGCTCGACAGTGCTCAATCTCAGCTCTGAATCACAAGAACCTGTGAGGGCTGCAGTTACCATGCGAGCGTTACGTAGGACCTGGTTTAAAGTCAGGAAAAGGCATGGCAAGTATGTGGATGGCGCACTGAATACCTATTCTTGTAAGCAGGGGCAATGTGGCATGCTAATTGTCAGCGTGACAGTCCTGAGTGTGACAGCCCCACTCAAGATCCTTTAGCATACTTGGAGGCTCCTGATGCCTTGCTGCACTGTGCAATGGGCATCAACTTGAAAGGTGTGCTGAGTTACGTGTCAGCAGCAGCAAGGAACTCACGTTGAAAGTAGGAGGACCATCGTCAAGGCACTGGGCACGCACTTTGGAGAAGTAGCCATCAGCACCAACTAGCACTTTGGTATGCACTGATGCCTGCCCTCTGTCAAAGTGCAGGATGATCCCTTTGTCATCTTCTTCATAGTGTGTCATCTGCGTGAGACACATAGACAGCATAGGTAATGCAAACAGCTCACATAGCAGACTTCATACTGCTTGCATAGTGTGGCCTGGTAATGTGGGCAGATTGCATGCTGATGTCCATACAGCATGCATTGTCAAACACTGACATGCATAGCTTTAGGATGCTGGCAGCCCTTCAAGGCTGCGGCGATGAGTCAACCAGCAAGACCACAGGTAGTGCACTCAGGAGTGTTCACGTTCATCAGTTTTAATCGGTGAAAGATGCGCAGGAACACTTGCTTATCAAACTAGGTGTTGAGGCACACCTAGTAGGTACCTGGCAAGAACAATTAGCTGGAACGCCTGTGAATAGTTTTGCAGTTACCTGCTTGTCAAACTCCACTGTGCTTGACGGCAGCTGGTCAAAGAGTAAATGTCGACACTCATGCCAGCCAATTGCAACAGGCCTCTTTCTATACTTCTGCTCAAGCTCACTGATAGCCTGATCCGAGTTCTCACTTGCACGCACCACTTTGCCTGTGATGTCGCAGTGGATTTGTTCATGGATCAGTATACCTTGTTTGGTAAACCTACATAGGTGGAGAAGAGCCGTGAGAACAGCACAAGCTTTTGCTATCGATCTCAGCGTTGCATAAAACAGACGGCATTTATTACAGATGGCATATATTACAGACGGCATGTATTACTAAATATGAAAGCTGATGCATAAGTGAAGTGCCAGTGCAAGGCAAACAAAACTTGACGCGCAAAGACCCTTCGCAAGAGTCCCTGATTATGAGGCCTCTAGACCTGAGCTACTCTGTGGAGCAACCTGATTTGTGATGTACCTGGACAGCAGGCTTGGATGTATGGCTTCCAAAGCATGTTGACAATTAACAGCTAAGGCTATGACAGAGCCCTGTGGCTTGTACGATTTCTGACTTTCATACACCTGCACGCAAACCAATTGTCAGCTCAACACCAATGTTGCGGCATCTGGCAGGCAATAGACAAAGCAAGCATTGCCTGGTCTGAGCTGCGTAAAACTGCTATGTGGTGTTAGACCTAATCAGTGATCACACGAGCAGAGAGTTTACCTGGACTCGCAAGGTGTCACCAAAAGCCGATGTAACAGCTGCTGCTGCAGCTAAGCCACCGGGTCCCCCACCAATGATAGCCACATCAACTTCCGTGGCATACGCCTTTGCGTGCGTCCTGACAGATGCTGTCATAGAGCGGGCTCGCTTGCACGTCAGTCGCTTATTCAGCCGAACATCGAACAAGCAACATTCAAACAAGGTCTGTTTCTGAAGGAAAATCGCCCTGGTGGGCTTAAGCGGCACAGCCATCTTGCCTAGCGGAAATGATGGCACACACAGGGGTGGAAGCCAATGATGAAGCTATGAAGCCCAATTGTGACTCACCTTGCTGCTGAGCTGAATTTCAACATATAGCTGCTGTTGCTTTCTTCAACATCAGTGGCTGCGCATGGGTAGGCAATGCTGGAGATAGTACTGCATGTCATCCGCAGACCCTCAGTGAGTTTTGGTACTGCAGGTAAGCATGCACATGCAGGTGTGTTCAATCTGCTGTCCGATTATGATTACAACATTACATCTAAAGCTTCCCAGGAAACTTTCCAAGAAGCACCTGTATAGAACTCAGACTAGTAGCCATATCCCGACTGCTTTCCCCAGGGTCTACAAGGTGAACAGCAATGCTTCTACCGTATTACCTGTGGTCGTCAGCGCCTTAGTTCACTCAAACTCACAAGGCTCAAAGTTATTGATGCAGATCGAGTCAGAGTTGCCCTCCTGCACAATCACATCACCTACAGTTGGTAAACACTGAGGCAACCCTCCAATGAACTACAAGGACATGCCACCTTAGCAGACTTGGTAAGCCATTTCTGCCAGCAGCCATGCATGTGCTGTTGCATGCCAGCTGCTAAGAGCGTACAAAAAGCATGTGCCATTATCATGATCTTTCTCAAGAAGGTCTGGGTTTAGGGTTCCAGGTTTCCAAGAAGTTGAAAATCAAGAAGTTCAAGAAGACTCCAAAGAAGACTGACAAAAAACAAATGCAGCAGTCAGTGTACCTGTTTGCACCACAAAGGCTTGAAAGTGGGTTTGTACATGTACTTCTCCTTCTCTTCTGGGCTAGATCCATCAGTGCCTTTAATGTGAAGGGTCTTCACTCTAGGCAGCCTCTCCTCCTCATACCTGCAGCAGCCCCACTGTGGCATTTCCCAATGCTGACGTTACTAGCAGAAATGTTGACACAACAACTTTGCACAAGTTTTTTGTGTGGCCTGGCAGGTCAGATAGCTGCTGAAGGATGCTTTGCCAATCAGTGCATGTGTGCCAATTGAAGAACCAAACTCCACTGCTAAGGTCTGTGCTACATCCAATGCTATATCCAGGGACAGAAAACACCAATTGTATGCCAGGCAGGCCCTGTTGCCGGTCAGCACATGGACAGAGCTTTGCTACTGTGATCACAGAGAGCTGAAGCAGACCTTCGGAGGGCTTGTGGGGAGAAGCCCTGCTTTCTCAGGTGCCAAGCCAGCACAACAGCATCTTCTATTGCCAGACAAAAGCCCTGCCCTACATGCACATTGCAAATGTATCAGGTCATCCCTGGTTGGTAGGAGGCTTTGAAAAATTGCAATGACATTTTGGGGGATTGCCTTAACAAACTATAACAGACCATAGTACATGTTGTGATATTGGTTGCCAATGCTATTTGCTCCCTGCTGCCCTGGAGGCAGCTGTGTAGGTAAGCACAATCAGCCCTTACAGATTCCAAATCTCTGAGAGGCTCTGCAGCAAGTTACATGGATGCTCAATGTTTACAGTAGCAGGCCTTTATGTAGTCATTGTGCTTGAGCGATTGCGGGGGGCTTTTGACCAGACAACGAAATGTTACATGTGAAATGAGGTACGTGTATGTATGCTGTAGTGAGATGCATGCAGTCCACTGACCATTTGGGACAGTTGCATGTGCAGCATCTCCCAGCAGGGTCACCCTACCACGCCCCCACACCCCCTGACTTGCTGACTCAGCGCCCCCTTTGGCCTGGCTCACGCTGCCTTTCAGTTGATTGGTGTCACCCTCTGACTGGGCCTGCAGAGATGCCTGCCCATTAGCCTCTTGGGAGCCCTGGGGGGCCTCTTGTGGGGTCTTACTGGCTGCGCCTTGCTTCAGGCTAGAGGAGCTTGCCGAAGCAATGTTTTCTTTGCTGTTCTTTGGTGTGAAAATAACCTGAGGTGAATTTTGGTGCAGGTCTTGAGCAGCAGGCACACTCAGGGAGGCATCAGCAGTGACAATGGTGGGTTGCTGTCTGTCTTGGACTGCGTGTGAGGCCTCAGGGGTGCTTTTGTTGGCCTGCTGGTGGTCCTGGGCTGTAAGTGGTGCCTCGGATGAAGAAGTCTGCTGGGGTGTACGGGGGGCTAACTCAACCTGAGGGCTCTTTCCGGAACTGCCCTGGCCTGCTTCACCTTCTTGATTCTGCCTTTCAAGTAGTGGGCTTCCCCTATCAAGGCCTGACTGCTGCCCATTGGCTGCTGAAACCTGCCCATTGTGCGCAGTGCTTTGCCCAGTCTGTTGAGGAACACTGTTGCTGTCTTGGGGACAAACAAAGCTACTGCGATGGTCGTGAGTGAGCTCCCTTATGTAAAGCCCATGCTGGGTGACTGTGGAAGGGTCAGTGTTCCTGACTATGTCCAAAAAGATTTGTGGGTAATGGGAGAAGCATTTGAGCACATCCTGCAGGCAACCGCAGGAAGATGTTAAGCTCTTATCAGTCCCAAAATGTCTACCTTAATTCAGAAACGTCATCCCTACATTGCAACTCTCAACTCAAAGATGGCTGGGGACAGTTGAAACGCGTCTCTACATTGTGGAAACCTTTAGAGAGAGTATGCATCAGGATGATAGAAAGGCATCAAGGACAAACAGGATGTCCAGAATCACATTGGATTTGGGGGTGGGTAGGTGGTCGGATGGGCAGTGCGTGGGGGAGTTAGTGGGTAAGTCGGTGAGCTGACAGACATGGCCAAAATCAGAGTGATCAGAGGGTTGGTGGAGGAGCAAGTAAGCAAAAGCGCAATTGAGCGAGCAAGCGAGTGAGCAAGAGCGTGAGCAAGCAACAGCATTACTACGGTAACAGAATAAGCTGTTTACGGAATCTGTGAATGCAATGGGAAACAAGCCTTTGCACAGTATCTCAACAGGCGTACCTGCAAAGCGAAAGTAACAGCTGTGCCCGCTGCTGACACCTAACAGATGGTATCTGTAATACATCAACTCAGCCATAACGACAGAGTGCTTGTGTGTAGCAAAAGGGTATGGTCATTGCTGTCATGGGCATTACAGAGCCCACATGCGCATCCCAGACGTTACATAGTGACATGCTGCAGAAACAGAATCATTGGCAAATACCTCAAGAGCAGAGCCTGAGGCTGCATCTCCCTGGATGGCTTTCACCGTCCTGTTGTTGGGGTCAAAGTCAACCCCGGCCTTTTGGACTTTTGCCAAGGGCATTGCCATGATCCAGGTCCAGCCCTTATGTTTAGTATTCTCCAGAGTGCCCATGGGAAGTAAAGCAAACCTGGAGTACTCAGAGGTTGCTGCAAACATTGGCACACCTGGCTCTCTGCACCTTCTGCATGAAACTAGTAAATAATAAATAGTAACAATAATAATAATAACAACAACAATAACAATAACAATTACAATAACAATTACAATAACAATTACAATAACAATAATATTGACAATATTAATAAAAATATTATTAATAATAACAACAATGAAAATGCTTTCCAGGTCATGATGAGCTCGATACGTGCAGGACGAGTCTTGTCTCTAGAGCAGCCTGTCTACAAGGCCTACATGGAACCAGTCTAGAGATCTCAAATGCCAGTGCAACAGCTGCGCCACAGTCAACACTACATGGGATGCATGTATGTGTATATGACTTGCACTGAGTCATATGCAAAGACTTAGACTTACAAGGACTTAGTTTCCGGTCTGAAATTAGGCAATTTGCAGCGGATGTGATGGCACTTGCAGCATGTTTGATCAATGTGTGATCATGACGGCAACCAGAGCGTATGTGACGGTACTTGCAGCCTATGCAATGACAAATGCACTTAGTGCAGCGCATGTAACAGCAACTGCTTCTTATGCAACAGCAACTGCAGCTTAAGCAATGACGATGCAGCACTGATGTAGGCGTTGCCTGACTGTCGACACTGGCATATACAGTACAGTCATGGCTGAACACAGCACAACACATAGATCGCAATCCTGGGCGACACATGACATCGCCTTGTGATTACCCATTACACTGTAGCACCATGCATCAGGGGGGACTTGGTGCACAGGCCCTGAGCACATTCTCAAGCCAGGCAAGCACAAAGGGGAGAAGAAGAGAGCCTGTCAGAAGTGAATGGGCGACTCACATGACATGATTGCAGGTTGGCATGCCTTCTTGCCACCCTACTCTAGCCCTCCACAGCACCGCCCCCTGTAACAAGCACCACACATACACCTGTGACACCTTCCTTGCATCATAAAGACTTTGAAACAAAGTGACATTCAATGCTGCTGCAGGGCGCCTTGGTATGCCATTGCAGGGAGCTTGGCAGGGAAGGGGGGGGGGAGAGAGGGGGTGTGCATGACACACATGACCATGATCTCGCAAAATCATCACATTGGTGTGATGGGCCAAGTGAGCAGGACAGCATGGTCAGTGGGACGTAAGACAGATTCTCAAGAGCTTGAACGGAAAACCCCCGTCTCCTCCCCACCCCCAGCACCACACAAAATAAAAGCAAACAAATACTCTATGCTTGTTGGCAATTATGACGGGAGCCTCTGACAGTCAGCTGAACTTCAGCTGCAGTGGCATAAGAACTATGACATGGCTAAGGCTGTGGTACATAAAAAAATCGCAACTGGAGATGATGCAGCTCATGTAATGTTTGCGAAGGCACTACCAGCCATTTACCACTCCTTTGGCCTTCTTGGAGGGGTATACTCACATTGAAGGTGGGAGGACCATCATTGAGGCACTGTGTGCGCACTTTGGAGAAGTAGCCGTCTGCACCAATTAGCACCTTGGCATGCACTGCTGGCTGCCCTCTGTCAAAGTGCAGTGTTATCCCATCCTCATCTTCTTCATAGTGCCTCATCTGCATAGCCATGGTGTTGGTTTCACTGTGTCATGATGCAGCATGCTGTGTCCCCTTTGATATTGTTGGCATTCTTGTTCATGCTTCATTGCAGATATTTGCAGACTCAGGCAGTACGTCAATGTATGGATGGATTAACAGTGATGCTCAGGGCAACAGAAGCGAACTGGAGTATAATTTGCAATTATAAGGATATGTAACATATGCTATCTAATGCATGCACATGGGTAGAATCTATTCAATACCTGCTTATCAAACTGGACAGTGCCAGCTGGCAGTTCATCAAACAACAGCTGCCGGCACTCATGCCAGCCAAGCAGGAAAGGCATTTTGTTGTACTTCTCAGAAAAGTCTTTCATGGCCTGTCGGGCTATGCTGTGGTTGGAAGTCAGTTTGCCCGTGGTGTCATAATGGCTCATCTCATCGATCATCAAGCCATGGGAGGTGAACCTGAGACATGCATACACACTGGGAACAGTGCAGTGCAAAGAATTGACTGCAATTGTCAGATTCAGCCAGAAAAAGAGCATGTACACCTCTGGACACCTGTGCCATGCAATTTATGCAAACAGTAGGACATGATTGTGCAGCCCTTGAGAGATATGCAGAGTTGCAGGGGAACGCAGCAACATGCTTCGACATGCAATGATGTCTCTGCACATTTTGGCTTGAGTGCACAGGGATCCTACTTTGTCAGTAAGTCTGGGTTGATTGCTTCCAAGGCATGTTGAGCATTTACTGCCACACCAATAACAGAGCCCTGCAGCTTGAAAGCCTTCTGGCTTTCAAACACCTGCAGCGGAAGCTTTGCCAACTAACACTCAAACAGTCTGAACAACAGTGCGCTGCTGCTATGGCGACGTGGTATGGTTACGCAGATTGATCGATAGGACTGTCGGAGGGTCACCGCACCTTGACGCTTGCACTGCCCCCAAATGCAGAAATGATAGCAGCCGCCGTGGCCAAACCACCTGGACCTCCACCAACGACGGCAACGTCCACGGTCTCCTCTCGAGAGGATTCAAGGATAGCCATGCCGATAACTTCCCGCAGAGCAGTCAGCTGCTGCCTCGTCTAGCTGCCTTTGCTGAATTTGGATATCAGAGAGGCTTCATCAGGATATACGCGAAGACATTCACCTCACGCAGCTATCTAGATCTTCTGCGCCTAGATCAGTCTCTCAAGAAGCCAATCAAGAAGCTCAGCGAAACAGGGTTAGTCAGGCTGCCTCCTTGACACCATTTCGGCTTGCTGTCATGCAAGGACGAAAAATGATCAATGTCAGTCTTGCATAAGATGGAAATGCTGGTCTGCATTAGGGTCAGGTCTGGACAATTCAGATCGAGGGGGTATTTGCATTAGCTTCCACATAGGACCCTCATCAGGTTGCCTAAAAAGTGCTTCTACGAAATGTGCGTACACAAAACCTTCAATCTACACTACCAATTAGATTCAAAAATGACAAGCATCGTGTTTGAAGCAGGTGTACATACAACAGTGCAGCTGCACAGCTGACAGCTGTTTGTTGTAAAATGTTGCATTAAAAATCAAAGTGCCTTCAACAAGCTGAACAACGCATTGCCAACACATGTACCAAGTCTAATGCCCACACATGTGCTAAATGAAAAGTACAAAGACGTGTGCAATGCTACATGATAAGCATTGCTGGTGGTCATGCATCTGCAAACATTCACAATCAACTAATATGCTGTAATGGTTTGCTGATGCCATCTGATGAACCGCATGCCGTGATTCATTGGTACTTCGCTGAAGGCGCAAATAGTCAGCACCAAGATCCGCACAAGACCCCCATCAAGATGCACATCTGGGGTCAGGGGTCGAAGCCCACAATGCAAGTTGGAGTGTCATTCTGGCCAGCCTGCACATTATCATGCATGAGCAGCCTTGAAACTTATCCCCACACCAATGCTGCTATGTCCATGTTGAGCAGAGGGCAGACATTGCACAAACATGCAAAAACAAAACTCAAAGTGCAAATGCTGTAGACTGCGTCTTGTACAACAACTGTGTTGTCCAAACTGTTGTGCACACTGAAGCACAGAGCAGCAGCTGACCATGCTGCTTCTGCCATACTCTATATCATCAAAAATGAAAGATCACAACAAACAGAGAAGCCCAAGCAAGGATAAGGTTGGGACAATATGCAAACATATTTGGGAATCAATCCATTGCTGCTTGCATGAATGACAGCACGCTGGATGCATGAGGTCTACAAGAAACAAAGATTTTTGATGGCGCTGATTGAGGCTGAGCAGTAGTGGTAGGTGGGGAAGCTGCCTAGAAATGCCAATACATGATGGTAGACCGTATAGAGATGCGCAAGACAGACTGCTTTGGAAAGACAAGACTTGTCCCGCACGTACCTAGCTCATCACGAGCTGGAAAGCGTTGTTAATATTATTATTGTTATTATTATTGCTATTGTTATTGTTAATTTTGTTGTTATTATTATGATTATGATGATGATGATGATTATGATTATTATTATTATTATTATTATTATTATCAGAGGAAGATGCTGCAGCATGATGTGTACCTGATCCTGCCACAAAGGCTTGAATGTGGGCTTGAACAGATACTTCTCTTTGTCTTCCACTGTCGCACTGTCCAATCCCTTGACATGTATGGTCTTCACTCGGGGCAGCCTCTCTTGCTCATAACTGCATGCACCGCATTTGCATTTGCATTAGCATTCGCCTTTGCTGCACTATGCACAAAACCTGTGCCAGCTTGCGTAACGCATGTGCACCTTTGCCTTTGATGCATTATGACTCCCCTGTTGAGTCCAAAAAACAACAAAAAAAGACAAGAAACTTAATGTATGTACGTATGTATTGTGCACAAAGCCCATGCTGGCTTGTGCCATCTCTGTAAAGCATCACACTTGTCTGCATTGATGCCAAAAGACACAATCAGTAGCAAAAACACACAAGCAAGATTCTGCTGATTCATGCCTGTATGCCAGTGATGATTGGTCATGAGCAAGGTGTCAGGCTTGTGCAGGGCCTGTGCGGACAAGCCCTGCCTGTGACTGAACATGTCTGACCTGCGAAGGGCTTGTGAGGTGAAGCCCTGCCTTCTGAGGTGCCAAGCCAACACCACAGCATCCTCCATTGCTAGGCAAAGCCCTTGGCCTGCATTATTCATTCACACAATCATCAATGCATTCATTCACTTGCTCACTGCCTCACTCACTGACTGACTGAGCAACTCACTCACTCACTCACACACTCCCTCACTCACTCTCACTCACTCACTCACTCACTCCATGACATTTTTGTCATCTGGGAGACTGGGGCATAAAATGCATTGTGTATTTTAGGCTCTGATGCATTGCAGCAGATCTGCTGTTGATGACTGTACGCACTGCCAGCAAGTCTGCAACTGAACGTCAAACAAAGCAAATGAGGATATGACATTTTTGGGACAAGCAGCATACGCATACTCGACAATGTGGTTGCAGCCGTTTGTCAGCTGCTCAACAACATTGCAGTATTTGCTTGCGAGCAAGGTCTTGCATGCGCAGCAGTAAGCTAGATGGGGCAACAGAGTAGATTGAGGTGCAGCTATCAATTGGTCCTACCGTTTGGAATGGTTGCATGCGCCGCATCTCCTAGTAGGGTCACCTTGCCTTTACCCCAGACTCCCTCTGATTCCTGCCCTGAAGTCTGCTTTTGACCTAGGCAAGACCCATGACGTGAACTTTCACCCATCCCTTGGGGTTCCGGTGGGGGCTGCTGTGAGTCTGAGTGAGGTTGAGAGCTTTGATGCGGCTGCTGTCCTGATTCTTGCACATCACTCACTTGCTGAGTCTGTGCAGCTGAGTTTGCAGTTGGCTGTGGTGAAGCCTGATCTGGGGACTGTGATGGGGACTGGCTTGAGTCTGGCATTGCAGATGATGCAGGGGCTGTTGTCTCAGGGGCATCGCCAAGAGCCCTGATGTAGAGGCCATGCTGTGTGACAGTGGTTGGGTCGGTGCTCTTCACAATGTCCAAAAGAGGTTGTGGGAAGTCAGCAAAGACCCTCATTGCATTCTGCAGCACATCCGGTGCTCAGTTGACACAACCATGTGTTCTGATCACCTATGATGTGAAAGATAGCAAGCACTTGATGTGGCACCCCCCAGATATGTTCACTAACCTTGCTTGATTGGCTGCAGCAGCGGCAAGCTGATGAGAGTGTCGGTGCATTGTAGCTGAGATTCTGCATGTGGCAGGACTAGTTGCTGAAATACAATGCTGAAACACAGTGAGCTGAATCAAAGTTTAGGGCAATGCAGTAAAGTAAAGCAAAATGAAGTGAAGCGTTGCCAGCGGTGTTAATCCTTCCCAGGCCGCATGGACAGATGTTGTCAACAACAGCACATGCATGGCTGAAGATCCACCACTGCATGCATTAGGCTACAGCAGGGACCTCAGGCTGCATCCAATTGCATTAGGCTAGAGCAGAGACCTCAGGCAGCATCACCATACACACACACCCATTGCATTAGGCTAGAGCAGGAACCTCAGGCTACATTATCATACACATGAACCAATTGCATCAGGCTACTGCAGAGACCTCAGGCTGTATTAACAAACACATGAACCAATTGCATTAGGCTACCGCAGAGACCCCGGACTGCATCATCGTACACATGAAACAATTGCATTAGGCTGGAGCAGACACCTCAGGCTGCACTAATAACACCTGAACCAACCACATGTGTGAATGAGTGTTTGGAAATGACCTCAAGAGCGCTGCCTGAAGCTGCGTCTCCCTGGATTGCAGTCACAGTTCTGGTGTCAGGGTCAAAATCCACCCCAGCCTTCTGAACAGTTTCCAGGGGGGCTGCTAGGATCCAAGTCCAAGATCTGTCTTGGGTGCTCTCCAGGGTGCCCATTTGGAAGATGATGGCAAAGGGGTGTGACAGGCCTGTGGCGGCTGGGTCCCTGTAACCCCTGTGTCCATAGGATGTCTGTCTGAGTGGCTGGGCAAGACATTTTCCATAACTGTGTGCATACTACTTTGAAGGATCTCAAGGTGTGTTGAGATGAAGGTGCAAATAGTTCGGATGCAGTTGTTGTTCATACGTAACTGACATTCCATCAACAGTTCAGTCTACATTCCCATACCGGTATTTGTGGTGTGAAACTTCACATGTGATTCACATTTTGAGTTGTATTAAGAATGCATACAAGTAATTTGAAATTGTGTAGTAGAATTGCTTGAGGTTTGCCACGCGCTACTGTTTAACAGCTTCTTGGTGGCAAGCAGGGTTTCGACCAGCGTCCAAGCTCAACAGTGGTGATCAGCAAGCCCAACATACAGGTGCTGCTGCCTCGAGCCCGGACTTCAGAGCCGGAGACAGACTGACTACACAAAACTAGAAACAGACAAACAGACAGACTCCCGGCACAGCCAGACAAACCGAGTGCAAAGTAAGTGTGCTGTCTGACTCTGGCAACGAGTCTCAGACTTTCAACAAGCTGTTCCTTGTTCAGACAGTCCCATATCAAGAACTTGTCAAGATCAGAAGATGTATACATGCTGATGTGACAATGGATGTCACACATAGCCTGACAGCGCCCAAGTTGTCATGTATCTTAAAAAGCATGACAAGAGCACATAGTATCTGCCGATCAATGGACAAACTACAACATGCAGAACCCAACACTATGCTGTGCTCTAGTGTGAAATGCAAGCGCTTACATGGAGACATTCGGCTCAGGCATGCCTTGCTGCCACCCAATGCGTGCGCGCCACATCACCATGTTCTGCAAAAACAAATAAAGAGGTATGAGCATTGCAGAAGCTGCATCTGAATACAAGGTGACCCCAACACATGAGCTCTTTGCATCAGAAGCAACCGTGCATGTTATCATTGGCCTAGCATTCAATGATGAATAGTGATTGGCAATACGCCCAGTGATTGTTGGGATGACAGCGCCGTGTGAGAACAATGCCATTGGTATCTGGATTGTTTGCAGAGCATTTGAGGAACCCTTATAAATAAAGCTGGCTTGAGCATGCACAAGACCATCTGGCAGATGTGTAAGAGTCTCACAGGCTGGATTGCATCGAGTACTTGGTGCAATGATGGCTCATTATGGAATTTACCGCAAACTGAGGAGGGCCATCATCAAGGCACTGGGCACGCACTTTGGAAAAGTAGCCGTCTGCACCGACTAGCACCTTGGCATGCACTGCAGGCTGCCCTCTGTCAAAGTGCAGTGTGACACCGTCTTTGTCTGAGTCATAATGTGTGAGCTGCAGCACAGCTATGGGCTATGCCGCAACATGCTCCCAGGTTTTGAGATGATATGCTTGGAGTAGACATGCAACACCATGAGCTACTGGGAACAGTTCAATGTGTTGTAGAGTGGCCATGAGTATGACACATGTGCTGGGTCAAATTGCAACAGATCCAAGAGCAATCAAAGGTGTCACACACAGCATGACAGCCGCTCTGTGTTGGCAGTTACTTGGGATGCAGGGGTGCAAATGCAGCAGCTGTAGCAGGAGAGTCAAATCTGCTTGCCCAAGACATAAGAGTGCAGCTGATATGCATGAGTATGAGCTGTGCTGTAGCAAGACCATGTTGTCTGGTTGATCTATGACAGCTTGCTGCAGGTTGTACCTGTTTGTCAAACTCTACTAATTCTGGTGGCAAATGCTCATAGAGCAGCTGACGAATTTCATGCCAACCCAAAACAAACAGCCGGATGCCGTACTTGTCTTCTAGTTTTGCTGAGTCTTCCTTGAATGATTTGAATTGTCCTGTGAAATCGCCTTGCAGGTTGAACAGCTTTGAACTGTTGACAAACGTACTGTGGGATTTGAACCTGTAAGTGTCAAACATAGGTCATTGGTTGACCAGAACAAGTCAGCATCAACTTGGAGTCACGTGCAGCCACTCCTGCTTATAAATAAACTTGCCTGGCAAGCAATTCGGGATTGATAGCTTCAAGAGCACGTTGAGCATTGGCATTTAGCCCCACCCCAGAGCCCTGAAGTCTATAGCCTTTCATGCTCTCATATACCTAGCGCAGGCAGGATGGTCGGGTTTTGAAGTTGACATTGGCGCAATAGCTTGCTTGTATGCACACCCGAAGCTGTGGCATAGCGGCATGCCGACGAGATCAGGCCTTTACCCTGACGCGCACATCGTCGCCAAGGGCCGATACGATAGCAGCGGCAGCAGCAAGTCCTCCAGGTCCGCCTCCCACAATCGCGACATCAACTTCGCTTCGTACACTTTGCGCGCAACGCAGTGTGAGTGCAGCATGCGTCAAGCGCTTTCTGCAGTTTGTCGAACGTGCTGAAGTTATCGTGCTGAAAGCTGCAGGATGCTGCAAATGAGCTGCCACATGTAAAGGCATGATCAGGCTTCTTGATGAACGTGCAAAATCTATCCGCAACACAACTTCAATGCACCCCAAAGACCACTTTGATCAGTCGGTCACTGTGACGGTCACTTTGACGCGTAGGTGACTCACAAAACCCTCTATTGAAAGAAACCCTTGATCGCAAATTCTGTTTTGTTGTACAGTAGCTACCATCTGAGCGTTGTGAGCCCACTGCTGTCGAGAAGCGTCACACTTTACTGTAGCTGCACAAAGACAACGACCACTTGTGTGAGCGCTAAGTCACAGTAGCCACTAAGATTGGCCCGAAACTTGGCCCTTGTACAACGAGAACGGGCAAGTGGTTGTTCGGAAGGCCCGCTTCTGAACATCCATTTGCATAGCGGTGTATAGCCAGCCAGCGATTTGGTCCTCAGGCGCTCTTCGCCACTGCGGCAAAGGACAACCCGGTGGGGCAGCTAGGCTGCCTGACTTGGTGCAGGTTAGGCAGGAAGACCTTGTACTAAAGGAGTCAGCGAGACGGCGTACAGCTTAGCTGCTCCCTGTGGCTGGAGGTCTGTAAGATTGAGTGCGCAAAGGCGACTTTGTACTGTTGTCCCAATTGAAGCAAGGCTGCTATGTTTGCAACCTATGCAGTGTTTTGCTGTGTCCACGTGAAGCAGCTCTCGCCCATTTTCCAGCCAGTTACGTGGGGTTCATTAATATCTGTTACAATGTACACAATGCTCGACTTTCATAGTAGAAAGAAGGCCTGCATGACTGCACAACAAAACATTTGAGTGTGTGAGCCGCTGTTTGCCATCTGCATGCTGTGTGTGACACAGATAGCTCATCCGTGCCCCAGCCTATGCACAAAGCATGACCTTCATCACACTTGTTCCTCCATAAACGTGCAGGCCTTCAGATGGCGAACAAACCAAGCACTGTTGATGAGGCTCTAGCATATGTTTGGGCCTTACCAGACACAACCTTAAAGCGTTCAGAGAAACAAACCATTGCTGTTGCATTGGCAAAAAGGGCAGACGTTGTCGCCAGAAGGTACTTCTCCTCTCCAGACCCAGAGGACTGGGTGGGGATGCTGAAACAGTTGCTCAAACCAGCAGGTGTTCTTCCTTCATCTGAAGAATTGGACTACTTGTGGCGAACACACTCCAGCTGCCTTGAAAGCCATACAAACTCATCATGTCGATGTGTATGCACCTGTAGTAGCATACTCAGAATGCTGTTAGAGCGTTCCTATGCAGCCTAAGATCAGTCGCATGCATATAGAGCTTGCATGCACAGCATCATCATGTCTAATCATGTGCTTGACTGCGTCTGTAAAAATCACCTCTAAGCCGCAGAATACTCATATTGACCCTACCAGCAAATCATTGAGCTCAGCCAAAGCAGCGTTCAAATCTTGATGGTGGCTTGAGACTTTGGCTTCATATTACTGACTTGGGCTGTGTTATTGCACACTGTTGAGCAAATTAGCCTCTTCTCTGGCTCTAGGGAGTGTTGCTGAATTTGCTGCTCACTTGGCTTGAAAATCACACAGCATATGAAGGGAGTCAGGGTGGCTTTTCAGCATTGCTTGTGGATTGAAAATCTGCTGTTGACATTAGTGGACTAGTTAGCTTCAGTGGCACTTTGCATGTGAAGAGACTCAATGCAGATTCCCAACCTTTGTGTGGGGACTGCTAATGACTTTGATGCACAAATGTTGCTGCAACCTTTGCTATCGGCTTACACACGTTCGTGTCTTTGTGGACAACAGCTTGTACGGCAGGTTCATGATGAGGGCGTTGATCCAATAGCTGAACGCATAAAAAGTACGTTGCTTCTGCTTTGTTGCTTGCTGCTTTCCCTACGTCTCCCAGATCATGCTTGTTGTGTGAATAGGCCAATACTTGTTACATTGCTGGGTGCAGGTATAAAAAGGGAATGACGCGTACTATGCCTGTTACCCGAGCACAGAAGAGCCAGTGACCTGTAGGGGTCCCCTAGAAGCAGTGTGCCTGGCTTGCAATAGTTATCATGTGTCAGGCACTGCGCATTTCCATCGGGCCAATTAAGTAGATCACTTCGACTGGCCTACTCATGGTTTTGCCATAATATATCTGTTGGCAACAGGTCTCATCAGCACAGCTTTGGTGACTATTGTTTTAATGTATATTATAGGCATCCTGGCTCAACGCCCTGCAGGCTTTGATGTTGTGCAGATTGTGTGTACGCTGTGCTCTGAATACGTTGTGCAGCCGCCTTTAGGATTTTTTCAGAGTGGCATGAGCTCCTACAACGGTTCACAAAGTATATTTCAGGCAGGGACTGAGTCTGCAGGCTCGAGACTAGGTTGATGACAGATGCAGCATTTGTTATTTTTCATGTATTGTTGCATGATGTGTAGATTGTGGCCATTTTTGCTTGGATAAGGGCTGCGGCACGGGTTACTGAAGTGGGTTGCAAAACTTTTTCTACCTGATGCGAGTCAAAATGTTTCAAATTTGAAAAGGTCCATCATTGCAAAGCGTTGAATTGGCCCAACTGCATGTTTGGTTATATGACTCCCATTTTTCTTAGAGTCACAGACGCAACACGTCATATTTATGTGTTCTATGGTAACTTCTTGATCCGGCACATATTGTGCCTCATCATACAATTGTTCTTGCATTACATTTCTTCTGGTTGGCAATTGCCGGGACATCAAACCTAGCGTGGCAGTCATCGTGCTGATGTGCTTCGCTCAGCCAAACGGGATCTCACTTTGTAACCTATAGACTGGATCCGGACATGCAGTCTTGCCCATGATGCAGGCTCCCAAACATATCTGTTTTTGTATGCATGAGCCCAAATCATCCAATCTGACGATGGCAACTTCTTGTTAGGCATCTTCTCACACATGTACAACTGCATTGCTTCTTTCAATGAGTCTTTCACAAATGACAGTTGAGTTGTCGCAACAGCAAGTCTGGAAGCATGGGGGCGAATCATGGGTACATCTCCAATGAAGGGGCCAAGCTTATTGAGCAAAGATGCATCTGTAAGGGGGCTGCCTTTGCCCTCCCCCTCTCCTCGGCAGCCCCTCCCCCCCGCCCTTCCCCCCGGGGACACAAGCCATGTAGGTGTATCATTTGAAAGACATGTCCAATCTTTACCATTTGGTGTAGGGATGGCAGGACGCTATTACACTGCCAATTTGTTTTAGTGCAACGCTGGAGCGAGTCAGCACTCAAAGTCCACAATGCATGTATTGGAACCTCCCTGTAGCAGATATAGCAGTGAATGAGCAACAGCACAGCGTATTGCCTGTTCATTAAGACATGACAGTTCAATGCGTCATGACAATGTCAGAAAGATTAAAGATGCGCATGCAAATTGCATAAGAGGCTGCACAGACAGCAGTTGAACAACATTCACCTGGGATGATGTATCCTTTTGCCACAAAGGCTTGAAAGTTGGCTTGAATATGTAACGCTCCCTGTCTTCAGGTGTGGCAGCATCTGTGCCCTTCACATGTATGATCTTCACTCGCTTCAGCTGCTCTTGCTCATAGCTGTGCAATCATATACGTAATCATCAGCTGAACATGCGTATGATGGAGCGACAGACCAGCACAGCACAGCACAGCACAGCACAGCACAGTACAGCACAGCACACACAGCAGGACGGCCCAGCACAGCAATGACTGAGGTGGATCAGCAGCAGTTCATTTGTTGGATCAGATGCAAACGACCAACACTCTTTCAGGCACTGGTTTGCCCCCATAGCACACCACAACAGCAGGTCATGTGACCAGGTTAGGTGACACCTCAAGGGTTTCACCTTCGTAGGGCTGATGGGCAAAGCCCCTGTTGCTTGAGATGCCAAGCCAGCACAACTGCATCCTCTACAGCCAGGCTCAAGCCCTGCCCTGCAACGATCAACTTCACACGTGAGTCATCAGGCAAGCACCTAGAGTCTGGCTCCCAGACACCGTGTGCACATGTCAGTCACAATTAGCCTGTTCGGACATGAGGTGGTTGTGCCCTCTTTTGCAGTATGGGGCTGCAGGTTGCAGATTTTCACATGTGCTGCATGCTGTCAGAGTGTCTGTGGCCATGTGTGTCTGCAATGAATGTCTGTGCATGTGCAGGTGACTGTGATGTCATTGTCTGTAAAACAGTGTACAGCTAGGCAAAGGTTGTGTCAATTCTGAACTGCCAAGCCTTGGCAGCCTTTCATCATCAAATGGCACAATCTGCACAGCCGCCAGCTCTTTTGTTATAAAGACTCACCATTTGGTATGGTAGCATGAGCAGCATCTCCAAGCAAGGTCACTCTGCCTCTGCCCCAACTGTCTACTTCTTGTTGTTCAGATTCTCCATCTGTCTGATGTGAGTCTGAAGCCACTGCAGGCTGATGCCAATCCTCCCATTTGCCACCTGGTGCCTTTTGCTGACTAGGACTGGCAGGCTCGCTGCTCCCAAAGATCTGCTGCTGTTGTCCACCCTCCTGAGTGTCTCTCTGTGACTCAGAGCTTTGAGCCTGAGGCTGAGTTGCAGTCTCTGAGTTCTGAGGGGCTGCTGGGTGTGTGGCAGGAGTTTGTTTACCAGAGTCAGATGATGCAGGAGACTGATACTGGAACAGTGGGTTGTCTGCCAAGGGCCTCATGTACAGCCCATGCTGTGTGACTGTTGTGGGGTCTGTTCTCCTGACTATGTCCATGAGGGAGTCTGGGAAGTTTGCAAAGACCTTGAGTACATTCTGCAGGACACATTGAGCTTTGAGTACATTCGGCAAGACTCATTGAGCACATTCTGCAGGAAACATTGAACTTTGAGTACAATCTGCAAGACTCCTTGAGTACATTCTGCAGGACACATGGAGCTGTGAGCACACTCTGCAACACGCATTGAGTTGTGCATGCAGTCTGCAACACTAGCTGAGCTGTGAGGAATGTGCCCTGTTATGCTGCATGAAGATAGCAAGTCGCCTCAAGCTTTTTCACTACAGATCAACTCAGGCTTTGAATTAGGGGGGTGTATGTACCAGGCCTTGGGGTATGAGAAAGTGAGTGAGTGAGTGAGTGAGTGAGTGAGTGAGTGAGTGAGTGAGTGAGTGAGTGAGTGAGCGAGCGGATGGACACATGAGCTCAAACATTGTTATCCTGGTGCTAAGTCATATGCAAAAAAAGGTTGGCAGCTTGCAAATTGAATCAAACCAAAGAGATACCCCCAGTAACAAGAAGACAGACAGTAACAGCGCAGCATCAGTCAGCAGTGGCTGAAAGCAAACACCAGGAAGCTCTGTGCATTTCAGCATAGCGTTATATCAGGACAGCTGACCTCAAATGCAGAGCTGGTCCCGCCTGCATCCCCCTGAACGCTTTTGATGCTTCTGACATTGGGGTCAAAGTTGACCCCTGCTGCCTGAACCACATCTATAGGGGCGGACAGAACCCAGGTCCAAGCCCTGTCTTTAGTTTCCTCCAGTGTACCCATCTTGAACAGTATGGCAAACTGCTTGTTGATGTTCATGGGGCCTGGCTTGCCGTACACCCTGGATGGCCTGCCACAAGCAACACATTTTCATCAGTCACTCATGTACGCTCTGAACCATTCATGTATGCACTGAATCCTTCATGTATGCACTGAACCATTCACGTATGCACTGAACCATTCATGTATGCACTGAATCCTTCATGTATGCACTGAACCATTCATGCTTGCACTGAACCATTCATGCATGCACTAAACCATTTATGCTGGCACTGCATCATTCATGAACGTGATGAGGCCATTTACGTATGCACCCCACCATTCACATATGCAGCAGACCGTTCATACGATCAGCAAAGCATTCAAATATGCTTTGAGCCATGCAGGCATGCATGCACTGAACCACTCATGTATGCTCTTGGAGTGTTTGTGCTCCCCATATAGTGTGATTGTGCATGCACATGTCTACATGTTTTGTCTACATGTTTTCACCTGTCATGCTTAGTCTATCATATGCAGAGCCAGTCAATGGTAGCCTCAAGCAAGGAGCAGGTCTGACTCTCAGTGTACAGTATGCCCAAGTGATTGTTGATTTTGCCATCTGAGATGTGTTTGGTCATGCAGTAACTTACAGACCCACCTTGTTCTTGTGCACAGCAAACATGCCATGTAACAAAGTGACAGGATTAGGAATACGGACAGGCTATGGGGCTTGAACAGCCAAAATCCGATCACATTCAGGGCGTAGTGGTCTGCTGGCATCAGTAAATACAAATATGTTGTGTAGACCTATGTAGTCATGTCATGACTGGTCACATGGCTGCCTGAGACATACTTCTAAGAGCAGAGTGCCTGGCGCCAGAAGAAGAAGAAGCAGGAGCACAACAGTGACTTACCCATCTACAGGGTCCTCCATGCCTTCCTGCCATGCAATCCTAGCTCGCCACATCACACTTCCCTGCATGCAAGCAAAAATTTACGTTCAGCAGCACTTGGTACTTACAAAAAAAGAAGCCTTCAGGGCAATGGTACAGCAATAGAAGCTGACAAGAGTTATATAGCCTCAATGCACTGCCTAGGTAGCACTGAAGGCTCTTGTCTGTTGGGCTGCCTTCTGCTCAGAAATGAAGCTGAGCAGGAAGTGCATGCAAGCAAATGAAGCAAAGATATGCTGTGAACGCGCCAAAAGGCAGGATACATGTTGGTTTGTCAGTCGTGAAGCAGCAGGTTTGGGTTCCTGCCGCAAGGAATAGCTGCGTTTGTATGATGAGCTGTCAAGTTAACACTTCAACAGCAGACAGGAAGCATGAACGCAAGCTCTCAACACACAGCTCACTGCAACCCTTCCCTAGAAGTTTATGTAAGCACAGCGCGCATACATGGCATGGAGAAAAAAGTTGGGTTCAGGTTGCAGCCCTGCTGCTTACCACAAAGTCTGGGGGACCGTCATTGAGGCACTGTGTGCGTACTTTGGAGAAGTAGCCGTCTGCCCCAACAGCAAGCTTGGCGTGAACTGGCGGCTGCCCATGGTCAAAATGCAGAGTAACTCCATCTTCATCTTCTTCGTAGCTCTTCATCTGAGGGCCAACAGTTGTGTTCCTAGGCTGTTTGGGGCCATTATTAATCATGATTCGTATTTGGCCTTTTCCTGCCCTCTCATGTGATCAAATGCGTGAATCAAGTCTTGAAATTGCTTCACATACAGCATAGCAAAGAGAACAGGCTTCCAGGGGCTATGATGCTCGCTAGTCAGGCATTGGAACGTTTGGTGAGCTTGAGTCAGTTAGTGCAGATGTGCTGGCGCGGGGGCCAGGCAGTGGGCGGAGATGGGTGTCAAGACAAGACACATTAGCTCTACCTGCATAGTGCTGTGGCATGTATTTGAGTCGCAGGCTCCTGTACTGGCTGTCTGCACTTATACGCACTTGTGGCTGTGTCAACACTGTCTCAGGATCAACTACGGGAGCCACGTCAAGCTGTGAGAATGCTCAGTATGGTGTGCAAGTCGTGAGTAGGTTGCATCTGAAGATGCAGGGCAAGCGCATTGAGTGATGGCATGACAGACCTGCTTGTCGAACTCAACCACCCCTTCAGGGAGAGACTCATACAGAAGGTGCCGGATCTCATGCCACCCTAGAAAAAAAGGTGCCTTGCCATACTTTTCAGACAAAGCCTCAATGTTGCCAGTCATGCCCGGTGGAATGGTCATCAGAAGGTTATCATCTGTATCGAAAATTTTGCTGCCACCCCCTCTCACCCCATTGGCAATAAATCTGCATGATGAACCTGCGTCAATTCTTGCTTCACGTAGTACAGGCCGGTGTTTGCAGTCTGATCAGGTTCCTCAGAGTTCTGTGCAGCCCAAGTTCTTGAAGTGCACCTACTTCTGCAGCAGACTAGGCTGTATGGCCTCAAGAGCGTTTTGAACGTTTGGCATCATCAGCACGCCCGATCCTTGTAGCGTGTATTGCTTGAGGCTCTCGTAAACCTGCAAGCCAATATCCGGTCATAGGGAACAGCCACGCATGTGCACTGCCTGCAGCTGGGAAGCCACTTCGACCGGACCTTCACGGTTGCATCGGTACCAAAGGCCGAGGTGATGGCAGCAGCTGCTGCCAGCCCACCTGGACCACCTCCGACCACCGCAACATCGACCTCTAACTGTTTCAACGCCATGCTGGTCAAGCGTAGGTCAGTGATCAAGCGCCTTCTGCGTTGAGGCGCGAAACTGATACTACGTGAGGGCGACGATGTGTGTATTCCGAAAGATTGCAGATGCAAGCGCGACATGGTCCTCCGATTGCCGGCTCTTTGGTCAGCCGGGGCTTCCTCGGTCTTCACACTGTTGAGATGAATCCAGCCACAGCTTGTGACTCATGTGAGCTTTCCATGATAGCAGCCTCAAGTGCAGGTGGTGCTTCCAATGCAGCCAGGGTGTGTTGACTCAGATTTTGAGAATGAGCTTGTGCCCAGCCTGTTTTTATGTTTTTTTTCAGACTGCCATGGCAACGACCTTACCAGTCATTCATATCAACAGACAGCTGCAGCTTGCACAATACTGTCATTGGCAGTTGCCCGCCCAACCTGATTACGGTGTAAAGCGCACACTTGGTTCACACCCATGGAGATGCGCATAGTTGCAATAGCGTAGAGAAGGTTGCCATAGCTGCTAGCCTGTGCTAGGCCAGTCTAAGCCACTCATGACTGAGCAAAATAACTAGACATCCTGAGATACATCTGTCGCATCCACCATGTTGCTTGAACAAAATTAAATAGCCAAAAGACAATAGAGCAGAACCAGTATGCTTTCTGCATGCTTGCTCATGGACATTCAATTGGAAAGCTTGAAAAAGGCTTTGGCGTTTGCTGTGCAGCTTGAGCGCATGCTCTCATGCTATGGCTGCATTGCATTTGATTCAAGCCTGCAGCTCTCAAATAACTGTAAGCAACATCTAATTCACGTTTTGTGGGCACTGCTTGGCCCCAGCACTTAGAGGATTTCATGTGACTACAACGGTTGCATGCTTGACATTTGGACCAGCTGTGCTGCAAGGCTCTGCACATGCAATAGCTCGTGAGAGTAGCTCTCCAGCAGAGCATTGTTTGCTCCCAGGTACTGCTTCAGCTCATGTGAGGTCTCTGCCAGTTCAGTAACCATCCTTGCAGTCCTTCCCATATCGCCAGCAGCCTCTGTGCTTCCGTCTGAGCCTTGGGCCATGATTGCTGGAACCTGCATATCCAGCCCAAGGTTGGCTGTTGGCAGGTTACGGTTGGCAGTTGACAGGTTACGGTTGGCAATTGGCAGGTTACGGTTGGCTATTGCCAGGTTGTGCAGCGTTGACTGTGTTCCCAGCAACTGCAAATCACAATGGGGCACAATCAGAGGCAGCTAGCGATCTGTGACCTGCTTGCCTGAGCTGATGCTATGAGCAGGCAACCCCAGATGTTTATTGCAAAAGGATAGGCAGGCTGGAGCATTAGCATCTCTGCATCTCTGATATCAGCACAAAAGTCGTGCATACTCAGAATGATGTGTTCTTCATCACTGATCGTTCTGCTGCAGCTTGCCTGGGCAGCAGACTCAGCAGTTGAGCAACCTAATGGCTTTGTCACAGTGGACTGGTTGAGGAGCCAATGACAGCCTGCTAGCCAGGCACTCCATGCTTCTTCATGTTGCAAATGCATGGCAGGATGTGATAGCATTGTACAAGAGCCGATGCCCCCTCATGGGGTAGAGCCTTAGCCTCAGCAGGACTTGTAATCTATGCTGGCAACCATCGGGGTATGCCTTGTACATTAGGCCTATCAGGAGTGAATCAATATGACATTGCAGGCAAATCAATGTGGCATTGCAGTGCATTATAGACGTACATGTTGTGCAGTCACCTGTGTTGATGCTGCGCTAGAAGCTTGACCCATCAGGCTGTCAACATGCTGCTGTGACTGTCTGAGAGCATCCCGTAGCTTGGCAACTTCCCCAGCAACTAGTGACGCGTCTGCAGCCTGCACACGAGCCTTTTCTTTTGATTGTATCCTTGGTAGAACAACTTTGTTTCTGAAAACAGTTTGCTTTTGGACAACTTGATTTGTGTTCTTGGCTACTTTCAAAAGCAAATCTTTGCGATAACATGCCACCCACAGAAATACCCAGCGCGACTGGTTTGCAAGCATGCTCCCGTCCTAACTTTGTTTCAACAAGCCTGCAAAGTGATGATTGCTGACATGTGCCTGATGTTACGGGCGAGTTGCATCCCTTGGTGCGATGTGCATGGAGCATCTTGTTGGTACAGGCTGGATCTCTGCACCTACATGACTATAGCATTCTGCACTTGCAGTGCAGTGTGATGCAAAAACAGTGCTGTAGCCTGTGGGCGTACATACAAGCAGCCATATGTCCAGCATAACAGCGAAAGTTATAAGTTCATCCGTTATTAGTATGAAATCATTGGTAAAACGGCGTCTCTGCCTGCTGCGACATAGATACTTGCATGGTTTGATGCGCAAGAAGCATGCTGCCACATATGACAAGCTGCAGAAGAGCAGTACCTGTTCAGCAGCACCAGTGGTAGCCCCATTGAGCAGGGGTACATGCTGCAGAGCATGGCTCAGAGCTGACTGCACAGCCGATATGCTTTTCTGCTGATCAGCCTGCATACAGCAACCTGATGAGGGACTGCAAGCCATCCTGCTGAGCAAGCACTTGATATGATGCACGCCATATGCCAACAATGGTCCACAAAGGCCAACAAAAGATCATCAAGGCCGTGTTTGATCGTCCAAACAATTCCTTAAACTTCCTTGCTGTTGGGAACAGAGTGCAAGCAACTTGAGCAGCTTGCAGTTGGTAGACAGCTCTAATGCTGTTGCCAGGCTTCCCGGCGCATGTCTAGCAAGATGCACAGACTGACCTGCGTGCTTTGCCATCGCTGCAATCTGGGCATCTGGCTTGCCAAGGCAGCCTCAACCCTTCTCTGGCGCTCCACAGCTCGCAACTCCGACTGCTGCTGAGTCACCTGCTTGTGCAGGTCAGCTACATGCAATGCAACTGCTGCCAAGCCTTGCTCTGCCTGCATTAAATATGGGTGGAGCACAGCTCAAACAGCAATGGCACATCCTTGTTTAAAGCAGCTGGCAATGTGATTTGGTAGCAATTGCCACTGCACACAACTTCTCATCAGGCGAGCAGACCATCAAGATGCATGTGCCTAAGCCAGAAGCATATCAGATTAATTGCAGAGACATGTGGCTTTGCATGATCATGACAATGAGCTTCACAATGGCATAAGAAGTGGCGGCTATTTATTTTGACATGCTTGGCATTCTATTGCTATGCAGACCATACATGTGCGCATCTGACAAGCCAGAGTTCAGACCACAGTGCAAGCACAGGGTTCGCTGAGGTGTGCATGGGTGCAGTAGAAATAATGTGTCTCACAGGGCTGTCACCAAGCACTGACGTGCCTTCTTGAAAGCAGGCTTACACACTGCAATTGGCTATAAGGTGTGCACGCTGACCTTTGGTTTGGCAACAGCCATTGCTTCCTCAAGCCGGCAGTTCAGAAAGCGCCACTGCAAGTGCCGCCATCTCTCGCACTGCAGCTCCAGATTGAGCTCCTGCATACAACTAAACCTGAGTCCTGTTTGTGCCTGCTCTTAGCTGGGTTTGCGGATCAAGCAATCTGGGTGGGGACTGCTGGGAACACTGCTGTGAGGCTTTTCAAGTCCTTGCTGTACGAGGTGTCCCATCAGAGAGCAAAATGGAAAGGTTTCTCCCCCTGTGAGTGCGCCAAAACAAAGTGTTCAGTACTGCAAAGGGCCTGTGATATTCCCAGCTGTGTTGTGTCTGCTGGATCATGAAGCGGCGCTATAAGCGGGACAGCAAGCTCTTGCAATTGCAGTGCTTCTGGGTCAGCTCTGTTCAGACGCAAAGAGATTTGTCTTTGGGCCATGACCATGCTTGCGCCAGTGAAGAAGTTATGATTGGCGTGCAGCAGACATTTCTGGACTGTGCTGCCCGGCAAATTGTTTTGGCAGGTCGCAGGTGTGGTCCACCAAAATTGCATGTAGTTGACCAATAATGCAGCTTGATGTTTATAATAATCCCACATGCTTTGCTGCATGGAAGGTTGATTGCATGCCATGTTTCCACCTACCTCTATGGAAGGCCCCTTGTTCTTGGCTTGCTTGCCCGTTTTACCAGCCCCAGATTTAGCCTTTGCGGCCTTGGTCTGAACAACATCTTCCTCCCTGGCATGATTGCCAGCCTCGTTCCACAGGGCATCATCAGAAGGCCCTGCCTTTCCCCCCAGTGAAGCAGCAACTGCAGCTAGGGACTCAGCTCTGGTCTTGCTTGTGCTGACAGCCTCCTCATCACGGTCTGCCAGCTCATGAGACATTGCTGCTTCACGACCAACCTTGATGGCATCAGTGTTATTCATGCTTGATGATGCTGCAGTGTCCCCACTGCTTGTACTGACTGGTAGACGCATGCGGCTTGCCTGCTGGCTGGTGTGGTGACTACTCAGTCCAAAGGAGCCACTGCTTGAGCAGAGCCCGCTGTCAGAAGCAGGTTCAGAGCGACGCAGCATAGCTGGATCACCTACTTGTCTGACAGCAGTCAACTGATATGGATCAGCAAGCTGGGACTGCAGGCTCTGTGCCATTGAACGCTGTACCCCACGACCTGATGCCGTCGAGCTGCTATGACTGCCACTTGACTGTGCAGCATTGGTGCTTATGCTGTTAACCTGTACAGCAGCAAAGGGCTCCCGTGCTTGTGTTATGCTGGGCAGCACATCTGACTTGACATCGCCAGGCGCTGTTGCTCTAAACTTGCCAGTTGCAGACACTGACTTGTTCTGACTGTGAGCAGCAGCTTTAGATGCAGAGATGTCTGTTTGTTGGGGAACAGCTTGCAGCTGCAGCAGAGCTGGACGCACAGCTGCTGCTGGGGCGACTGAGGGCCTGGGGTGAACGGGGTCACCGCTAGGGGTGGCAGTGTCTTGAGAAGCTTCCAGTGAAGGTGACAACAAATCTGCTGGGAGGTTCTCATGAGAGGAATGGCGCACAACAAGGGGCTGCTTCTGTACCACAGCTGACTGCCTTTTGACAGCCTGGCTCCTGTACCAGCATAGCACAGGAGTTGGTGCATGATGCAGCCACACATGAGGGTTGTATTGCTGGTTGCACTGTGACGCAGCAGCAGGCAGCGGGCAGCAATAGCAAAGCAGGTGTTGTTATGCGTGCCACTATAGACAGAGTACAGGCCAAGACAGGAAATTGCATTGGCTGGACTGAAAGGCCAAATGCATGTATGCCATGCAAGCACAGTGATGCAGGGTCTAACAGACCAGACCTGGCGCATGCATAACAAAATGAGGGCAAAGGCACAGCAGCATTGTATGCATGCTAATGACTTCTCACATGATGCCAACCAAGCTGGCTTTCAAATAAGCATCTGTGTTGCAGACTCACGCTGGTTTAGTCGAAGCTAATCTGTTCGTTGTTGCTGGAACTGCTGGGCGAGTCTGATGCAAGGGCGCTTTTTTGGCAGTATCCACAGCATGTCTTGCAAGACCAGAGCCAGTAGCTGATTTCTGTGCCACATTCTTCTGCTGTTGCTGCTGCTTCTGCTGTTTTTGCTGCTCCCTCCATTCCTGAAGCTTAGCCTTCATTTCTGCAGCCTTGGCATTATGCTGCTGTTGCTTGTCTGATGCAGCGTGACTGTCCTGAGCTTGCAAGCGGTTCAAAAAGCTAGGCTTGGAGACTTTGGAGGAAAGGCTGCTCTGCTGGTGCCTTGAGCTTGCTGCTGTGCTTTGCTGCCATTTCGGCTTGCTGCTGTTGCCTGAGCCTGATGTGGCATGACTTTGGCCAGTTGAAGCAGATGACTGCGGTGTCTTTGCAGCAGCGCAACTCTGACTGGCTACAGACTCAGCAGGCCAGGCAGGTGACCTGGGAGTAGCAGTTCTGCTTTTGAGTTCAGGAGTTTTGCCAGCAGGCTGGACTGGTGGTGAATTGCGTTTGCTTGGCCTGATGACGCCTTTTGCTCTTTTAGATGTCTGCAGCCTGCCTGCTGATGCTGACCTTATGGGCCTTTGCCTGACAGGGTCTGCTGTGCTGGCACTGTCAGCTTCAAAATTGTCACCCAACAAACTGGCAGACAATTGACTGCTGCATGCACTCATAGCAAGCTGAAAACGTCTTCCGCAGCTTCAGTACGATCTGCATGTCAGCGCAGAGAATTACACTCCACCGTTCACGCAACCTCCCTTTGTAACTGCTCCTGACTTAGGTTGTGATCAACAACGCACGCAGACCTGCACAGCAAAAGCTTGCGCATTCTTACCTGACGTGCAAGTTGAGTCTTACGCGCAAGGCAATTTTGCGCAAGGGCAGCTCAGAGCTGCTCGTGATGCCGTGCCCACTGCAAGTTGAGATGCTCGCTCAAGAGGTGACTGCAATTCCGCCCTCACCCTCGCAGAGAAAGTCAGGACTGGCTCATCTGCGGATGTCGTTCTGCCGATCAACTGGGGGGACTGCTGATCTACAACGGTGATGTGCAATGAATCCCTTGTTTGAATGATGCTTTTGCATGCAGAGGAGCTATGATATGCACAAGAATATGACCAAGCTTGTATTCAAGTCTTGGCAGCGGTGCAGAACACCCTGACAGCTATATGCATTTCGTGATTGGCCACCATGCAATCTGAGTAATACATTATAGCAACCTGATGCACTTTTGCATGCGTGTTCATACATGGTTAGCCATGCATACTGCCAGCTTGCATGATCTGCTTGGAGACAAGTGGTCGACCAAGCAGGCAGGGCCCCTACGTCCTTGCTGTACTGGAATTGAGACATAGAATGAAGCAATTGTGTCAAGACAAGCTGATCCTATGCCTTCCTCTGCCATGGCCTCTGGCAGAGGGCCCTCCTAAAGGAGCTCTTCCACGGCCCCTATTGCTAGCAGCAGGCGGGAAGACAATACCATCAGGCAGGATTGGACCTGAGCTGGCACCAAGTCTCCTGCTGAGAGGCTCAGCAGATGCAAGTTGATGATGAAAGGGAGCTTTGGTAGCAATCTCAGAGTCCTGGCAGCGAGCTTCCTGTCTACTTTGCTGACTGAGTCCAGATGTTGCGGGCTGGTTTGTTTCAGTTGGTGCCTGTGCACTGAGCTCACTGTCCCTGCTGTTTGGCACAGCAGCTGAAAATGTTGACTCCATGTCGGCACCATGAGAGACACAAGTGTGATCCCCTGTGTCCTGACCAATCCTGTCTGCGTCGGCTCTCCTTTGCGCTGCACCAACTTGCACCTACATACAAATCAGCTGTGTGTACATGCTGCACACCATCAAATCAATCAATGTGCAAGCTACACATTGTGCACCAGGCTACACAAACATAGATTTGCATTTACCAGCAATTATACTAGTTCCTGAACACTGTCCACATACACAACTGGTACACTTGCAAAAAGATAAGTGCCTGCAACAGAGCCTGTACCTTTGTGTCGAGTATCAGATCCTGCCCTTGGACAGCAGTGGGCTGTGCAGAGCCTTCATCAGCCATCGTTGGACGGCGAAGGCCATCTGGCCTCACCTGACCACAGTGGGCTGTTAGATGTATCCTACAACAGCATATTGTCTTTTTTGCAGATACCACGTAATATGCAGCAAGATTATGTTGCAGTATGAATGTACACAGATAAGCAACAGTAACATGCAAAATTGACTGTGTGAAATGGCTGATGAAAGTGCTTGTCTGTTAGATGTGTCCCATGACACAATGTATGACTGCTGTGGGTACCTGGCTGAAACCTAGACTGCATGCAGCAAGTGTGTTACATGGCAGTGCATGCAGCCAAGTGGCATGCAAAAGTGTATACACAACCTTACATGCACGTATGGTGAGCTGACTACACCTGTCAAAGCCTGAGTCTGCAGGTATTTGGTGAAAGTCAGTCAGATGCTGCTGGCGCTGAGCAGCCAAGCAGAATCTACTGTTGCAACCCTCTAGCAGGCACTGGAAGACTGGCATGCGCTGAGCTGCTTGAGATGCAAAGAAGGAGTCATGCTGCTCAGAGACATGGAGTGAAAGTAAGTATGGCGTGGGCAGCACAGTGTGGCATGTGGAGCATTGCTGCTGTGATGATCTCACGCCCCTGTAGCAGCTTGTTAAGTGTAAGCAAAGTTGATGTCATGGCTTAAAACGTAGGCATGGTTCACGTCATAGCTTGAAGCATTTGATGCTGGCACAGGATGCCAGGTTGTGATTTTCCATCAAAAAAAATTTGATGTTGGATTATTGTCAGATTCAATTGGTTTGCAAGTCAGACAGCTGTCAGTGGTGCATTACTTACCAGCTGGTGCACTGCAATGCATCTGCTTCCAAATCTTTCATCAGCATCTTCTCATCCTGCCGGCTCATCTGAAGCAGAATATACGAGTCAACCAACTAGGGCTCATGAGCAAAAATGCAAAGTCTCGTTACCCAGAAAGCATCGTCAGCAATCACACAGTTCTGTACCCTGGGAGCGGCTTCTCTGGCCTTGAGTTCACGTTCCAAGTTACCTGCCTCAAATATGGGATCTGTAGCGGGAAGGGGCCTCCGGGACATGTGCATGCGATCGTGCATGCCAATACTTCCAAAAGTTGTGATGGTCTTGTCGAGACACCAAACACAGAAACACCAATAGTGCGGCTGAGCCGCGACTAAGCACAATAGACAGATACTGTCGTTACATGGTCGACCAGGGGTTCAAGAGCGACATATGCTGATGCATCAGCATGCCCAGGCGGATGAAAACAGTGTCTTCAGCCGAAGACTCAAGGTAATACTACGTTAGTAGCTTCGTGCGGTTGGACTACAGTCGCATGCCTTCTCCGAATCTGGGCTGCGTGTACATCCACGGCCTGAACAGCATGACCAGGTTGGGTCCCCAATTGAGCCAAACGATGAAGGGAGATAGGTTTGACTTTGTTCCCGCGTGGTCCTGACTGCGAGACCTGACTACTTCTGAAGCTGTAAACGTTTGAGTTGCGCCTTCCGAGTTCTCTACGCGTGTTAGATCTTGCTAGACGCCAGAACTTGCTGCAGCGTCGCTCCCAGCCCTGTCTGCTGATCAAGTCGATCTATCAACTTCGATCTTTTCAAGCGTCCGGACGTGCCTACTATGACCTGGATGGCTTGAATCGTTGCACAGTCGTATCTGTGAGTCTCTCGAGTGTGTGCGAAAACATCATATCGTGTGTCCAGCTGTTGGTCTGCTCTGGGCCGTCAGAGGAGAAGCCAGTTTGAATCACTGCTTTTAGAGGTACCGTAGGCCAGTCTGCTAGCTCGGCCATACACTGCTCGCAATCCTCATTTCCTGGCCAACAATGTGATTGAAGGCTATGAAGCATAGAAATGACGGATGCATCGGTGAAAGACTGCCATGCTACTTTTTTGCAGGAGTACAAGCAACGTGGTTGCAATGGCCAAACAGCTTCTGCATCTGGCCAAGCTAATATGCAGTCTGGTTGCTATCACAATCAGTTTACCCCTTTCAATGGCTGGGGAATGGATTGTTGAGACTCACTCTTTGGTCATCCGGGCGCCAGCATCGATTGCTGGTGTGCAAGATGCTGCTATTGGGGATGTGAGTTGCCACGTCACATAACCTCCCTTACAAGATACACCAACCAACAGAGGCAGCATCTGGACACAAGTCACAACACCGTATCTGCTGCAGTTTGGAGTGCCAATGTATGGAGCCTCCATGCTTGGAGAGCTTGTGCGCTCAACAGACAACAGTCTTGCTTGTGAGCCATTTCAGAAGGCAGTAGTACAGCCAGAACATGGTCTTCCGCCACTTTTGCTAGCAGAAAGAGGAGGTCAGCATGCATGATGTCAAGCCTACTGCTATGTTCCCTGTGATGCCGGCGAACTGACTGCGCTGATGTGTTACTCCAGGATGCTACTTTATTGAGAAGGCCTACAATGCTGAGAAAGCTGGCTTCAAGGGGATTCTCATCTATGACAACACTAAAGAAAGGCTCTTGACAATGGCTGCTCCAGAAGATCGCCCAGAGATCGCCAAGCTGGCCAGTGACATCAGCATTCCTACAGCTCTGCTCACTCAGATTAGCATGTCCATCTGCTGATGACTGTCAGGCTTTCAGACAGGCATGTGTCAAATGTGCTAATCATCACCATCGGATTATTGTGCAGGCCACTGGGCAGAAGTTAGCTGACACTCTCAAAAATGGAGATTCTGTAGTGGTTGAGTTGGACTTCAAGGAGTCAATGGCACACCCAGATGACAGGTGATTGTCTTCAAAGCTAATTGACAATCATTGCTAGCAAATGTTGAACACCGTTGTTGCACTCTGATCTTGGCTTGATATGGTGCAAACCCACCGCTGCAAATCAGCATCGACCAATGCTGTTTTTGTCCTCAGGGTGGAGTGGGAGTTCTGGACAAGCAGCAACGATGCCTGTGGAAGCAGTTGCGACAGGCAAAGTCGCTTCAAGCTTGACTTTGCTGAGACTGCCATCGACCTTGAAAAGGTAAGGCTCTTCAAAACACTTACACAAGCCACTGTTGCAAATTGTGCTCATGTCATGTTGGTACACTCTATCTGAAGCTAACCATTGTTTGATAGCAGTGACTCGCCAGTAACATACAACTCTGCATTTCTGCTCATATCACCAATCAGCTTAGCCTGTGTTTTTATGTGCAGCGTGGCTACACACAGTTCAAGCCCCACTTCATGGTACAGAAGTGCTTAGACAGCTCTAGCAGTCAGACATGCCAAGACAATTGTCTCAACAATGGACGCTACTGTGCAATGGACAGTATTCCTGAAAGCCTACAAAGCAGCTATAATGGCCGTCAGGTACATATGGCTGATTGCAGAACTTGAAACGCAATGCGCGTGTTGCTCAGATTCCTGACAACCACTGAGTTCAATGATACCTGTGTTTGCCTTGTAGGTTGTTGAGGAGAACAAGCGGCAGCTTTGCATCAGGCAACAAGCTGAGTCCAAGCATCAAGCATGGTTGTGGTGGACATATGTTCAGCTGTTCAACACGCACTGCAAGTAAGACCGTGAATGCTGGTCCCTACTCACTGATACCAACCCTGCAAATTTGTGTTTTGCATGCATTTGCACATGAGAAGCTTGCAAGTCAGTGAAACAAGTAATGATGAATTGTGGCAATGTGCATGCAGGATGCAAGACAGGACTTTTGACAGTGCTTGCGCACAACAGCAGATTCAAGCCACAAACTTGAGTCTGAATGCAATTGAAGCCTGCATGGGTAGCTCAGATGCTGACACAGATCATTCCTTGTTACAGGTCAGTTGTTTGTTGTGCAGCAACACTGCCTGTTCACCCATCAATAGGAAACCTTGAAAACCTGATGTCTTGATGCTGCTAGGATCAAATGTTGCCGATGACAGATCTGCGCTAAATGTACAGACTGCATTTCACCCAACCTGTCTATTTATAGGACTTCACACCCTTGTCTGGTTGGCACAGGCAGAGTATGAGGCACAAGGGACAGAGAGCATTGGCGAGGCTGCTGGCCGCGTGGTGTTGCTTCCCACAGTTATCATCAACAACAAGCAATACAGAGGACGCTTGGACACTGTGTCTATCACAAAGGCTCTGTGTGCTGGTTTTGATGAAACAACAGAGCCAGAGGTAATGCATTTGAATACCTGCAGTGCGACTGCCATTAATGTTGTGCTTGTGTGTAGTCAACCGGTCCTGATCCGCACTGCAGCAGCCTTGCATAGTGACCCATGACCAGCACAGATGCAGGCTTGATGACCACAGCTTAACAAGTGCACGCTCATGCAGGTGTGTCTGACTGGCAACATTCAAGAGAATAATTGTGCGGTGGATAGTCAAACATGCTGGAGCAATGACAGCATGCACTTGGATGCTTGTGTTGACACCTACAGAGGATATGTCTGCAAGTGTCCAGATGGTGAGTCTACACACACTGCGAGACCTGTCACAACACTGTGCCCTCATGCTTCCTGTCATTGTGAGTTGCTGAGCCAACAGATTCAAAATCACTCTTGTAGGATGGAGGGGAAATGGACAGCAGTGCACAGACATCAATCAATGCTTGGAGGGAACTGCTGGGTGTGACCACACATGCATCAACGAACTAGGCTCATACCACTGCGAATGTGATGAGGGCTTCAATTTGGTGAGCTGATCCAAGATTGCTTTCTTGAGCACCTCATGTAATATACTAACACTACAGTGTTGGCTGCTGCTTGCCTCACAAAGGCTGGTGCAGACTTGCTGCGACAAGAAATTTGGCAGCATGTTGCTTTTCAGTTTTGCTTCAAGCACTGCTGGGCTGCAAACTGTTATAAAAACATGTGTCTGTTGTTCACAGTTTGGTGGACAAGGCAGTCCAGGCTTGTGCTACCCCAAGGACATGTGCGGCAAGGACAATGGTGGTTGCGAGGGTCCATGCTACAGTGCAAATGGCACCTCAGTCTGCTCTTGTGGGTAAGCATAGCAAAGACAGCACAAACGCTTGCGCACATGATTGTCTGTTTTGTTTGGCACCATGCCTAGCAGGTGGCTGTCGAGTAACAGCTACATTCCATGCCTTCTCCTTGCATAGCAAACGAATTTGCTTAGATTTGCAGGGCTGATTTGGCAACTTGCTAGCAGGTGGCTGTCGAGTGACGATTTGCTGATGCTTGCAGGGCTGGACTGAGATTGGCAGACAACAAAAAGACATGTGTTGACATTGATGAGTGTGCTGAGCAACTTGCTGACTGCACTCAGCAATGTGTCAACAAGGACCCTCGCAAGTCTGGTGTGCCCTACTCATGTTCGTGTGATTTGGGCTTCTCACTCAACCTTGAAGACAGACACCAATGTGTGAAGACGGTAGGCTTAACACTGCCTGTAATTTCTTGAGTTTGTTGTGGTTACTCAAGCTTCCAAAAGTGGAGCAGCAAGATCAACACCGGCCCTATTGTTAGCAAAAACGATCAGCAACTTCATGAGCTGGGATCGCACGTGTTGTTGTCATGAACGTTGTGCCTGATTCAGCTTCAGCATTGCTGCAATGTGCAGAGTGAGTTTCTCAGCCAGATGGGCGTCTCTTTGAAGGCTGCAAGCTGGTGGTCCCTAGCTGCCGCTAGTGGAGCTGCTGCTGTCTTAGCCATCCTTGCAGGCTATGCCATTCAGAGGTTCAGGATCAGACAGCAGATGCATGAAGAGATTCATGAGATCATGTGAGCGATGCATACCTTGCTTTCCTTGTGTGATTACAGGGTCTATACTTACAACATATGTGCTTGTGCCCAGACTTGCTTTTATTGTGCTGGAGATGTTGCTTTGCACAACAAACTGCCTGCCAGCTTTGCATTGCTGAGGCAGATGCGCTTTTGCAGGCGTCAATACATGCCCTTGGATTCAGCAGAGGATGCAAATGTCTCAGATAACCATAAGATTGCGTCCTTCAAGCCAGCCAGCTTATCACCCAACAGAGAGACCTTTGTTGGCCGGGGCGAGAATGAGGCTTGAAAATTCACACAAAACCTATTATCTACAATATCTTTGGGCTGTCAGCACCAGCTGGTCAGGTACCAGCTGCAGCACCACAGATTGCAGATTGGTGCAACGCACAGCAGATCCTATCCAGCATATTTATTCTGAAATGTGAATCTGTAGGTTTAGTGTCACCTTGACAATGATGGGAAGTTTGATACAGGCTTTAGCTAGATCTATAAATGACAGCCTCGACATGTGTGAAACAACATGTACAATAGTACTTGCTAGCTATTTGAACCCTGTGCAGACGCAAAGCACTGCCCATTGCGTCTGGGCTTGCGATTCTTCTGAGCAGCCACAGCATTTCTGCCAATGCAGCTGGCAAATGTGATTGTATTCACTTTGACATGTCTATGAAATGGCAAACGTCAAGCAGCTTGCCTAAACTAGGCTTTTGTTATAGACGAGTCTGAAAAAATCCGCTCAGGGAGCTCTTCTGTTGCCTTGCGCTTGTTGCCAGGCACATGTCCACCATAGCCTGCACATGAGACAGACAAGAAACCATCATGCATGACCTCATCATACTTGAGCGTAATGTCATCAGCAAAGCTGTTTTGGTATGCAAGGCAGGCAGGGGTTTTAGGAGACATTATTATTGTCACCTTTGAACACACTGTATGGTCGCTCAGAACTGCTAACCAGGCTTGTCTCTAGATCGAATATCTGTATGCAGGCAGTCGAAGCAGCTCAGGTTAACATGCCAGTGTCACAACTAAGATTGTTTGAGAGGTCACGGATCATAGTGCACCTGCTTTTCTACAGCATTGAGCTGCTGCTGCAACTTAGTCTTTTTAGCAGATGGTCCTGCAATGGCCTGTGTGCATACGAACTTGTCTTCTGTAGTTGGTGCAGCTGCTGCTGCAACAGGAACAGGGCTATCTTCAGCTTCAGGAGAGCTGTGTTTCGAGGAATCGCTTTGCTTGCTGTCAGATGGTTTGTCGGCAACGCTTTGCAAAGGCTCTTTCGATTTAGGCTTTGGCTTCACCATTTGCAAGGACCGACTGGGCGCAAGCAAACCATGCGATTATCCGAATGATCGCTAGGCTGCTCAGCGAGCGGTCTGGCAAACCCGCGTCGACACTATGATTGAAATGGGTGATGCTACCTACAAACCTCGAGCGAGGTTGCCGCAGCGCATTTGCGACTTGGATGTCCGAGCATGTACAAACACCACATGTAATAAATAGGCAGCAAACCATTGCCGAAGGGGGGGGGGGGTTTATAAGGCCCCAAGCTGATCTTGACTCAGGGAATCAGGGCTGCCATTGCAGCAAGGTAACATCATGACTAGCCGCCAAAAACGATTGTGTTGACTGGCTTATGCCACAATCACATCTGTGGTACTGCTGCAGCTGCACATTCAACAGCTGAAGGCATAGAGCGCTGCACTTGCTTGTGTCAAACAGAAGTGTAACTGGACAAAATTCTATACAACTGCATAGAAGAACACAGCTCGCTCGGCACTAGCTGGCTCTACAACTAAAACCCATCTATAACTTTCCACTAATCTTAAGGGAGCAGGCACCAACATAGCAGCTGCTGCATTCTGCAGACTTTCCATGAATGCTTTGCGTACTGCTCCTGCTCCCACACTCTTGCCAGCTGGTACGAAGACTGAGGCATACATTGGACTCCACATCAATTTGGTAGTAGTCATCCATGCATGTAGCTCCTTGCTCATCAAGGACTTGCTTGCGGCACTCACCAGTGATGCCATTGCACCTCAGGCTGATGCAATGATCTTCATGCTCAAACAGCTTCATCTGTAAAGCAGTGATCAATGTGACAGAGAAGCAAAGCTGACCTTATGCAGGAATAGTGTACTTGGCATATATGTACCTGTGCAGGCATGCTTGTAGCTACCATGGGGCATATGAGTGTAACAAACTGAGCGGAAACCACTTGTGCGATGAGTTCATGTGCTCAAACATAGCTGGTGGGGGTTCATGAAAACCCCACAATGGTCCTTGAAGCAGCCTACTTGCAAGTGCCGATTGACATGCTGCTCTTTTGGAAGTGCAATGCTTCACTGAATGCGTTGCTCACCCAAAAGAGCAGCACGCCATGTTTGGCGTGCAGCTTCATGTCAAATGTGCCATCCAAAGACCGTTCACACACATAAGAACTCAGAACCAGTGTGCTGCCTCAGATTGCAACAGCCATACAGAATGCATCATAATGCACACGCAACTATGTGTGCGAGCAATGATTAAACTAGAAAGGTTTAATGTTGACTCACATGTGCCATGCCATGTAGCATCAGATCCATATCCCACATAGCACACAACTCTCTGATCTTCTGCCACTGCTTCTGGTCTGTCACAGGTGCAAAGGTGGACAGCTCTCTCAGCTGAGCTTTGGTCAGTGCAGTTGCTAAGCAGCGTTCCAGATCACCAGTGGGATCCAGAACAATGTCAATGCCAGGCTCTTGTATCACTGCAACAGTCACATGTTGTACAATCCATGTCAATGAACAAGACAGGCTGAGATTGTCCATGGCGAGCTTGAGTTGGAGCTGGTATGGACTTGGAAAAGTCAGCAGTGGTATGTGTGCCATGCAAAATGCAGGATGGGTTTGCAGCAAAGATTAAAACGGTCAGTCAGGCACCCAGCAGGCTAGTGCCAAGTCATGATCTTACTTTTTGAAAGTCTGTCAATTGAGGGCTGAATTCACAAGGCAGTGAATGCAAGTGCTGTACAACAAGATGCCAACAACAGCATGTGTGTAAGCTTGCATCACACCTGGTATTGTGGTGTCCAGAAAGCCTAGCTTGTGTGTCAAACTCTGGCGCCAATCAGCCCTGAAGGGTGCAAACAGCTTTTTGCAGATGATACTTTTACATAAAATGCTTTTTGCTGGAAGCAATCTTGCTTTCTTTTGTTCTAGTGTGAAGGCAGCAGAATCAGGCAGTTTGTGTACAGTTCTGTACAGGGGTACACCGTGTTCTTACCCTATCTTGCTCCCATAAGCTGTGCCCTCCACCCAGCCATCACCCAAATGGGCAACTTCCCAAGCCGGCATAACTTCACACAGGGACTGCATGTTCTGCTTCACATCTTGTCTTGTTGCAAGGCGGTAGTGCGGATCAAAAGGGATTGAAAGGGGCCGAAGACAGAGTACTCTGGAGGGCATCAAGATGCCAACTTGATTGGCCAGAACTTCTCTTTTGTCTGGCCTGTGCATGAACACATGTGCGCTTTGCCATATTGCCAGATTCATCGCGTACAGATTGCTATGCAAGCAGCTGCTAGCGTAGAAGCATATTCAAGTGACAGATCGACAGTCGACTGTGACGTCAGGTTCTGTTGGGAAGTATACAGAGTGTAGGTATACACTGCAGATGCGCACATACAATGGACGGACTGGCCACATGTCATGAGTCATGCAGTGCAGATTGGCTGAGCTGCGTGATCATGCAGAGTACCCTGTGAGACATTGCAGATAACCACTGTCCACCCAGCCGTCTTCTAAGTAAGCAACCTCGCCTGAGGGCACTACTTCCCACATGAATTGCTTATACATGGCAACATCATGCCGCGTCGCCAGACGGTAATTTGGCGGCAAGGCTTGTGTTCTTGGGTGAAGCACAAAGTGTGTGGCCTGTGAGAGTACACCTAACTTGTGTCCCAATTTCTCACGAGTTTCTGACCTGCAACCAAAGGAGGTGTCCTAGTTGGGCAGTCTTGAATTTGATCACAAAGAGCAGACGTCTCTGAACGGCATTCGGATCGATTCAACACCGCGGCGGCTAATTGCATGATATTGTGAGTCCTACTCAAACTTGGAGCACTCAGGTAGCAGCATCAAGCACAAGATTTGTCGTGGACGGGCCGAAAGCAAAAACATACTTGTGTGTATTCTTGCACCTTACCCGGTGTTGCCGCCATAACAACAACCGTCAACCCATCCATCCGTCAGACAGGCAATTTCCCAAGCTGGCATTGCCTCCCATAGGAAAGCTTTGAATGTTGCAACGTCATGTCGAGTTGCGATGCGGTAATCGTCTGGCAGAGGCTCTGCCAAAGGACGCAAAGTGAAACGTGGCCTGCTGATAAGGGTGGGCATGTTTGCTTTCTCCTACACAACATCATTCATCCTGTAGCACGACGCCGCAACATCATCATCATCATACAAACCAAGGCCTGCTTCCGTTGACTTCGCTACCAAGCCGGCTTCAAATTTGCAAAGGAATGACTAAGTGCGAGAGCTGAAGTTTTAGTGCGTTGTGCCGTGCGAAGTGAGCCCATTACAGACATTACTGTCAAACTTTGCGCATTACATTTCAATATGCAGAAGTGTTCGACGCCACCTGAGATGCATCACCATCTATAAGTCTGCAAGCGTTGGTAGATCTGCGGAAAACCGATCCTCATGAGCGACCTTCTGCGCGCTGATGGGCTGAAAGCATGGAACAAACTGGTTCTCAGCACTCAAAGCGCACATCATCAGGTAGACGCGTCTTCAAGACGGCTGTTCCGAGGCACGACAAGACACACCTGTTGCTCAGTGTGCTCACTTGTTTCTACAGAAGAAGTGGAAGTCAGCAACAGCTCACTGCGAAGAACTTCTCGATATGTTGCGTCCTGTTGCACAACAGCATGACTTGTCAGCAGGTCTGCCTAGTGACCTCGGAGCTTTGTGTTGGGAAGCTGGTGAAACAGCTTACCTGCTGGTAAGGCAGTTTTGTCATTTCATGTTTGCTTGATTCTGCCCTCCGCTGCATGGAACAGCATCTTGATATGTGTTTCTGGCATGCAGGCACTTGCATTGTGTCAGCACGGAAAGGACGATCTTGCAGACACAATTCTGACCAGGCTCAACTGCACACACAGGCTAGCACCAGCTGTGTTAATGCCAGATGCACAAGCCATGCCAGCAACTGCTTCTGCCAACCCACTTGATGCGTCTCTGCCATGTGTCATCAGGGATGCTATATCTGGTGCGCCCTTGCAAAGTCCTCATCATTGGGTGGGTCCGCATGTGCTGCTGGGATTGCATATGCATGGGATGCATCGCATAGTGCTTCTAGCTTCTGGCTCCCTAGACTTGTCAGGCAATGCTGTGTCTTGGAGTACAAGTCATTGCCTGACATCACACGCTGTGAAGTAAAGGGCATTGCCTGCCATCAAATGCTGTCTGATACTGGCAACTAGCACATCAACAGCCACATGCGTGTTCCCGTTAATGCTGGAGTTGCAAAAGGTGTGCAGAAGAATAGCCGGCCTCATTCTGACTGTTAAAGAAGGCTTGCATTGAACTCAGCACAGCCTATGTCTACTTCAAACCCTCACCGCATCAGCAATTTTCACCTGCATACTCACTCGTAATCATTTAGGAGCATAGCAAACAGCCACTTAAGTCTGACCTGAGAAGCCGTCAGCTTGTCATCATTCCTGCTGTAGTGGTGCGCCATGCTTGTGATGCAGAGGCACTATTCGAGCAGCTGAGGGCAGGCCTGAGTGCAACAGCTTCCTTTTGGACGGACCATCAGTACTTTGAGCCGGAGACACCATTCTTCTCTTACTTGTACCAACTGGTAGGGTCTCTCTTTTCTTGCCATGCAGTATGATGACAGCCCATGCCTGATTATGGTGGCAATGTCATTACACCCATGCTTGCATCAATATGTTGTCACCACCTGATGTCATGGTAACATTTTTTGGTATTGATTTTTTTGGCTGCAAAAAAATCCTGCATGCATCACTGTCAAGCGGCCACAACCACAGTGTGTCCCTACATGCATTGTATATACCTTTTTGGACACTCAGCTGGCTGTTGACAAGGCCTGAACTGTACTCAGGGTTTGCATTTGAGGGTTCTTAGGGTCTCTTTGGTTTCGAAAGTGCTCAATTGACAGTGCAGGCTGAAGTGCACATGCAGGCCTCCATCCCTGGGACCGTCATAGATGCAGCTATTCAACAGCTGCATTCCTTGCTGTTGGACTCTGCTTATGGCCCCTGCATGGCAGGTGTCACCTCAGCTGAGTGGTGGGCGCACTGCAGGTCATCCTCTCACCACATTCACCACTTGTTCAGGGTTCAGAAACCCTGGCAAATTCATCAGTTTGTCAGGATTCCCAAACCTTGGCACATTCATCACTTTGTCAGGATGCCCAAACCTTAGCACGTTCATCACTCTGTCAGAAATTACAAAACCTGGCACATCCATGACGTTGTTAGGGTTCACCAATCCTGGCACATTCATCACTTTGTCAGGGTTCTCACAACCCTGGCACTTTCATCACTCAGTCTGGGCAATGGATGTCATACTGTTTCTTTCTCTTTCTCTTGCCACCACTACACAGTTGGCACAAGCCACTTCCCTGGACTTAGGCATGTACACTCTTGATCTCAGGTGTGTGCATAACAAAAAGCTGCCATGGCTGGCGTGATTGTCATGAATATTAGTGTCATTGGTGCTGCTACTGATTGCTACCATTTGGCACAAGCCGCTTTGTTGGTGTCATGCACATGCAGGAATAAAACATGAATGCCATTGCTAGCATGGTCATTATGACTATTGTCATCACCAGGAATCAGTAATCACCTGTCAACAGGTCAACCACATTGAAATTAGGCATTTACAAATTGTGCCTTGTATACGTTGTTTATACACCACTCGGTGATTTGGTTTTGGGTGTGCTTTGTCAAAAGACAGCATTTTCCAGAGCTGGCAGATGCAGGCATCAAAACCCAGAAGGTCAGCAGTGAATGATCAATGTTCTGTCACTTGACGACATTGTACAATGCCATCTGATGACATTCTGCAATGGCATTCAGTCCAGCACGTACCTAGCTCACCATGAGCTGGAAAGCGTAATCATCATCATTATTATTATCATTATTATTATTATTATTATTGTTGTTATTATTATTGTTCAGGGAGCCAGATGAGCCGCATCAGCTGCACTTTGACTTGAGGGAGGCAGACCTGAGGCAAGGCCTGCACCACTACCACCTCCAACATCCGGTAAGCCCACCGCCTTTCTTATTTCTTGTTTTCTTTATCATGATAGGCCTGTCGTACAAGGCATACCCCATGCTGGTGTGAACTGGCCACCAACTTCTGCAGCCCTTGCTGAAGCACCACTCATGCCTGTTTTGAGTGTTGTTCAATTTCATCAGGTCAGCTTGCAGAAGGTGCTGGTCACAAGAGCTGATGCCCCCTCACGGTGTAGGGCCTTAGCCTTGGCAGGACTTGCTGGCGACCTCATTTCTCCAAAGCAGTGAGCCATGCTAATGACATATGCTTCCGGCAGCTTTATATTCCCTCCTGCGTTGCGACCAAGTCATTGTCTCACAACATCTCTCCATGTTTGCAGTTGGTCAGCTCTGTGCTGTTTCTGACAGAGTCAGGGGGCCCCACCCTTGTCTTGGATCAAGACCCTCAGGGGCCATTGGCTTCAAGGGGCTGGCTGGGGCAGCCCTGCCCAAATCAGCTTCTGGCGTTCAAAGGCAACCTGTTGCATGGCGTCATTCCTGGTAAGCATCATCTGATACCCGCCATATGCATGACTCCAGTGCCCTCCAGAAATATTTTTCCACTCGCACTTGAAGACAGCTTCCTGCCATGCATTCATGTCTCAGGAATGCAGAGCCATCATTCACACTCAGTACGTGCTTACCCCGATAATCCCAATTGGAATATGGGGTTGTGTGTGACACTCTGATGATCTGAAGCATGTGATCTGAAGCATGATGATCTGAAGCCTGAGATGTTTATACAACCTGCAAACATTTGATGTGCTGTGTTGCTGCTAGGGCGCCCCAATGCTAGCACAGCAGACGGATCATCTCAGCAGCAGCTTTCTGGCGGGAAGCGCATCACGCTCATAGTGGCTTGGTGGGGTCCTGACATGAGGGCCGAACCAGGTGCCCCTGGCCAAGGGCCATGTCGAAATGCCCCGTCCTACCTCAAGTCAGCTGACAACCATACACATCTTGATATTGCACCATCTTATTTGTTGACACAATCACCCTTTACGTCTCAAACAGATATGCAGTCATCTCAGCAGCAAGTCTCACAGTCTCAGACAGACTCACAAACTGACTCAGAGTCATGCTCAAGCTCAGATTCAGACTCAATCCCAGAACCGCGTTCACATGCATCTTCAGAGGCAATTCCAAGGCCAGCACGCTGCCATTGGCTGCATCAGTGCCGGCTGACTTCTCAGCAGCTACAACACAGCCGCCAGCAACTGCAACACCCACTTTCAAATGGCATCTCAGGCAGACAAGTGACAGCCAGCCAGCATCAGCTGCCGTGTCAGAATCAAGCCTCATCTTCAGGTCATCACAATGACCACAACAGCACTCAGGACAGTCCAGATCACTTGCATGATAAGGCTGTGAGCAAAAACCGCGGCAGGATGAGTCATGGTGATGTAAGGTCTACAGACTGTACACATCTGCGCAAGTTGTCAGAGCATCATCCTGTCACTCTTTCGCCTGTGTGGTTACCAATTGGCAGCTTGCAGCAGCAGGACAAGCAGCAGCCTGATGCAAAGCGACCTAAGCTGAATGACAGACAGGACAAACAGCAGCAGCTGCAGCAGCAGCTGCCTATGCCTCCTTTGAGGTTCTTCATCCAGAGTGCTCGTGAGTTCGCCTCAGTGTACCTGCCAGGCGGGGCATTGGAACAGGACTGTGAATGAGACCGCAAATGCTGCCTTGGCGCAAAGCAGCAGAGTCTGTATGCAAACTGGGCAAGCTGTGCACTTCTGCTGCAGGTAAGCAGTGTTCCGGCATCAGGTTTTGATATGATGTTGAATCATGCATGATGGTATGCTCTTTTTGAATTAGATGCAGGCAAAGCTGATGCTTACTATGCTCTACCTGTATCTCGCGCTGTTGTCATGTGCTATATGTCACAGATGTTGTGCCAAGTTCTGGCGTTTATCCCTGGCTAGTGCTGCTGGGAACAGGTTCTATGTGTGTTCAAGTCATTTCAAAATGTGTTGCAGGTCATGGTCATTATTGCTGCCCTGAAACAGCTTTGGACTGAGCTGCAGGCTGTGGTGCAAATGCAGCTGTTGTCTTTGGAGGCAGCTGAGCTAGCTCAGCAGCGCTGCTGGACCAGAAAACAATTAGTAGTGCTGGGCTGCTAAGATATTTGGATCCATGCTTCCTTTCCTTTGCTCGACAAGGGCAGGGATTGTGCCCGTTGCACAGGAAGCGTGCAGGCATTCAATATCAGCTTGATCTGCATCAGCGACCTGTGCACTATGGAAGCAGCGATCTCATCTGATGACAGTTCTTGCGTTATCAGATAAGATCCCCATATGCCTTTTGCTACCTCTAGGGTATGGCTTCTCCCCCTACCGCATGATACGAACACTTATAGCTTTCAAATTTGCCATTAGCATGTCCGAAGACCTAGTCCTGCTGCCAGACACCATGAGTTCCAAGCTGTTCTCACATGAACATAAGCATGTTAAAATGTTGTCCATGCTTTGACGCTGAGGAAGACCAAACGAATGCTGATGCCAGTGATAAACGGTGTGCTCAATGTGTGCGCTGAATAGTTCTGCAGCTGTCAGAAGTGATGCTAGTCAATGATTTGTGCAGCTAGACTCCAACAGTCGGTCAGGCCTCTGATCAGGTCTATATGTCAGCAAACCCTTGGGCACCAAGCACTTGATCAAGCTTGACTATTTTTGATTGTTGCAGCTGCTTCCTGACTCTCTCAATGGCTATACCACATAGATTCTGTCCCCACTGGTCTCTGTGCTGTGCTGCATCAACAGCTGAAAATCCAATGCCCCATAGCTTGTCTTCTGGAGAAGCCTCAACCAGAGGCCTGTTGCTGGTCTCAAGCAAGAGCTCTTTCAACTTGTCATGCTGAGAAAATTTCAGAAGATTGCCTTCAAAGACAATCTGTTCGCGATGTGTTTTCCACTTGTCTTTGTCAAAGCCTGTCACCCTCCGACCTGCTGCTTTTGCCTCACCAGGAGTACGCAAAGACAGTATGTCTTGGGCAACTGACTTGTCACCAAAAAGCATGGCTTTATGATACATCATGTAGTGCTCAACTGTTGAGAACGAGTTCCCGACGTCGTCCAGCATCTTTGCTGAATACCAGTGAGAGAGCCCACCATATGGGGTATCCTCAGGCATCCAGAAGTATACGGCATCTATGTTATTACTGGTGCTCATGTGCAGTTTAGGCGTATTGAAAGCCGTTCGAGCAAGAAGAAGCAAGCGCTTTGGCCGCAACGTTCTGATGTTGACAGGAGTCACTTGTATGTAGGGTGATCCTGTTACATGACTGCTTTGTAGCAGCAGCTCTGCAGATGCCACCGCAGGCACCAAGCAGTTGGGCCAATGGCAACCGCGATGATGAAACAAGCTGCTGCTGCCACATGCATGCTGCTGCCAACAGCATAAGTCAAGGCTTGAGCTAATTATATCTTTGCAGAGGCCTTTTGAGGCGGGGGGGAGGGGGGGGGGAGGGGGGTGTCAGCGGGTGCTACCAGAACTGCACTTGTATGCGCGCCCATACTTGTGAGACCGGCGTGGGTGCAGAGCGTGTACAGTGTGGCAACAGAAACGTTGTACATTTCTACAACATGGGTTCTGATGAAAGCGCACACACCGGTGCTGAAGTGAAACCAGAGATCGCTAACGATCAGACACAACAGACTTCCCATATCACGCTGCAATGTACCTCTCAGGTCAGCATACCAAGGTATAAGCTTGTCGTTTCAGACTCAAAAAGAATGAGGTTTTTGCTTTGCCTGCCATAGGAACGAGACACAGTTCCTATCAAAGTAAAAAGATCCACACCGTTTGAAAAGATGTTTGTGGCTTATCGCAGCAGATTCCATCTTGCGGAGCAAGACATCAGATTTGTTGTGAACGGCACACGTTTAAAGCCATTTCATACCCCACAAGAGGTGACTGTATGTCCAGTGTCGCTGCACTAAACATCATAGCCAACTCGCCAGCCTATCCATCTTGATTAGTGTTTTCTATTAATATTGCAGCATGAGCTGGAGGATGGAGATGAAGTGGCGGCCATTCTCGAAATGGTCGGGGGTTACAACAGTTGTTGATGCTGCCATACATATTGTGCAACAGCAGTCTGCCCCGGGGCCCAGACCGTCCAAAAACATCTAGATCTGCAGATATCTCAGGCATTCACCAGATCCATCTAGATCTGCAAACATCTCAGGCATGTCGTGTTGAAGTCCTGCAGCTGGGTGTAGCAGTAGTCTGACTGTGGCTGTATAGTGGGCCATAGCATTACACTGGTAGAGGTGATCACCACAATAAGCTGAGCACATCAAACATGATGATTCAGCTGTGATTCAGCCGTACGCGTCAGACCTTGGGCACCATAAGCAAAGAGACGTTGTACACGCATATGAGATTATGATGTCATGACTGACCAGGCCTGATTGTAAGCACTGTAAATGAGTCATGGTGCAGGAAAGCTAGCCCACATTCTATCCATAAGCTGCAAGCACACCTTGCCAAATGCTGAGCAGCAGTGCTTCAAATTTGTGGAGGTGGTCAAAGTTGAGCTGGAGGTGGTGTGTTTGTACATGGACAGTTATAGCTATAGCTACATGATACAGCATCTTGTCTGGCTTCTGATGCGCTTTTTGTTCATGCTGCTGTTGAGCTCGTCTTGAGGATGATTGATGACTTGAGCTGTAATCACCTTCGCTGCGTTGCTGATGTCAGGTGAAGTGAGAACGACATCAGCTATGTCTGCCACAATACGGTAGAATGCTGTAGCCACATTGTCTCCTGTCTTGGCTGAAACAAAAAAGCTGCACAAACGAGCATCAGGCATATTGCCATGTCAACAACGGTATTAGGATTCAGTTACATCATACCATTTTTGCTCACCTGTGCATCTTGTGCAAGTCAGCAAACTCAGTATGCTGTGCTGGAAGTACTGTGCGCATATGAGTCAAATCTGCTTTGTTTGCAAGGATAGCAAGGTACGGCATGTCTGCCTGTGTGTACACTTTCTGAACCAATGACATCCAATCTTCCAGATCTTGGAAGCTCTGATCATCAGGGGCAGAGCTGAGTTTCATTATTTGTCATATCACGACATCCAGCGCCAAGGCTGTGAACATGTATGTCAGCCTTAGTGCCGGCACTGACCTGAAAGTTAGTTACGTCATAAGTTAGGAGGATTGCATGTGCTCCATAGATATACTTAGACACCATCTTGCTAGCTATGGTCTGCCCTCCAATGTCCCATAACTGCAGTTATTGTCAGGTTTGGACAAGGTACAGACGATGCTAGACAGCTCACATGAGTACAATTGACAACTTGAACCTGCAACACACAGAAGGCGGTGCAGCATCACGACTAGCTTCCCAAAAAGTGGTATATACAATCTGCCAGCTTCACCTGGACAGCAACATGCTTGTCGCCAGGCAGCGTCAATTGTTTGAGAAAGAAGTCTACTCCAATAGTTTGCTTGTAGCTGCATAAGGCTATGCCTCAACGAAAGGCATAGCCATAGGTAGGGCAGGGCACACGAGCAGATAATTGCAGTGATCATGCTACCTCCTTGAAAATCTGTCCTCGGAAAATCTCAAGCTAAGACTGGTTTTGCCAACCGCGCCATCGCCGAGAATAACCAGTTTGTACTGCAGAAACTCGTGTTCATCTTCACTGTCTGAAGTAGAGGGCTGACTCACCATCTCGTTCAGGACTCTAGAGTCACAAATACCACCTTCAGTACAGCGTGCAACGTCTGCCACATGCAAGCACGCTTTCTTGAACACTCACTGATCAGCTCACTGATACAGTTGCGTGAAGCCGTTTTGCGGCACTTCCGAGGAAGAAGATCGGCCCAAACCCTTCTTGGTGAGGAAAGCCCTATCATCCTCAGCAGCTGGATAAGGGGAGGAAGCCATCTTCGACTTAACAACGTTAGAATTGCAATTCGTCGTCGCACGCCGACCTACTCGTCGAGCCATTGTCCCTGTGCTATAGCCCACTCAAACTGCATCCATCGTAGGTAGGTAGCAGCATCCTGGTGCCGTATTGCGCCCGTGACACGCGTCCCACTGGGTTTGTCAGCACCCATGACTCCATTGCACTCTGATTTGCAGGATCACAGCACCTTGGATGGCGCTGTGACGTAACGGGTGTCAGTACCGTCATATGGCAGCAGAGGTCAAAGCTGAACCAGCCTCATTTTCGCCTGCTGCTTCAGAGGCTGAAAAGGTACCTGTAAAGCAAGAGCCAACAACATCTGGATCAGCTCAACCA